>FTLB01000405.1_pt2 | contig 12687 bp, 12 predicted proteins | sample 1658291 | NCBI WGS metagenome assembly FTLB01 (sample SAMEA3914812, study PRJEB12502) | metagenome | biome: forest; material: soil | place: Canada | collected 2011-07-07 | depth 0.1 m
AAAAAAAAAAAGGTGCCGCGATTATACGTGAGCATCAAATATCGGAAGCTACGCGTCAAAGACCAGCGGCGTTGTTGCTGTCAATGATGAGGCTCCGGAAAGAAGGCAGATGCTATTTGTCGCAGTGTCCACCAGCAACGTGGTAGAGTGGTAGTAGTGCTTCCAGGCTGTTGAATAAAGCTCGGCCGGTCCATGTAATGGGGTTTGGGCGGCAGAGCAGCTGCAACTCCGTAGTCCACCGTCCAGGCCATCTTTTGTCCTAGCCGTTTAAACTTGATTGGTCTTGATTTCACCCATCGAAGCTAAAGATGAGGAATTCTCTTTAAATTTTCTTTTCTTCATTGATGGTTGATAGTATTATCATATCTATAGCATCAGACGTGTATGCAATGCGGGAGCCTATACCCATTTCACTTTCTTTCTGCCTCGCCTCTTCATCCTCGAGAACGCACAAATCGGATTTGCTAAGTCCCTCCGGTCATAATCACGATGCTTTTTAATAACAAATTTCAAGGAGCTGGTTATGTAATGCATAGGTGGTGTATATTGTGAGCTAGATCTAGCTCGTAATATCCAAAAGAATCCACATCTAGAGATTGATACGACTCGGCACATGGTTATCCGTGGGACGGTGCGGGTGCGACAGGGCTCGAGATGTTGGTCAAATCGATTCTAAGCGACTTTCTGCCGTCAGGCAGTTTTATGCGACGTCATGCTCCAATCGTACGGAACTCTGGTGCACCATCGAAATGGATATCTCGGCGTTTCTTTCCTACGTCGCGGCAGACGACACGGCACGCGGTGCGATGAGGGCATTTTATATTAATAATTTCACTGCCGAAAGAAGAACCCGCCAGTCTCCTTCCGGGGAAACACATCATGTGCGGATAAAGCGAGCCACGAGCTCTGGGGCAGGATATTAGCCGGCATTTGATATATGAAAGTCGGGTGAAAACAAGAGAGAAGAATCCTGGGGAAACCGGGGATGATTGGGGGTAGCTGGAGGTGACGGGGTGGACGACTGGCATTATTTAGACGATAAAAATTATTAGAATTATTATCATAGATCTCGGGGCAGATATTTAATACCACGGATCTTCGTCCTAGCAGCCTTGATCTCTCTTGGCTTAGACCCTGGTTCTTCTCTATAGCGACAGTCGGTTCTCCCCTGCCTCAGTGGTCCAACTTCGCAAATCATCATGTTGTACACCTCAATTCTCGGCACTGCAGTGCTGCTCGCAGCAGGTGCCGATGCACACGGCGCCGTCACAAGTTATATCATCGCTGGCAAAACCTATCAGGGGTCAGTTGCTCATTCTACTAGGCTATTATTAGCGACCTCGGTAGCTAACTATGAGAAACTAGGTATTCTGGCTTTTCTCCCGCCAACTCTCGCAACGTCATCCAACGTCAATGGTCCGACTACAATCCTATAACATCCGCTGCCGACCCAAAGCTCCGATGCAATGGTGGCACGTCTGCGACTCTGAATGCGACGGCCCAGCCAGGTGACACTGTATCTGCCGTCTGGGGACAGTGGACACATAGCCAGGGGCCAATCATGGTTTGGATGTACAAATGTGCGGGTGCTTTCACCTCCTGCGATGGCTCCGGCGCCGGCTGGTTCAAGATTGACGAGGCTGGCTTTCACGGGGACGGAGTCAAGGTCTTCCTCGACACTGAAACTCCTTCGGGCTGGGACATTGCGAAACTTGTGGGCGGAAACAAGCAATGGACTAGTACCATTCCTGCTGGACTCGCGGCGGGTAACTATCTGCTTCGACATGAGTTGGTAAGTATCACGCGACCGCAACTATAACTCCGTTCCCTGTCCCGGGGGTATTATAATTCGGAGGCGTGCGTGTCTCTACGTTCACCAATGCCTCAATCTTAAGTCAGAACAAACTAATCTGATTTGCACTCAGATTGCTCTACATCAGGCGAACGCGCCCCAATTTTACCCTGAGTGCGCCCAGGTAGTTATTACTGGCTCTGGCACGGCCCTGCCCGATGCTTCGCAAAAGGCCGCCATCCCTGGCTATTGCAAGCAAAGCGACCCCAACATCAGAGTACGTGCATACGGAATGGAAATTGTCTCGCACTACCAGGCTGATAAATAGTATCTAGGTCCCGATAAACGACCATTCGCTCCCTCAGAAATACGATATCCCCGGCCCGAGACCCTTTAGGGGAACCGGCGGAGAGGCTGTAGCGAAGACAAAGAATTTTGTTGCATAGATTCGGCGCTTATTGTTGTTGTATTGACTTGTCGGATTAAACCAAGAAAGCACATCCCGAATTTTCCTCAATCAACGGGACATCGCGACTTGCATGAGTCGCGATGTGGATGCACTCTGATAGTGAGGCACTGGTTACTTTGGAGATTTAACGTACCAGTTCTTATAGACATTTATGCCTACACTTCATTGCCCTCGCCCGACACGAATATACTTGGACCATGGAAACTGAGACGCCATTGAACCTGTCCTGAGTACGACGATTATCAGCTACGGGTTCTCTTAGGTGTTCTCTTGCGCCTCGCCTCGGATGTGGTATCACTATCACTCACATAATTACCTACCGTAACGTGAATTGCGAAACCTTGAGAGAGCCGCATGGATCACAATGCTCCCAATCTTTCCTACAGCAGAGATGGAGGTAACAGGAGCTTTAATTACCACGGCAAAACACTACAAGATACACCAAGCTGATAAACTACAAATGACGAGTATGCAGGCTCAAGGGATGTGAGAAGGCTTACACTGCACGAGACAGCCATAAGAGACACATAAACGCTGTAGATAAGTGAACCATTTGTCGGCGAAATGCCTTGTCATATACGCATCAGGTACCGGAAGCAAGGTCAGGAGGCGAGATACTCGGTTCTGCCATGACTGCCGTAGGTGTTTCCCAGTCTTAACCGTCCGGTTACAACTGTGGCATGCCACTCGGTTCTCTTTAAAACAACAGCATATCAACATCGTCTTTGCCACCCGGATTTTGTATTGATCCGTTTGTTGTCTCAGGCACCCAAGTTTTCAAGGGTACTAGCGGGGCGGCAGTGCGAAAGACGAAGTCCTCTGTGGCATGAGTTGCAGTCGGCGTTGAGATAAGCTTTCTTCGCATAAGTACGTACAGTAGCATGTAACATACCAGGGTAACGAAAGGCAGGTAGTTAGACTGCAGAGCTGCATCTCGGTCAGGATAGACGATGCGTGACGGGCACATGGCTACTCCTCGAGATTATTAACGTGAGAGTTTTTTTTTTTTGGTTGAACGTACTCCACGTGCCCAATTTGAGTTATCCCCACGTAAACGCCAACCCGCACTCCACACCCACCCTTGCTGACCGTGTGAATAGCTCTCCGCAGCGCTCAACTTTTTCTCATTCTTCAGCCACCTCCCGGATGTACCTGATGCCTCCTTTGCCTTACGTTTTGTGCCATTGGAATCCTGATTCTTGTGCTGAGACTCTCTTGTGCTATCATAATGGCCCAACCAAGGTACGTACGTACCTTGGTTATAATTAGCAGTTTCTACCGAGTCCAAACCATCTGATGAGAGGATTGCTCAATTGGGCTAGCCGTTAGCCTATCCAGAATTCCAGGTACCAAACGTCACAGAGCTACTAAGGTAGGTTTTATTGCCGCTATGGCCGCAGTAGAAATGTCCATTCAAGATTTTTTGGATGCAGCTAGGCTCTTAGTCTCAGATGTGCGGGCGCCACACTTTCCAGCGAGCCAAGCATGGCGACCAGGCGAAACACGTGCCTCTTCCCGAAAATTGCACATATTATTCCGACGACCAGAAACTGACACCGAGGGTCACAAATGCGTCGTCTTCAATTGGTCAATTTGACAGTGTCGCGTGAAGTCACTCTTGTCCCTGGGATCAACACCACTTATGTACCCAAGTCACGATCAAATCACAATGTTTTCCCATATATTTCTTCCACAAAGCCAGTCTCAATCGAGGCTGACGTTCAATAGAGCTCTCGTCGCTTCCTTGCCTCGCCCGAGCTAAGCCTATTATCTGTTAAGCTTGAGCTTTTTCCTCAGCTGCGGACATCCTCTGCAGGCCACGCTTTTCCGGATCGAGGGACGAGTGTACGGCGTGAGCCAGACTCGTGTGCTTGATCCGATAGTTATTTAGGCTTGGCCATCCCCTTCTCTTGCGTTACCTTGGCTCCCGACGAATAAGCCAAGTATCTTGTATTCTGCAGTCTGGCGCATGGTGTTGGCCTGTATCATCCCAATTGCTTTCAAGATGTCCCACTTCGTGCGCCTGGTGGCGTTGCTCAGCATCATCACAAATGCCCTTGCCGCGTCCGATTCTTCCATCACCAGCCAGGTTCGCGTAGCCTATCATGGCGACACTGGAATGGTTGTCAGTTGGAACACCTTTGACAAACTATCGAATCCAACCGTCATTTACGGTCTATCGCCGGTACGTGTGGTCCCTAGACTGGTCTTCGTCCGCGTCTGTTGGGGTTGTCGTCCACCACGCGACCCCCGTTCGAAGCGTCGTAGCAACTAATTCAGTGACGAAATAAAGACTTCTATGGTCCAATCTGCTTCGAGCAACGTGTCCGTCACCTATCCTACGTCTTTGACGTATAACAATCACGTGTGGCTCGCCGGGCTCCTCCCAGACACCCAGTACTATTACCAGCCTCAGAACCTTCTGCCCAATGAGACCGTGTACGGGCCTTACAGCTTCAAGACAGCCCGGCCCGCGGGTGACCATAGTCCTTTTTCCATAGCATTTGTCTGCGACCTCGGAACCATGGGACCTGATGGCCTGAGCGATATTAAGAACTCCAAAACCGACGCCAACGAGGTGCTCACCCCGGGAGAGCAGAACACCATCGCGTCGCTCGTATCCATGATTGATACTTACGACTTTGTTGTTCACCCTGGCGACTTGGCCTATGCAGATTACTGGCTCAAGGAGGTGCTCGCGTCCTATGTAAATGGTAAGAACACGGAACAAGCCTCGCTGTCTTCTCACAAGCCAACTTGTGCTGTTTGTCATCCGCTAACCGCTACCCAAACTAGGCACCGTCGCTGACGGCCCTGTCATATACGAGAGGATCCTCAATGAATTCTATGACGAGATGGAATCCATCAGCGCTTTCCGTCCGTACATGATTGGCGTCGGTAAGCAAGGCTAACGCATGACTGGTATACGATATATACTAACCCATCGTGAAAGGAAACCACGAAGCCGACTGCGACAATGGAGGCACTGGAAGCTACAACGGATCTATCTGCGTGCCGGGCCAGAACAACTTCAATGGTAGGTCGAGAGAAGAAGAGATCAACAGTGCTCAAGCTTTGAACACATCGTCAGTGGCAACTTGTATCCATGCCATTACGACGTGACCGAGGGCCTCATTCTTTCCGGATAACAAAACGTTATCATTAACGCAGACCCGTCTCTCTTGGGCAAGACTAATACGTTACTGGTATATAGGAGTTCGCAATCACTTCCGTATGCCCTCTGATATCTCGGAAGGTGTAGAAAACTTTTGGTATTCTTTCGACTACGGACTCGCTCACTTCGTCAATTTTAATACTGAGACGGATCTCGGCAACGGCTTGTTGAACGACGAGCAGGCCCCGTATTTTGCTGGTCCTTTTGGTGGGGCTCTTTTGTTCCGCTTTACCATTGAGCGTGAGATGGCTAACATCAATGTGTTGTCTAGGGAGCTATCCAAATGAACAAATCGATTGGCTGAAGAACGATTTGGCCTCGGTTGATCGGTGCAAGACGCCTTGGGTTATCGCCCTTGGTCACAGACCTTGGTTCACATCCGGCGACAACTGCGCCAACTGCTCGACGGCTTTCGCCCAGTTGTTCGAGACGTATAATGTCGACGCGGTTCTGCAGGGCCATTTCCACGTATACGAGCGGAACTTGCCAATCTTTGTCAACGGAACCATTGATCCTGCGGGGTACAACAACCCCGTTACCCCTTGGTACATTGTCAATGGCATCGCCGGTCACTGGGGTGGCATGGATACCTTCACACCGCCCTTGAATCCATGGCACGCATATGGGCTTTCGGATGCAGATGCGACGTACGGCTGGTCGCGACTTCACTTTTACAACGCGACTCATTTGTTGCACGAATTCGTTGCCAGTAACAACAACAGCGTTATCGACAGCATTGTCCTTCACAAGGCCCATCCTGGTGCGTTCGCTTCAGCATGCTCCGCAAGCACTACTTCCGCGTCTAGCGTTAGTACCGCAGCGAGCAGCACTACAAGCAAAGCGTCGGCATCCAGTGCCAGCACCACCGCTAGCTCCGGCACTGGCGCAAAGACGACCTCGGCATCGACTGGCTCCTCGACCCAGTACACAACCTCGACAATCTATGACACAACCACCTATACCGTCACATCGTGCGCATCCACGGTAACAAACTGCCCCGTTGGAAAGTTGACCACGGAGGTCATCGTCGTTTCCACCACTGTGTGCCCGGTAACCGAGGCTGGAACCTCCAATGTCGCCGGCCATCCAACGACTGGCTATCTCACAGCGTCTCCTGTGACCAGCCTGGCCAATAGCCCAGCGACCAGCCCGACGACTAGCCCAGTTCTCAACGCGGCTACGTCCGCGTCTGTGCCGGTCAAAGGCAGCACGACTAGCCCTAAGAACAGTGCTCCTATAAGCAGCGGCAGTCCCGCCACCGCTGTCCCTACAGTGGTGAAGGCTGGCGCCAGTAAGCCGACTACGGCCCTTGGTCTTTGGCTGGGTCTAGTCTTGACCATGGGTGCTGCCATGGTTCTTCACTGAATAACACCACGATGGGAATTCGCTTTAAATGTATGATTTAAATTCCATCGCTGCACATTTTTAATGCGTTGGTTCTTTAATGATCAATTGCCGTAACTTCCACAGCCGATAATTTTCGACGACACTGACTGGCGAGTTCACTCCTTTGCGGCTCGGTTTACCTTCTCATTTGTACAAATAATTATGAATAGATCATTCACGCATTTTACTCAATCGTAGTCTGGGATATATGTCTTTGGGTTAAATGCCAGACAGAGAGACACTAAGTGACCGTGACACTTAAATTAACGCTTTTGGTTATAAAATCGTGTGAAACCACAGTGTCCACATCGGCAGTCCATCCCCAAGCGAGCGCGAATTTAGACACCCTCAGAAAAGAACAACCTGCTACAGTACGTCCATACAAAACGCATCCTTGTTTGTTTGCTCCTGTCCCATCATTTCGTTGCTTAGGCGAACCGTGCGCCCCCTATCCGCCGACTTATGCCTAGTGTGTATGGGACGAAGGCACGTGGCTTGGCGGCTCTGTGCGTTAGTAAGATTTGTTTCCCAGTGTTTGTTGGCGACCTCAGTTCGGCGGCTGTAAACCACAGCATCCTAGGCATTGCACTGCCCGGGCAGCATTAGGTTTCCGAATCGACACATAATTCTTCAGCCATCAGTCAAGGTGCGTAATCTGTTCTGCTCTAAGTAGCAGCACATACGGTTATGAATCACGTTTGCATTAACTGGAGACCGATGTTACAAACTACCAACTCGTACATACGCTATTCCGAGCCCTGGGGAATGTTACAGAAAAGGAGCCAAGCTTCCCCAGTCCACTGTGTCAAACAAGCTATCCATTCACGAGAATCCCTTCAAATCCAGAACTTCATTTTTTTTGCCGTATTTACAATAGCTCGATAGCTCAGCCTAGCCGAGGTGCAGTTATTGCCCGTGCCATATTGCACAATGGGGAGCTGGAGATCGGAACATTGGGGTATGTGGTTGGTTATCTTCGAAGCTCCCTGGGCAGTACTTTTTACCAGCTTCGCCAAGCCGATATCGATTAGCTCTCCGGACCGTCTGGAAAATCTTTAGCCATGCCGCATCACACGACATTGCTGATTCACCTTTCCACCTCCATGACACTCTGTGACTGAGCCACTGTCAGAGTGATTGCGAACTTGTCCTTGTCCCTAGGAGCGTCTGCAGGATTCCTAACATCTCGCAGATATCGGTCGATTCGTCCTTCCATAGTTGCAGCATTCTTGTCACGTCGGCGACGGCCTCCTTCCAGTCCATAGGCAGATGCACGGCTAATTCGGGGTACCGAACCACCGCGAGGAGAACAAACGCGCTTCGGGTGCAGGACCGGAGCATGAGCCACGTGCCGTGGTGCCGGTGGCTGAAGCCCTTGCGATTCTGACGGATCCTATCGACACAAACTTGGAGGCCCTTGCGCAAAAATTGTTCGGCATAGTATCCTTGTCGGAGTCGCCCGTGCACGGCGTCAACGATAAACTGCCAGTACATCGCTTCTTGGCAGTCGAAGAGATGGCCATTGAGGATAAACCTGAGGACATCGTGCTGCATCTCGTTGCCAGCGTGGACAACTCCGAGCTCCAGCTGTTTGGGAAGTGACCGTAACCTGTAGATACAAGGTCGTCAGTATTGTAACACGATGCTTAGACTATGCAAGGGCAGAGACTGACCAGACTTCTATCTGCTCTTCAAAATCAAGTATAGCATACTCCATTCTGGATTCCGGGGATGCGGCTGCGTCTGAGCGGTAGAGACACCGCAAGATGCGGTTTTTCAGCCTCATGAGAGCAATCTCCGCGAGGTAGAAGTACCAGGCGGTTTCATCCTTCATTTTCAGTGCCTCCGGGGGCGAGGGGAAGAAAGCAGGGTACGTCAAGTCCCAGACATCTTTTTGGGAAGGGTTCAACTCAAGTCGCAATTCCCTATGTGTAAGAAGAAGATTTATTAGCAAGAAGGTACACTTCGCTTGTGCCGGCTTCAGAAGGGCAACCGGGTCAATCTTACAATTCTGACTTAAAGCAGGTCCAGTAGATCCGTCTCTTGGCATCAGACTCATCCTCGAATTGCTCGCTGTCGGTATGTTGCTGGTTGATCGAGAACCCTTGGCAGCAGGCCAAGGCTTGCACGAACATCTTCCATGCCTCAACGGGTCTCAGGGTGGTCATGAGGTATACACCGGCGAGGAAAAAACATTCGGCATCAATGACCCGACTGCGACAGAGCAGCATGCCCATCCGTTTCTGAGCTGCCATGAAGTACCACTCAGCCTTTCGGAACAACGGAGAACGGCGGAAATCGGTCGGGATTCCACGTTCGTTTGCTGTATTGCTGGTAAAGCTGGTAGCGATGGTACCGTGGGCGTAAATTAGAAGCTAGGGGTGTGCGTGTGAGACAACAGCGACCAAAAGCAACGACAACACACGGCAGAATTGGGCACATACCACTAAGCAGGACACGGCATCCCAGCCAATACCCTCAAACCGGACCCTTTTGATATGATCACGTACTTCCTCCTCCTCCAGGATCGGGTTGAAGATATGAACGTTGTCGAAGAAGCTCCTGAGCACGCCCTCGGCGGAGGGAAGATCGACATCGGCCGACATGGGCCAAGCCGAGTTCTCTTCGGCTTGCCTATCATCTTCGGCGCGGGGAGCAGGATACAGACACGAGGGAAACCCAAACTCGCTGAAAGGCGGCCACTGGAGGACGGCCTCGACGTTGACGAGTGGTTTCCCCGGAGTGCAGACATCGACGACATTGGAACCCAGGCTGCTGCTGCCATGTACGGAGGGTGCAGTGGGAGAGTTTTGATTCAAGGGAAGCGCAGCAGCGGAGAGAACAACAGGTTCCGCGGCTCTGGTCTGTGCCAACAGTCCCTCCAGGTCATCCAGCCGCTTCAAGATGGCCAAGCTCGCCGGATCAAAACTATCGTTTCACGTATCAGCTTCCAAGGTCTCGAGCCGCTATCCGGGGAAGAAGGGAAGGAGATAGAGAGAGGGCTTACCTGGAAAGATCGGCTTCCTGGTACGAACAGTCAGCTCCGAGCCGTACACACGCGGCGCACCCTGGTCGAGCATTATCGCACTTAGTTCGGCGGAAACGGCAAGTCTCGCAAGCTTGCGTCGCGCGTTTTCGGGGATAAGTCGTCGCCGCGCGGGACGCTCTACGTTTCTGGCTGGTAACCGTCTGCTCGACAGCAAAGGTGCCATGGTCCGCAGTCGAGGGCGCCATGGGTCCGTCGCCGAGGGCCGGCACCGATGGGCTGGACTCGGAATCGATATTCCCCGCTAATTGATGGTATTGCGGCAGGCTCTCTATTGGTTCCATGACCCATCCGTTGCGGATCACGTACTATAAGCCCGTTCTTACTCCCAGTCGAGTAGGCCCATTCCCATGTCTCGAGATGTAAAAAGGTGATCGAGGTGGATCGACGCAGCCGACACTCCGCGGTGGCTCCCCGTGTAGATATATTGCGACTAGATGGGAAAGATGGGATGGGCCACTTGACCGACAGATTTATAAAGGGTAGGGCTCGGTGCGGAGTGTCGGACATGACTCCGCATTTTCAAACCCCAAGGGCGCCCAGGGTTCCCCGGTTCGTATGGGGTGAGGAGGAGGGGGGGGCGGTCATGGGGATGAAGAAAAGATCTAATCCATTCTCAACCAGAACAGGCCACGCCAGCTGAGAGCATCGACGCACCTTTAGGGGTTTCGGTTCGAGCCACACGACAACGGTCTGCTTAGTGCCGAAGATTAGCTTCATCGTGTTGGCCTATACCTCCGGTACACAGACTCTCTTCAATTTCTCAGAGGACACGTACGGAGTCTTGGGAGTACGTATAGGGGGGCGCGGACGACGGTGCGCTGCCAGGTTGGTCCAACGACCCCGCAACAAGGTCGGACTGGCAAGTCACGCAGCGAATTCCATGGCTCCTCTCTCGGCCCACAGCCGGCCGTCGCGGTGAGACTGACGCCCCACCCAACCGACTCGCTGGTGCCTGTGGCTGGTATCGGAGTAAATGCGGCGGTAATGGGCACAGAATAGGAGCGCAATCGTGCCGAGCTGGGACTCGAGCGCTACCATATATATACATGACATGTCCAAATCCACGTGATCTACAGCAGGCCCATCGTGTCAAGAGGTTATCGTGCTTCCCATGCCGTCGTCGTCTGCAGCGATTGCTGCATGTCTCTACCATGCAAGGCGGCCGTTACAGCGACGAGCACGGCTTAACGGCAATAACCTCGACCAGAGGTGGCTAATAAGCCCCCTGCAAATGATTCATGAAAAGACGGGCCCGCGCGCCAGGGGCCGCACTATCTCACCAATTTGCACCCCTCCCGAAAAAACTCTAGCTTGCATCGAGCCATTGAGTTTGCGAGACCGCTCCGACGAAGCGATGCGCGTATCGACCAGCAGCCGGATTCTCTGGTCGACGCGGCCGTCTCATTTCCATGCCTTCTGCTCCTGCTGCCAGCAGAGTCAAGCGGCATAGGTTTCCCTTGACACTTTGATTTTCTGATCCTTGTAGGTGGAAAACGGCCGAGAGCTGGGGAAATGCAGCCGAAAGAGCGGGGGAAGAACTGCACCATCCCCGTTCTGGGGGTCGCTGGTTGGGCGTGGGTAGCTCCCTGTGCGGAATCGCGGAGAAGATCCATCTACCAATCAGCACGGGGTCAGTCTCGTAAATACTCAAGTCCTTCAAGTCTTTTTTTTATATATACCGACCAGATGTTGCGCCGGCTTCGGTTTGGATTTTGCCAGACATCTCCCATTCTCTTGGCATCGCGGCAGCCTCATCGATTGGCTAAGTCAGTTTAAGCCTCAGCAGGAAACATGTCGAGCGACGAGAAGAACACGCCACCCGCTACCGTCGACCACGGCGAAGAGCCGCTGTCGCCGGACACCTGGGACATCCAGAAGGTGCTCCCCAAGGATGGCCAGCCGTGGTACAGCAAGCGACACTTCCTAATCCTTAACCTGCTCATGGTGGTACCTTATCTCTCGTCGACCACCAACGGCTACGACGGCTCCCTGCTCAACGGCCTGCAATCCATGGACCAGTGGCAGAACTTCTTCGGAAACCCAACCGGCTCGCGTCTCGGATCGCTGGGTAACGGAGTCATCTTTGGCCAGATCCTCGCGTTCCCCATTGCCCCCTGGGTGTGCGACCACATGGGCCGCCGATTCCCCATCTTCATCGGGTCTCTCCTCCTGGTCATCGGATCCATCCTGCAGTGCGCCTCGCAGAACTATGCCATGTTTCTCGTGTCACGTATGATCATCGGCTTCGGTGGTCTCATTGCCGTCGAGGCATCGCCCATGATCATCAGCGAGCTCGCGTACCCGACTCACCGACCCGTCCTTGTCGGCTACTACAACAACCTGTGGTATCTCGGTGCCTTGCTGGCCGCCTGGGTCACCTACGGCACATACTTCATGGGACAGAATACCTCCTGGTCCTGGCGCATCCCCTCCTTGCTGCAGGGATTCTTCCCCCTGCTGCAGGTGTTTTTCATTTACCTGCTTCCCGAGTCTCCCAGGTACCTGATCCAGAAGGATCGCCACGAGGAGGCCCGCAAGATTCTCGTCAAGTACCACGCCGGAGGCGACGAGGACTCCCCTCTCGTGGACTTTGAGATGAAAGAGATCAGCCTTCACATCGAGACCGCCAAGGTGGCCGCGAAATCGGGCTACCTGGAGTTCCTCAACGGAAAGGGCAACAAGCACCGGCTGTTTATCATCATTGTGGTCCCCTGCATGATGCAGCTGTCCGGAAACGGCTTGACATCCTACTACCTGCATCTCATTCTCAACTCGATCGGTCTGACTTCGGATCCCCAGCAGCTCCGCATCAACGG
>FTLB01009037.1_pt1 | contig 12681 bp, 8 predicted proteins | sample 1658291 | NCBI WGS metagenome assembly FTLB01 (sample SAMEA3914812, study PRJEB12502) | metagenome | biome: forest; material: soil | place: Canada | collected 2011-07-07 | depth 0.1 m
TTCCTGCATCGCCAACTTTTTGCCTGTCGGTTGTGCACAGCTGTTAATATGTACTCTAATCCCATGACAGAACAGTGTCTGCAAGAGAGCCATGTACTTACCAAAACACCCCCGCAAACCACCACCGAATATCAAAGATGGCAAGGAGTTGGGGTCAAACACTTCCTTCCCCTTCTCGTCTTTGGTCAACCACCGCCGCGGCTCGAAAACGTCAAGATCACGACCGCTCTCCCCTTCCAATCCGCCCCGCAGCCTCTTCTCCTGCGCCGCCTGGCTGCTTTTACTGCGAATGTCTTCCGGGACTTTTGGCAGCGGATGATGGAAACGAGTATTGAGGATGATGTTGGCGCCGGCAGGGACTCGTCGCCCTAACACCTCTGTGTCGGCCACTACTCGCCTCGCTATTACTCCCGCTGTTACTGAGAGGCGAACGACCTCTTCCACGAAGCCATCAAGGTAGGGTATATCAGCGTCTAAAATCTCAGCGGCTGAGGGTATTTTGTCTGCCAAGGAGGCTTGCAAAGCACGCCGTAAGGTTGCTTGTGCCGCCTGGTTGCTTGCAGCAAATTTAACAAACCATGACAGCGTATTGGCAGTTGACTCGAGACCCTGGGCTTTGTATAAGAACGAATTGCATCTGGTGAAGATTAGAGAGAGGTAGAGAAGACACACTCACCGCAAGAAGAAGCAGCAGAAGCTCCTGTAGCATGGCCGGATCGTTAGCCGGATCCGAAGGCGGACGTCCAGCCTTTTTGGCTGCAGCAACCTCCCGGCGCAAGACGAGGTCCATCGCACAGGTATCCAGCTCGTCGTCCCCCGTCTTCCCGTCAAGTGCACTGATACGTTCGAATCGTTCGCAAGCAGCTACCATCAGCCGACGGACCTCCGCATCAGCTGTTCTCTTGACACGACGGAACTCGGATTTGTTCTGGAGCCACCACATTGTGACCTCGGGCCAGATTGATGCCATCCCTTTCTCTACTGTCGCGTTAATATACTCTACGGCTTCTTGCAATACTTCTCCCGTCGCCGCTGCTTGGGCTTCGGCAGCGGTTCTCTGCTGGTTGTGACCCCGCAGCGAGTCTATCTCCCGGTTCACTATGCCCAGTTTGGAGCCGAGCACCGCGATCCAGACTGCATCGAGCGCGGCATGTCCGAAATCGTGAAGAACCTCGAACGGTTCTCCATCGCCTTGCGCGACTTTGAGCTTCCAGAGATCGACCAACTCCAAGCCCGAGTCGCGGATGTTGGGAGCGACGACGCGCCGAAGAAAGTCGGTATTCATGACGTCGCTCCAAAGTCGCTTCTGGGCTTTCAGCTCCGGCGTCGTGTACTGCGCAATGGTGCACTTGGGCAGCAAGACTTTGAAGAATTGTATGGTGAGCCCGGACCTGTCGAATTCTCGATTGCGACGGACCAGAATGTCCTCCGCTTCGCGGGGATCATCGACGAGGATGATGGGGTTCGAAAACGAGGTCAGGAGGAGCTGCGCGATGGGCGAGCCCAGGCGCTGGATGACCGAGAACAACGCGAGCGAATGCTCAGTAGAGGCTGATTTGATATCGACTCCATCGCCAAATATTCGTTTTGTTGATACAGGATTGAAGGGAATCCCCGGCGTCGGTACGGGAAAGAGGCGCCAGTAGAAGTAGCCCAGGGAGGCGACCAGAGTGACAGGTATCAGCACGTAGAAATTTGGGACAAGCCAAGAACTCGATATCGCCTCGCTCGCTGCCATGGTTGACGCTGGGGGCTCTGTTCACCCCGACTCGCCAAGGATAGCAAGATACAGTTACAAGCTGTCGTGGACGAGACCATCAGGTTTTGATTGGTATTTTGTTGAGGGCGGAGGGGATTTGGCTACTTTTGAAACGTGCCTGAAGGGCCGCGTGTTCCCCGTCTGTTCCCCGTCCTCCGGACCAGGTGCATGAATGAGTAAGGTAGGCAAGGTGTCTCCTGGATTCGCACTTTGTCTGCCCAAAAGAAGCATCAATTGGAACTCAATATGGGAAGATAAATCTTGTAGTTTCGAGATGAACTGTAAACTCGCTGCGGTGTTTTTTTTTTAGTTGAGTAGTTGACAAGATAACTGGCTGCGCGCGACTGTTGACGGGGTTGATCGTAGCTGTCGGAAAATTGCGGGGCCGGAAAGACGACATTAAGTACTCGGTACTTCGTTTAGGTAACTGTAAGTGAAGTATACGCTCCAAATCTGTTTGGCAGCCCATTTTGACCAACGATGGGCCCAGACCTTGTCCGTTCAGAGGAGAGACACTTGACACCTCCCTCAGATACCTCGGCAGAGCTAGGGAGGAAGGGTTTCGGACAAAGCGGTTGGTCTCAGCTATCAAAAGTGCAGAAAGCTGAATATAAGATATGCGAGAAGACACAGCTCAACGCCAACAACCAAGGAAGCATTGCAAACAGTATAAGGCACTCAGATCGAAACACTCCATATGGCTGCCCAATATTCTCTTTACTCCATAGGCCGAGCCCGTCAAGTTCCCTTATACAAAGCTCCTTCCTTGATATAGGGGGCTCGCGTATGTCTCGTCCATAGAGGCCCACAATGCATCGTGAGCTAGCTCTCCAATTGTAGCTCGCTGCTCAGGATCTACTATCAGTACCTTCCGGAGGATTCTTCCGAAAACTTCCAGGTCCCGTCTGGTAAATTCTAGTGTCTCGCTCGGGTAGCCGTCGACGTAGGCCCTCTGTACTTCCTCTTCGAGCGGGAGAAAATCACCTGTCGAGGCCGCTTTGGAACGGTTAGCGCAATGCACATCCCATGCCACAGAGGACGACAGACCATCGGGTTCTTGGTCGAGCACGCCATCAACAAGTGCCTGGGAAGTCCATTCTGAGGGTAGACTACCGAGAATCTGCTGGTACTGTGGTATGAGTTCCCGGCTGTCGAACCCAACCTCAAAAAGCGTACGCCCGACAACGAGCTGGTAGAACTGTTGAATAGATTAGCAACCTAGAAGTGACAGCCACTACAACTCTCCGTACCGTGCATCCAAGGTTCCAGATGTCAACCGCTTGTGTAAGCGGGCGCTGGAAGACTAACTCCGGAGGAGATAGCGAGAGGGGTGTGTGTATTGTCTTCGGTGGACTCGTAGTAAAGAATGCTGTGGCAAGCGTCATCATCAGTGCCCGAAACGAACCGTAGCTGATTAGCGAGATACTCACCGGAGCCGAAATCCACGAGCTGAATGCGGCCCTCGTAAAGGTCTAACCCAGTGATGTCGTACTCTAGTGGCTCTACGAGATACGCAGGCACGCCTTCCTCGAGGGGAGAGCCGTACTTCTTGGATACCTTTCCTATCTGGGGAGAGTCGACTGCGCGCAACCGCGGCACGCGCAAGAGAATGTTGCCCGGATGGATGTCTACAATGGACTAGGTCAGACACATGAACATACTCCACGCAGTGGGTTGCCCTCACCTCCATGTACGACGCCACAGCGGTGGAGATAGTCCACCGCCTCCAGGACCTGATCCGAGACACTTAGGGCAAGACTGGCCCTGAGACGATAGTTTTTGGACCTCTCTGCAACCCAAGATACACTAGGCCCGAATAACTCCATTACCACACAGAGATGTCGTCCGTTTGGGCCTTCGTGAAAGAATGAGTCGAAGACCTGCGCAACACAGCGGCGACCTGGGTGGTGGTGGAGGCGATCCGTCTGGAGGTGCTGTAGTATCTCCAGCTCGTGGTTCTCTTTTTCTAGCCCGCTGGCCACGACAATCTTGATGGATACATCACGCTTGGTGCTGGAGTCAAGAATGAGCAATGGCACTGGCCAGGGTGATAGAAAAGCTCACGAGTGGTCCGTTGCCAGCCAGACAGTTGAGAAGGAGCCGAAGCCAAGCTTGTTCCGTATCTCGTATCTTCCATCTTTGAGACGATCGTGAAGGCGGGTAGGATGATAGCCCCCGGCGCAGTATTGCCTAAAGTCCTCCGCTGCCACTCCCAAGTCGTATTGACTCGGATCAAGCATTGCAAAATGCGGAGACAGGCGAGAGTCGTAGGCGCGACAATCGTGGAAGGGGGCGTCGAATGCGATGAAAATAAAGTCTTAGGAAATAGCAGCAACTTTCGCATTCCCGCGTCATGTGTGGTGTTGGTATCAAGGAGAGGGAATAGAGGCGCGAAAGGACTTCAGCAGATAAAGAGTTGGGAGAAGATGGAAAAACTTATGCGATCTCGGCGCTACGCAGTCATACCCAGAGCTCTGACACTGTATCACCATGCCAAACTTCAAAATTAGTATCCAGCATTTTCCTCAGAATTAAATCAACCCATTTGCGATTTGTGACGAGCTCGTTATACTCACTTTGCAGCAAGTGGATTTACGCAGCTCATTTTGCTCAGCATCATCGCGGGTCTGTCGCCCAATGCAGTCGAACAATAGCAGTGCCGCCGATGCGATCGGCAAATGAAGAGAGACGATATTAGAAAATAAGCTTTAAAGCCGGTTATAGTGTATATTTCAATCGGGACCAATTCTTTGAAGTCCATACAGGTAATGCTGGCCATAACCGACCACATTACACGGGAGCTTTAGCCTGAGAAGTGAACTCATACTTGAGGAAACTGGTTTAATACCTTTGATCCCCCATCTGATCCAGCCTTGACTAATCTAGTCTGGATTTGCGAACTGTAAACCCAAAAAAAAGGGAAAGGAAGGAAAATGCGTTGCTCGAGCCTGGCCATCCTCGCGACGTTCGCGACAGGTTTTGTGGCTGCTGACGACGGTCTGAAGATCGAGGTGACGAAGGCAGTGGCTTGCGATCGGAAGACTAAAAACGGCGATGATATCGCGGTCAATTACAACGGCACCTTGACTAATGGGCAGTCTTTTGATTCCAGTAATGAGTCGTCCTCTCCTCGATCTGGGAATTTGTGCACTGACGCGAACAAGCTTACCATGGCGGCTCAGCTAGGCCGTTCAGCTTTACTATTGGAAATAACGACGTGATAAAAGGGTATGTATTGGGCCCAGTGCCGGTGGAGATAAAAGCTCATCTCACTATACTGACTTAACGCTGCTTCACAGATGGGAATTAGGCCTTCTTAACATGTGCATCGGAGAGCGGAGGTATTATGCCAGCCAACTTCTAACTATTCCAACTATACGGGGTCGTGTCTAAGCAGAGCACCGGAAATATCACTAATCCTGTAACAACAGGACTTTAACTCTCGCTCCTGAGTATGGATATGGAGCTCGGGCGGTTGGACCTATCCCGGCCAATTCGACGCTCAGTAAGTTGAGGAAGACGTAAACTTGCTAGAACTTTCTGCTGACTAGGTACCTCCGCAATAGTATTCTACACTGAACTCATCTCCATTGCGGGAGTTCCGAAGCCATCCTGAGACATTTACCTCGCATTTTCGTTAAGATAGGGGCTTCATTATTGGAACCCTGTGGAGAAAAGTGCCCAACGTTTTCCAGAACTCTTCTCGAGGATAGGAAAGTGAACGTCTTCAAACAGTTGCATTGTTTCTGCTTAATACCTGCTTAGTGAAGAGACTTGAGATTTCCAGAAGGGAAGAGATTAATTCCCTTGAACCATGAGTACGATATTATCGAGTATAACAGGATAGGCAATCGATAGTTAGTATCATACTCATGAATGGGAAAGCTCGGGGGCCAGTCATATATCCGTGAGAAACGTCCGTCTTTATTCTGTCTAAATGGTGAAAATAATATCTTGGAAACAACAAGGGAGAAATAGGAATCAGAACCGTGTGGCAAAAGTCCAATATCAGAAGAGATACTGATTCCATAACATAACCCCAATCCTTCAACTGCCAGATAAAAGAGTAATACAGAAGTAGTAACATGAAATATAATAAGAACGACAGATGAGAAGAAAAGCCAAGCTGAAAACTTGTGAAAATCGAGAAAAGGAAAGAAATCGGCAGGAGAAGGATCAGAAAAGACGCAATATAAGTCGCACTTGAGCCTAGTATGTGGTAGTCCGAAGAGCCAGAAATGTCTATTGTGGAAGAAAGGAAACCAGACCAATCTCTAAAACCGAAAGTTGCCGAGGAAAGAGGAAGATTTGTTGTGGATTAGGAATCGAAGATGGCACCGTAGGCCGGAACACCTCTGCACTCGAGCCCATAGACCACCTTTTTCGTGACCTTCATATTCGAGATGATCACCACAGCCTCGCACGGGCCAAGGGGGCGTCGCGCTGTCACATCTGCCCCTTTCACCTTGCCCAGCGCGAACTCGCGTGGACCCTCCCATTTGCTGCTCTCCCATACTCGATAGGCGATCTTGACCAGGTCCGGCCGGCCGGCCTTCTTGGTGTCAATAATGATGGCTCTTGGATCGGTCTTGTAGATCAGGTCGATGACGGCCTGGCCGTATGTCTTGACGGGATTCGGAGCAGACCATATGATGCGGGTCGGATGGTTTGGCTTCTCCACGAAGAACGAGAGGCAGGGACCGATGCCGGAGCCTGTCGCCATCACGATGCAGGGCTCAAAGAGACCAGCCACTCGAAGTACTCCGTACTGCGGTGTCCCACGCGTATAAATCTTCGTAGGTGGGTTGTGGATTATCTTGTTTGTCCAGTCGCCTGCATTAGACACCAGTACAGAAAAGCCCTTCTCGCCTGCGTGTGAGAATCCGACGGCCGTTTTACGGGTCGGTGATTGATCTGACGAGTTCACGATATGGTGTGGCGCGCTATTCGCAGAGAATTCTTTCTCCGACATCGCCAGAGTGCTGCTGGATGATTCAAGACTGACAGAGTCTCGTCGATGGGGTGGTGAATTGGCTGCGACCTGTGGCTCCGTTCCTGGCTCGCTTGCAGGCGCCGATGGATACGGAATAACGGCAAACGCGTGGGTTTCTTTGAGAGGAGCGTCGGTGAGCCGAATGGCCTGGCCGTAATGTACTTCGCGGTAGTCGAAGTTTAGCTTGACGCAGTGATCCGAGAGAACTTCAGCCTCGACATCCCGTAGACGGAGGCAAGTCCATGGATAGATCACGAGCCCGGTTATAATTATAAGCATCCAAAAAGAGGGAGAAAGAGCCAGAGCCATGGGGAATGGGATGTTGCGAATTGTCGCTGTGTCGGCGGCCAGAAGCATCGTCTGAGCCCAGAAGAGGGCCACTGAAGACCAGCCCATAAAGCGGTGGGTGGCTTCGAAGGTGTCGTGATACTTGACTCGCATGCTCGGGTGTGCAAACGCAAGAATGGCCACAAGCAAGAAGAGGATGCTAAAACTGACCGCAAGAATGAAACTGCGTATCACAGAAGGCTGCGAAGATTCGAAAAAGTCCCGAGAGAGAAGACCGAGAAACGCGACATACCAAAATGTCGCAGCAATTCCACCTCCGCTATGGATCCCACCATAAGAGTAAACCTTTGCAAACAACCTTCGGCACCAAAGAGGAAAGGACTTGGGCCAGGTTCCGAAGACAAGGAACATTGCGTTAACAATGTGCTCGTTTCGCACGAGCATGCAAGCCAAAAGATTGGCTGAAACGGCGGTGGCCGCTTGGGAATATGTCAGTGTGGACGATCCGACGAAGTCTCGAATAAGAAGAGTTGCGAGGGCGATAAAATTTCCGATAAAAACCAGAGAGAAGATGCGGCGATAAACCGAGCCAAAGTTCCAGCGCAGGTAGCGGTAGATTCGAGAGCCTCTCTTCTTGGGTAGCGGAGCTTCTCGCCCCAGAGCGCGGAGCGGATGACGGTCTGGGACTAAGGGCTTTTCATGTTGTACTGTCTCGGAGAAAAAGTATTTTGATAGTTTGCCCTCTTCGGCGTCTCTTGCGCGTATTGTTAGAAGTAGGCTGTTCCGGCATCCAAGAAAGAAGGCTCTAGTCGGCCTGGTGATTGATATATCTACGTCGAGGCTCTCTCCATCATTGGACTCGCAGTCAGACAGGTCCTCAACCTCAGGCAGAGGGAGAGTCGCTTCGCTGCTGCTCAAGGACGACGAGTAATATTGCGAGTAAACCATTGTGAAAGACGCCAGCCGATATATATGGGGTATCTTGAGAATAATAGCACAGGGAAAACTAAGTAGCAGGTTATGAGGTGGCCCGAACTCAGGAAGGTAATGCCAGGATCAGTACTTACGGAAAACACTATGTTGGGAGATCAAGAACGGAAGAAGGGAAAGGAACAAGAAAGAAAGAAAAAAACAGAAAGCACGATATATAACAAAAGTATTAGAAGAGACGCGATGGGTATAGAGAGAAATTGACGAAGAGAGGTGGGAAGGAGATCTAGAATCTTTTGAGACGCGCACGAAGGAAAGGGTCGAGAAGGAATAGGGACAGAGGCTTGCGTCGATGAGGGCCGCCTGTAAGAGGAAAGAAAACCCACACGCAAGCGAGAGGGCATCATCTTATAATTTTGTCCCGCCACTTATGCCTCTAGATAGTTTTCAGTCACCCTGGGACGGAAGCAGGCCATACGGGAAGACCCTTGAACTTTCAGGTTGGCATTGTTGATGCCGACTGCGTAAGAATAGAACGACCAGACAACACGGGATCCAAATATCTGCTTGTAAGCTTAAAACTGGAGCTCGCTTTGGGGTCCCTTGCTCCAAATATTGACATGGCCACTATCCATGATAGGTGAGCTCATTCACTGTAGAGCTCCCCGAGCCTTGTGAGCTGTGGGTGTAGTCCAGCCGTTGAGGGCTGTAAATAGAATTAAGCTTTTCCACGTATCCGTCATGAGCTAAAATGTATTCGTACCAGGTAATTGCTATGGAACCCTAATCTATTTGAAGAAGCGCGCCAGCATGTGGCTCGGGATAGGCTCACCTGCTCTATCTGAAAAGGGAGGGAGGGACACGGCTTAGACTCGACGCATAAGCCTTTGTATGGACAGTTGCTTAAATGTCGTACAAGTAAAGAAAAACATGAACGGCGAGCAAAAAGAATATACTGGTCGACGCAATACCATGGCACTTATGGGTACTTCCGCCGGACGGGAGAGAGTTCTTGTCCATTCAGGTCACGCACGGTTGGCGCAGTAGGCAAATGGCCGGTACAATTCACGGCACATTGATCCCCGCCTTGTGTTCTTTACGCTGCCCTACACTAAAACACCTTATTTTAGACATAGATACTGGACTTACATTAATAACTAAGCAAAGTGGCTTCAATGCCCATAGGATCTTTTACGTACGTTGATATTTAGAGCTTCCGTGCTTTTATCAAGCCAAGCACAGGCGGTCATATCTAAAGCTAGCAGGCAAACAACTAAGGAGGCAGCGCTGATCTTCATCGTCTTTCATAATCCAGCCCGCTGGGTTCTGTAGGAACTCTCGAGGATACCAATGCCAAGGGCCGGCCCTTGGCGGCCAGCAGGGCGGATGCCCACCTTGCTAGATATAATTAGTCACATAAATTATATTGCCAGCAGACTTGGGCACTTTTGGCCCCATGAAGTGGGAAGGCCCTGGGAATGCCTCCGACGCAACGGATGCAGATCCGGATGCCTGTTGGATCCAGATCTACAACCAGCATTGGTTGTAACAGTTCGCCCAGCCTTGCTGAAAACCCCTGCGTGGATTGCCGGATTCTTATTATTGATTAACCGGCTTGAAAGCTCCACAGCCCGATGAACTGACCCCGGAGTCTGGTGCGGCAACGTGGCGGGCACTTCACGCGATCGCTACCAGTGGGTGACTTGCGATCCGCAGAGCCTTGTTAGAAGTTTCGAGAAGTAGTGCTGGGACTTTCTCGTCTACTTCGTCGCCGACCATCAGAGGGCAAAATTGTGCATGTATTTTTCCCAACCCGTTGCACCCCGCACCTGCTCTATAGGCTGAATGGCCTCGCCGACGGGAGAGGTGGGCAAATTGGTTGTTATTCTTGGAAACTCTGTGTACGGGTAAAATGCAAGTGGGAGCTGGGGGACAGAACATGGAGAGGTTCTGGGCTAATTAGCTATCTTGACGGTAAAAGGCGCCTTATTGGACATGTTGGCATACCTCTTGCTTCCAAAAATAAAATGTCCCCGAATGGGTGGCCCGTCTCGATATTGCTTGGGTAGCGGTTTGACACGAAGCCCTACTAAGCTGGTCGACGCACAAGGCACAGCAGAGTAGAGCTACATATTTGTATACAGTACACGGTAGCACGAAGAAGACAGTCTTCATGAACCATTTGCTTGGCACCCGAAGCCTTCGTCGACATGATGTAAGCTCTGTCCTCCCCAACCGCGTGAGTCCTTTGCAGCGGGGGGTTCAACGTCGATTGGAGCCTCGAGGACAGCAAGGGCCGGTAGACAATTATTAAGCCCTCTCACAATTTATCGGGCGCTTCCTGCCGTGTTGCGCCTCACGGCATTCTATTGCGGTATTTCATATCTCGCTGCGCCGTTGTACCTCTCAGACTGCTGAAGCGCGTCTCCATGCTCCATGGCGTGAGATACCTAGAGATAACGGGATAGGGAGAAAAAAAGTGACGTCCTAGGTCCCTCTTCGTGGCCATGCCAACAGACATGGTCGGCGAACAATCTTCCTCAGCCTCAAGAGGCTCACGGTCCTTAGCATATGCAGTATCACTCTTGTAGTTTCATGATCCCTGCACGGAGATATTCCTGCCATCGTTGAACATCTTCTATTTACATTCACGCTCGATCCCCAGAATTACCATGTTGGATAGGAGTGACCCTCCCTGCGCCATGCTTTAGCAATCTAGAGCTGCGCTTGTGCCCCAGATGATGATATAGTTTCCTTGAATAGCTGGCTTCATCGTTTTGTGACCCCAAATACTTGCGTTATTTGCTGCACCATGTATGTTAGTTCAGAATGCCTGCTCGGAGTACAGGGTTGGAAACATGGAGACTGGCCGTGAGGCACAGCAGCAACATGCTGTGACATGCCACCGTACCCGTTGATTTGTTCATAATGGTGTTTCTGTGCTATTTTAATTATCTCAAATATCTCAACACTTAATTAATACCTTCAGCTCTTGTCACTGCACACCTACTCACTCGGTAGCCCCTACGACCTAGGCACGGCACGTTGAGCAATGTTCATCATCTCGGAAGGCACTTTTGTAAGCAAGTTTTTACTCTGGCACATTACTTGACTCGATTTTCGCGCTGTCTCGGCACTGTGAGCAGGCAGGGATTCTCTGTTACCGTAAATAAACCAGACTCTATAATTAAACTCTACAATCGCCAGGCGATCTTGTCTTTCCCTCCCACTACAATCTTGGACGTAAACGGAACGTTCAAAGTCTATTCCCTATGGTTACAGCAGCTCCACCGGCGCGTAGGGCTGCCACGGAGTATTTACAGCTTCCCGACAATTTATTTCGGCTCAGTTTGATTTGGGTTTGGTGGCGTTGCCGACACTCTTTGAGTCGTAAAACGCTTGTACCCACGACTTCATCTGTGCCAGCGAGGCCACCTGCGCTCTCTTGACATCGGCATTCACCTCTCCGCTTCTGGTAGACAGGTCGTTACAGTGCCTCGATCCCGGAATAAGAAACACAGGCGCCTCGGGCGTGCTTTTGAGCGGGCCGCCGGGTCGCAACTCGCTAGAGACCGACGCTGAGCGCCACGGATCCAGTTCGCTATTTGGGTGGTTAGCAACCTTTACAGACCAGAAGGGAGGTGTGCTTGATCGCAGAAGACCACATGCTTACCCGTTAACCCATAGTAGCCTCGTCGTGTTGGTCAGGAACCATCCGTTCGTCCACTTATTGAAGCCATCTTCTGTCTTGCCAGCGGCGGAACCGAACGTGTAGTTGCCTTGCGGAGGGAACATCAGACCGCACTGTCTCTGGTACCATTCTGCACTGACATATCGCGACAAGATGGTTGTTCTATCCTTGGGTGCGCCGCTGAAACCAATAGGTCCTGATTAGTTGAATGGTTTATGAGATCTTTCGCTTGTCCATGCATGACACCGGCGCTGGAATCTGCAGTTTGCTGCTGATCACTTACGTTTGCCAATAAAAGAAAGGCTCATTGCATGTCATCCACATCCACTGACGATTGACAGTGTTGTTGACAGTTAGATCGGAATACATTGGACTAGTAGCGTTGTAAGTGTTGAAGCATTCTACGGAAGTGGACGAGTTCCATTCAGAATAGGACAAATTTGCACAAGCTTGTTACTGAATTAGCCTCGCAGTCGAGAGGAGACTGGAAAGACTGGATGTATACTCACTATCCGGCAGTGATTCGTATTTGAACCACTTCGCGAAATTTGGCAGGGCTTTCTCGAGTCCAAGTCCATCTGCTGGAACCTTCACGTTGCTCGAGTTCCCATACGATGCTACCGGTATGGTCTTTGTACCATTCACGACGGGTCGCACACCCTCGACGCTGTCACACATCTGAAAGAACGTTGAATAGTTAGAGAACATCTGGATGCTCTGCCATTCGCCCAGAGCATTGCCAAAGGCCGCGGCAAAGTCCTCAGGGTGGCTGAGGCCTTCAAGTCCAAATGACTTCTGGAGTTCGTGGATCTCGGTCTTGTTCCCATGCTGAATCACTCCGTCAATGTGGTCAGAGATCCGTGTAAAATCTGCGCTGCAGTTTCTTCGCATGCCTTCTTGGATCGGTAAGAAGTATCCCCAGAAATCGTATATGGCCTGTACCGGTGCGCTGGTAGCATGGTACGCCCAGAATGTCCCTGGGGCAAGCTTGGCTGTCCAAGCGGCCAGAGCGCCGCTGTA
>FTLB01002173.1_pt2 | contig 12647 bp, 17 predicted proteins | sample 1658291 | NCBI WGS metagenome assembly FTLB01 (sample SAMEA3914812, study PRJEB12502) | metagenome | biome: forest; material: soil | place: Canada | collected 2011-07-07 | depth 0.1 m
CTCGGCAAGGACATCTTCTTCGACTGGGAGGCCCCCCGCACCCGCGAGGGCTACTACCGCCTCCAGGGCGGCTGCGACTGCGCCATCAACCGCGCCGTCGCCTACGCCCCCTACGCCGACGCCATCTGGATGGAGAGCAAGCTGCCCGACTTCAAGCAGGCCGAGGAGTTTGCCAACGGCGTGCACAAGGTGTGGCCTGAGCAGAAGTGAGTTTTTTATCTTTCCTTTTTCTCATTTATATCCCCCCCCCGGGGGGGCTTGGCTCGAATTCAAAAATTCACATATACTAATCCGTCCCGGCAGGCTCGCATACAACCTCTCGCCCTCCTTCAACTGGAAGACGGCGATGCCGCGCGACGAGCAGGAGACGTACATCCGGCGGCTGGCGAAGCTGGGCTACTGCTGGCAGTTCATCACGCTGGCGGGCCTGCACACGACGGCGCTGGTGAGCGACTCGTTCGCCAAGGCCTACAGCAAGGTCGGCATGCGCGCCTACGGCGAGCTCGTCCAGGAGCCCGAGATGGAGGGCGGCGTCGACGTCGTCAAGCACCAGAAGTGGAGCGGCGCCACCTACGTCGACGAGCTGCAGAAGATGGTCACCGGCGGTATCAGCTCGACCGCTGCCATGGGCAAGGGCGTGACCGAGGACCAGTTCCACTAAATCCGTACCGTGCCGTGCCGTGGTTACCTTTCTCTGCATTCACATATCGTAGATTTCGATTTGTTGATGTACAAATTGCATTGATATAAGGATGGGTTGGGTGGATTTTGTTTTGTGTAATTTGGAAAGTTGGATAAGCCAAGGAAGTTTGATATACATATTCCCGTCTTGATTTTAGCATCGAATTTAGGTCTCTCGATCAAGTCGACCTTTAAAAAAAAAGCGCAGAGTTAAAATCTCTGAGTTTATCGATAAAAGCAATCTCCCCCCGAGCCCTTTGAATAAACCGTGAAGTACACTATGTCCGAAGCGAGCAGCCATTGCGCGATATCCATCACCCCGATTCCATATCTTGTCGTGTAAAGCTACTAATGCATGTGCCCTAAACCCTCCGAATATCTCGACTCGGAATCTGCTGTACGTGACCGCCCCGTCTTGGGGGCTGTGTTCTCCGTACCCGAGAAGTATCGGCTAGGATCCCCAACACGTTCAACAGTACGCTTGCTGGCATCGCAGTTCTTGCAGGCCAGCCATATGACACGCTCAGTAGCGTTAGTCCTCACGGAACGATGTCCCTCGGTACCGTGGGAGCTGTGAGATGGGATTTCCAACTTCGGCCTCGCTTGGTTCGTGTTAGCCAGACCAAATTGTTGATAATAGCGGCTAGCATGCAGAGAAGAGGTTCTTGGTAGGACCGGCCCAAAAGGACGGCGCTCTATTGTCCTTGCGCGCCTTGTCCTATCTTTTGTTGCTAGTAACTCAGAGTGCACTCTGTTCTCGGGCCGCAAGCCCGCTGGCGCGGGCTCGGCTACCCAAATCGTTCCTTGCTTGCCGATATTGATGAAGGGCACGAGGAGAAGATTGATAACAGAGAATCCTAAGACGGCGTAGAAAGTTTTCGTGAACGAGAGCTCTGTTGATGCCCCAAGCTCGTTTTCGCCGTATGGTGGAGAATGGACGGCCGTGGTAATAGCCAACCCCAGCGGAATGGCGAGTCTGGTCAAGGTTTGCAACGTCGCGGCCCTTGCGCTGCATTGCTGTGAGGGAAGAGATGAGAGTATGAATTGCTGCAACCTGTTAGTCGAGGGTTGAATCTCCCATGCGGGTTCCGATAGACTAACAGACGCAACACCGAGAGCCCAATCCAAGGAGACTGTGCTGAAGATCAGAGCGGGAAACGCAAATGTCCAATAATTACTTCCTGGACGTAGAAACACCAGCAGGAGACCGCTGGCGACTTGGAGGAATGCAGAGGCCACCAGGATCCATGTGCCGTTGACGGTTTGCATGATGAAACCCACAGTTGGGCTGATGCAGAGCCCAGCCAACGCCTGCGGGACGAGCTGGATGGCAACCTCGATCGGACTGAGACCTTGTGCGACCTGCATGAACAGGGGAACCCAGAAGATCACCGAATAAGCCCCCATGGCGGTGAAGATATTGAAGACAATCAACTGGGACAACTGTCAGCGACGATGCGTACTGCGAGGCATATCACATCTTACCAATGCGAGAGTCTTGTTCCTCCAGATCGTAGCCGGCATCATAGGTGAACTGGTGGTGTTCTCCCATATGACAAGGCCGACAAAGGAGATTACACCAAGCGCGAATACCAGATGCATGTATAGGGTCGTCCATTCGACCTCGGGGATGAAAGTCAGCCCAGTAGCAAGAAGTCCAACGCTGGCGGGAAGCAAGACAACCGCTACCCAGTCTAAATACCTCCATTCGAGGCTTTTCTCCGCGGGGGTTTTTGTCTCGTAGTTTTCTCTCCGGAGATGGCGAGGATCGCCTGGGACTACAACCAGGCCCAAGAACAAGAACGGGGTGAAAATAATCGCGATGAGACAGAAGGTAGCCCTCCATATGAGCCTCTCCGTCACTATGGCGGACCCAAGACCCCCCAGCAAAGTCCCTAGAGGGTTTCCCCCGGAAAGAAATACGGCGAAAGCTACTTTCTTCCGTAATGACGGACCCGGATAAGCAGTGTTCAGAAGAGACACCGAATTCGCTATTTGCGCCGCGCAGGCTACCCCAGCCATACCCAGCATGAAGTTGAGAAAGACGCCATCCACCGAGATCGCACCGAGTCCCACAGCGGAACAGTAAAGGAGGAGACTGGCCAGAAGGACCAGTTTGCGAGAAATATTGGGACAATTCTCGGCGGCAAAGGCAAAGGGCAGAAGGAATGCGCCTGTGGTCAGTCTGTAGCACATCATTAACGTCATTAACTGCCCATAATGGCCGTGCGATGCGGATGAGCCCATACCCGGATGATGCACTAATCCAGGACACTTGAGACTGTGTCATTCCTAGATCCTTTCGGATCGAATCGGTGACGACGACGGTAGACCGCTGGAGAAATGGAAACGTAGCACCAGCAAAGGTGCAGAAGACGACAAATAGGATCTCATGAAGAGCGTTCTTGAAGCATCCTGGGCGGCCTTGGAAGCGCTCCAGATGCTCTGTGGGCTCTTCAAGGCAGATGTCCTCGAGCGGTGGAACATCCATCTCCAGGCGGCTGGTCCTGGTAGGTCGGAAAGAGTCCGCCATTTATCCTAGGGTCAGAGAGTGCCGGTGTACCAGGACTGCTGCGGTGTCATAATTAGAGCTGCCAACTCGAGTATGCGGTTAAGAAAATTGTCCTTTCCAAGATCGTGATAACAGAGAGTCGACGGGCTGTGCATGTTAGGCACTCGTTGGAAGATCATCACGCGCGTCTTCCCCTAACCATACATTCGACCGCACCTTACTTACGGTAGCCTTGTAGATCATAATATCAAGGGAAGGTTTTACAAAAGCGAGGAAAGTGCGTATCATATGGAGATCATTCCCGGGACCAACTCCTACTGTAGTTGGAGAAGGAGCAAGCGTGTACTCGAGCGTAACCAGATCATGGAAGGAGCTTAGCTGATGGTAGATGATCACCTTATACTGCAACTGCGATCTCCAAAGCCTTGGGTACTAAGAATTACGCGCATCTGATCTCAAAATATCCAAGTCTTGGCCCCAATTCTTCATAAAATGCAGTCTTGCTGTTCATGATCCAGCCCAGGACACTTCCTCGTACACTTGCTCTCTAGGCTTTCGATATTGTCGAGACAATTGGGACTGCCATAACCATTCCAGCCCCCTATCGTATCGGATGCCTCTTTTTTTCCCCCCATGCCATTGCCTCGAGGGCAGTCGGAAGAGTTACCGGTAACATATCGGACCATGTAGAAGAGTGTGAGCATCACAGGTTTGGCTCCATAGACATGGTATTCACTCGTCCACATAGCGCCAGCTCCTAATGTCTTATTCTGAGACAGAAGTCTTCGCTCTAAGATGTGGTCCGTAGAACCAATCTACCTGGTTGATAGTACAAGTGAGAGTCCTTTCTCTGTGGTTGATGCGCTTGACGACCAATCCGACGGAAGATAGCGCCGTAAGGGATGAGGATGGCGAGAGCATCCCATCGCTCTGATCCCTGAGCTATGAGGGACGAGAATATACAAAACCAGTCCGGGCCAGATTGTCAAGGGCTCCACCGCCTTGTACTACATACTTCCGGTGTTTAACGAAACGACACGTCGGCGCCCGGGGGCCTCCGATCTAAGCACGTTCTAGGGCCACAAAGCCACGACGCTGAGGTCATACAGGGGATCTTGGCCCGTCACCACGGCACTCGAGGATGCGGGTGCCCGACATCAAAGGTGCCTTCCAAAACTTAGATCAAGGCAGACCGCCACCCTGGCAGCAAACATCCGCTCCCGTCCTCCCTCTCGGCGGCTCCTCGCATAGCCCAAACCCCACAGGAGCCTCTTTAAGCCTCACCAACATCCCGTCACCGTTGGGAACAGCCTTGACCGCTAGAGGTGTCGTCACACAGCCGGCGGGGTCGCCACTGTGGATTGTGCGCAGGTATACGGGGCACGGAGTATACTACTTCCCTTCGTGGCCCGCCCTGGGACAGCTAGGCGTGTCGGGTGCTTTACAGTACCATCGGATGACGTGGCCGGCAAGCCGCCGACGGAACAAACTTGGCACCGCGTGGAGCGCCGAAGACACTGGAGGTACGGCATTTGGTGCAAGCCATGTCGTACGTATGCAGGACATGAGACCACCGTTGGGTAGCGAGTGGATGGACGGTGACTGCAAATGCCGACGCCGTGCCGGGAGAGGTAGCCTACGGTACGCATGCAACAGAACCAAATTCTCCTCCGTAGGCTGGGGACACGTACAAACGTACGAAAGGTTGCTTGGCACCCAATGTACACTAGTACGTCAACCACTGTGTGGGGGAAGAGACATTCTTTGCGTAGGTGAGCACCAATTTCCATAGGCAATACTCGGAACCAGAGGGGTGTAAGTCAAATGCCCTCCGGCCGCATCATGGTCCAGCCAGCTCGTCTATTTGCATCTTACTGGGTACTTAAAAAAAACCTTGGCTATTTTAAGAGCATCGCCGTCAGCTCTTTAGCAACCAACAGTCTTCTACTCTTCGAGTTAGGAAGGTGGAAATTCATGCGGGAGTTGTCAGAAAAAGCAAAGCCTTGATGATTCTTCAATCTTGAATAGCTGCTGCTATTCCCTTAGGTCAAACGTTGCTTCCCTCCCACTCGGAGCCGAGCTGCCCCCCGCCGTGTGGTCAGCTGAAAGGATCTTGGGCCTGCCATACGGAGCTTCTTCTGAGAGGCGTAGCGAAGCATGATATACCATGAAATTCGCGTGCCTTGCGGGGGAGGGGGGGACTGGGCACCGGGACCGACGTTCCCTACGCGAGAGGGCCCCAATCTATTTCGCGACTTCCCAGGCCACAAACCAGGTAAGGCGAGCTGACGGACGGCGGATAATAAGGGGCTCATGGTGTACCGACTGAGAGCCCAACCCGTGTCCATTTACCCTATGCACCGGCCATTGTGTGGATGGAATTCTCCATCACACACGCACCCTCTAACCCTGCGGCAGCGTAGGATATGTTGTGCAGCGATGCTTCTCCAGGCAGGGACGTGGCAATGAACAGACCAGAGGGCGGAGGACGTACGTACCATCCCTTCCCCCTCCTTTCTCCCACCCCCCCGCGCTTTAGAGATGCGTGCATGCATGTTTTCCCGCCTGTTTCCCGCCTGTACGTCAGCCCGCCCGCCGGATACGTTCTCGACCTCTTCAAGCCCACTGCGTGGCTACATTGATGGACCATCAACTCTCGTGGAGAGAGGGTGTGGTGCAGCGCATAGCGCGTGACTTAGCCCCCTTGCTGTCAGCCGGGTTTAAAATTCACGAGGCATCGTGGCAATCGCGAAGATTGGGGTGCAGAGAACTAGTCCGCTATTACCAGCCAGCAGGCAGATGACATTAACTATAGCATCGTGGCCCAACTGTGTGGGAGACCACGCCTTATGCGGAAAGATGAGCAATGGCACGGAAAATGCCACCGTCGGGGTCAAGGGCACCTAAGGAACCTTAGCCAGCATACCTACCCTACATTTTACGTTCTCTCTTGGACGGCGTGGTTTCGAACGAGGCACTCACGGCTGTTCCAATGTCCGTATGCACCTCATTGGCCGCCTTCTGCGTCGCCACGGACGGGCGAAAGCACACCAATCGGTCACACAAAAGCGGTGGGAACCTGCGAACGAACCGGTCTCAAGGTCCATCGGCGCATTTTTGGGAGACATGGGGGGCGGCGGCGCTTGCTCCGGTTCTTGCTCGCAACGATCCCAACATGTTGCTCTCTCTCTCGTCTGACCGCCAGAATGTTCCCTGCGCTCTGCATGTTTTGTTCCTCTCCTACACCGCACGAGTTATTTTCAGGGACGACGTACGCCATCTACGCAAGGCAGTCGGAGTTCCCCATGCTTATACGACCCTTTTCCTGTCACCATCCTGCGAGCAGCAAGGAGCAAGCAAGAGTCGCTCATCGCAACCGGTGGGGCTGAACTTGCCTAGCAGTGGTTTATGCATCGCCGAGACATAGAGACCACCCTGTGGCGGCATCCCTGGGGCAGAGGCTTTTTTTTCTCCCTCTATTTTCCTTGCATCGTACGTGCCCTTACGGTTCGGAATATGGTCTAGGCTGTAGAATTAGGCTTGGAGCCCAACTCTCGTGGCGAGCAATGGCCCGTTCGCAGACGACCTAGCCGGGCGAGAAAAGATGTATGGAGACTGAGACTGGAGAGGAAATCTTGACAGGACAACGGATTGCCCATCTTGGCATCGAATAGCTCATGATCACTGTACATAGGGTAATGGTTCGAGGAGCGGCTAGGGCTTGCAGCGACGGCAAACAGGGGAGGAGAGAGGAGGGGAAGGCGGTACGAAGGCTGGTGATGACATCCCATCGAGAAACATTGTCTCAAAGTTCCTCCTTGTGGTTCAGGCAATGCCAACCGTGTGCGGTATATGCCAGTGTGCTTATGGTCTGTCCCCTCTTCCATGCTTGCCATGTAAGCCGGTCTTGCGCGTCGTGGTGGCTATGCTTGTCTCGCCGCCGAATCACGAACGCATCCCCAGCCCTCTTGTCAATTTTGACAAAAACCTTATTGTACCCCGATCTCCTCGACATAAGGCCATGTCTCATCCCATCCTGGAGAATAGGGAAGACCAAGGGAGCCAAGGAAGCCACTAGGCTTCGGCTTCGACGACTAAGAGGCGGCAGATGCCTCTCCGGATATAGCGGGCAACAGCTAGGTAAGGGAGGGTAGCCAATTATCATAAGCTTACTCGGGCTTTGATCACCCCTGCCCAACCTTCTGCAGTTAGGGGCTGGAACTGGAACTTGCCACGAAACTAAAACCTGATCGGAAGGTGCGTGGATGGCTGCTGGGAAGAGAAGCAAGGAGCGACAGCCGGTACGCGGGGTGAGCCTCTCCTGCGCTGGCCGCCACACGACGGAGGTGAGCGGCTCGGTTCAAGGTCCGTCGGGAGGAGAGTACCGTGGTGGCATCGCCAGCTCACGTGGTCTCTGACCGACCACCGATCAACTACGGTACCCAAAGGCGCTGAAACGACGTCGCTAAGCTTCCAGGTCCAGCACCCGATAAAAAGATACAGTATCCAGCTTGGGAGTTGGCCTTCTAGAAAACCTCATTGAAGGCACTTTTTGGTAGTACAACTTTGCTGGTTGGTTCGAGCCGTCCCTTTTTCTTAAATTAGAAACAGGTGGCTGTTAGTACATGGGCTAGGTCTCACTACGTAAGCTGGTTGGCTGAGTGCAGTAGCTCGAAGAAGACGACTTGCGTGAAGATCGCAATGCCAACCAGAAACTCAAACCGCCGAGCCGGTATGCGGGAGAAGTTGGTCAAGGGCTACTCAAGAGGACAACCATTTTGGATGACTGCCAGTTAGGATGGATGCTGCTCGCCAGCGGACAGGAAAGTTGGGATGTCTCATTGCTCGCGCCACAAAGCCACGGTGCGCATCCGGGTCGGTGCATCCATGGCAACCAGAGGAAAGTCTTGGGATCTTCGGTCACCGACCTGACCCAGGCGAAGGAGGATCATCTGACATAGCAGACACAGCAGCAAGATTCACCGACGGCGCCGGTTAGCAGTTGGCCAGTGGGGGGGAATGTTTGGATCGCCGAACTGGATCGTCCAATATGTCAAAGTTGGGCGATTCAGGAGCAGAGCCCATCAAGAAGTCCCAGGGCGGGAAAGCCCTCTCGATGGTAAACTTTTGAAACTCAAAGTCGACCTTGATGGAACAGTTGACCTCGGGAAGCGAGCTCTCCCTGTCGAATGCGTGGTTGGGGCTCTTTGGAAGCTGTGAGATGCAATCGGATGTTCGAGATTGACCGGGAGCCAGGTTTAGACTGTGTCAGTGCTTGTCTGAGACGCAAGTCTCGTTGCACCAGTCCAGAAAAGCTTCCAACCAAGCCAATTCTAGATTGTACGCACATACTAACATCACCAGCAGCTGGAAGACGAGCTCGCAGTACTTGAAAGTTTGGACTGAGAGGGGAAGAAGGGATTTTTTTTTTCTGTCTGAACAGGCGCGTTTATGGAAAGAGTGATCGGGATCAATGTTGAATAATGTACCTACCGTATTGACCCACGCCAAGCGAGACTGTCTGATAATGGAATCGCACGTGCGCCGAGCCTCAGCGTGAATGTCAATTAAGAACCAACTTGAGTATATTTGTCGGCCCGGGAGTATCACTATCGGTCCTTTGCCTCACCGGTGACGGAAATCGGTCGATTCTTCTCTATCAAAAGGCTGGAAAATAACGACACGAGCACGAGAGAACTTCACCCATCAACCTAAGCGACCTCGACAGGGTCCTTGTTGAACGTCGAGAATCTCTCGAGATGCTGAACGCTCCAAGGGTGACCGAGGCCTCAACCCCTTGTTTTGCGGGCGAGGTGAAAAAGCGTTGCATGAAGTTCCAAAGAAGTAGCTTGGCCCCTAAGGCGGCCATCTCCAACATCGGCTGAAACAGTGGATGGACAGTAGCACTCAGCAGCCTCTGGGAGGACCGCGTTTCCTACGAGTCAAGACACGGTGGTTGCCAAAAGAGAGGGGTGGATTTTTAATCGACTAGCCGCACGCAAAGCCTTCTCCGAACACGAGAGTGGATGGGCCAAAATCCATGGCCACGAATGTCAGTTCGTCATCTTGAGCGTTAGGATGTATCGCGAGGCCTCGCCATCCAAAAATACATCCGTACACGGAGGTCGTCTGACGAAAGGCTTAAACTTTCTCTTCCATTGCAGAAAAGAAGGCGAGAAGGGTATCGCATCCCTGCAGCAACACCACCCTGTCGCTTCTGAAACAGGTAGCAGATCGTCACAAGCCAATCGCAAGCACACCAGGGCGGGAACGCAACGTCTCCATCTGCGCGTTTTGTGGCTGATCTATGGACTGGGCTGCAGGGTGCGATGTAACAAGTCCATCGCCAGCATGCCAGCCTATTGCATGTGCTTCTCGATTTCGATCTAATGCTTGATTGCTCTCGTTGGCCTCCTACGGCCTGATAGTGCCGCCAGAGTGTCAGTGAAGGGGTCCTCGGCTCCGAACGCTAGCATTACTCCCCGGCCAGAAGAATTATGGGACACTGCAGCCTCTGTATACAGTACCGTGATTACCGTCCGTCAGCCTGTTCTCTCTCGTCCATCTTACATTCGCAGCCAGTACGTTCAATGGGCTGAGGGTTACTTCCGCACCGAGCTGCTGCGTTGGCTACCTAAGGCGATTTAACTTTGGGATAGATTGAACTTGCTGCGGATTTCCTTAGATTTCGGAAAGGCCATGCGTCGTGGCTGCGGTTCCAAGCAGACAGACTGTTCCGACATCTACTGCCGGCCTCATGTGTCTGTGCTGTTTGCTGGGGCAGTGCCGACTCCAGCATCTTCGTACTGGCTGTCTCGAACCTGGCTATACTTGCGCAATTTTGTCCGTCACCGCCATTTAGGTCGCTCATGTCTGACGGAAATCCCGAGAAGGAGAAGAAACGCTGGAGTTCGAATAGCTTCTTCCGTCTGTCACGATGCGTTCGGAGGTCAACCCTGCTCCCCTACAACCCCACGAACTGTACATTTGATATCACAGCCTATGTCTCCAGGCCGGAGAGGGGAACAGGACGCATTCTACCGAGCACCGCGCCACGGAAATGTGCGCGGCAATGTCTAAAGCCCCAGATTCCAAATGGATGGAGCTTAACACCGTATAAGAACACCGAGATTGCAAGTCCGACCGTTTCCGCACGGTTGTGGTGGGTAACTCATTGACGCCGGTACCGCCCAAGGGATCTGGTCTCTGGAAGGGAGCGGCTGATGCAAACTGGTAAAACGAAAGAGATGATAAATCGTATCCGGCTGTAGTCTAAGCTCATCCTACAGCTCCTCTCACTGCTGTCCCCCAGTATGAAATCCCCGGTAGCTCTGGACTAGATTCGCCGGAATGTACCGACCACGCTCCAAGGTCAAGACGCTGCGATCTTTGCCTGCCCCGCTCCAATCGCGCGGCGGGATATGCCAATCCGGTCGCAGAATCATAGCTAAGCCTCCCCCTCCCCTAAACCCCGCCCGCTCTTCGCACGCCCAGAGAAGAGGTCTCGGGCCCCGGTCTAGGTCTCAGTTGCAGGCTTGCAGCAGATCCTTCCGTACAAAATTAGCAGACTTATTCTCAGTCGGATTGAGCTACCCAAGGTAGGTATGCACAGTATGTTCGTCGCCCGCCCTCAGCTGCTTAAGAAACTCGGTACAGTACGAGCCCAACAAAGGAGATTTAAACGCGACTGGCTCACGGCCGTCGCTTTACCATATTCACGCACCTTGACCGATGCCTGTTGATTTGGAAATCGAGGGAAGTCCTGGGTCAAAATTGACCCCTGCGGAGATCACTTGCGTTCAGACGATAATCTGACGCCATGATTTACAGCGGACCAATCTGGCGCGCGAGGATGGATGCCTTGTAAAACCACCGGCATATGGGCCAGATGCAAGACCTAGGATGTCCTTATCCATACTGATCAGGGGGGGCTGCGGCAGTTAACGACACACCCTCCCTCTTCCCCCTCCCCCTCGCTCGTTGCTGCGCAAGGGGGTAGGTAATTCAGCGGGTTTGGTACCTAGCCCTCAAACTTAGGTAGCGCAGTCGTGGTGGTGTGAGGAGGTCTGAACATCTACAGTACTGTATGTACGAACGTCTTTCAATGCATTAATTATCATGGCCAACCCTGGGCTGCTGGCCTATGGAAGCCTGCGCGCACCCCCCATCCTCGGCGGACCATGTCGTGTGTCGCTTGGGTCTTCGCCTACTTGCTACCGCCGCCCTGGCCGTCCGGGCTTGCTTACATCGATTCGTAGCGGCGGTCCAGCCCACCACACCTGGCACACGCATAGGCCATAGGCCATAGGCTGGGTCAATGTCCCCCAGTTGCCCCGGTGGTCGACGAAGGGGTGCGATCCCCTTAGGTGTGCTCTCTTTTCCGGGGATCTTCCACATCGTACACCTCTAATCCAACCCCAAACATCCTTCTTCCTCAGACTCGACCGTTTGTTCATGCACCCCCATGACCAGTCAGTGCCCTTGCTCACTCCTCCTCGAGCGTCGCCCCTTCAGAGACCTATTCTTCGTCCTATCTTTGTTTCTTCCTCCTGTCCACCAAACCACTTGACGCTCCTCTCATCTCCTCCGGATGGCTCCCTCCCATGTATCCTGGTCCGTGACTATCAACACCTGTGGCATACCATCGAAGAAGGAGGTGGCTTGTGCCTAGTCCGCTGAAATGCTTCCTCGCCGCTGAAGAGCCTCTTCTCGGTCCCACGCTTTCTCGCAGCAAGCAGGCTAGGATCCCCCCTTGCCCCCGCCCGTCTGGATATCCTCTCACCAGCCGAGACCGTGCTGCTCGCTCGTACTTCGTCCTGGCTGGAAACTTCAGACCGGCACACGAATCAGGGAACACAAAAGCTTCGCAGTTTCCCTTGCCCTCGGTTGACTCGATATCCGATTCCATTGGAGGTCCGGCGAGGTCTTCATGTCTCCCGTCCGCCGTCCGCTCCACTGGATATACATACCACTTGGGTTCCTGGACCACTCACTGGTGTTTCGGCCGTTTCAATTCCCTTGGCCCTGTCAGTGCGAGGCTCAAACGTCGATCCCGTTGATAAGTCTGTAAATCCAACTTGCTCTCCTCCACTTCTCTGTCCCCGTTTGAGACACAAAAACTGGAGGATCTCCCGGCACCCTGTCGACTCTTACGCTTTACCTGGGACCTAGCCCACCAGGCATCATCTTCGCCGGGACGACACCAAAGAATCCTCTGGAGCTTGCTTTCTCGCCATCTCTGACCGGCGGCACAGATGAACAGGTACCGGCTCTGACGCCTCAAGCCCGCACGAGTGAAATCGACGGCGACGCACGGAAAGATCTCTTCATCACCGAATCGCCAAAGGGTCTCTCGAGAGCTGGAATCTAGAGTGACGATCGAGCAGGTGACTGTCAGCAACCTGTTGAGACATATTCCGTCGGCGTGCTCGAGCCACCGAAGCAGTATCTCGAC
>FTLB01024064.1_pt1 | contig 12638 bp, 6 predicted proteins | sample 1658291 | NCBI WGS metagenome assembly FTLB01 (sample SAMEA3914812, study PRJEB12502) | metagenome | biome: forest; material: soil | place: Canada | collected 2011-07-07 | depth 0.1 m
TCTACCCGTTTACCCACGATCGAGGGGTAAGATGCTAAGGTATCACGACAGGAGACCGACTTTTCTCAACTACCTTAGCTATATCTACTGCTTTCCTTAGACCTGTAAACTAAATAGTAATTGAACATTCCAGCTGATGGTATGTGGCCATCGCCGGTCGAGCTGAACCTGCGGCAGCAATTGCCACTCTCAGTAAGAGCCAGTCTCATGACTATGGCTACTATGATCGTTTCCAATAAATGAGTGTAATGATGCCAAATCTTTGACCGATGGCATCACAACCATTTTGCGTATGAACGTAGAAAAAACCCAACATTAGTTAGATTGAGTGTTTTAGCGGGATCGTCTTTCAATAGTTCTAGGTCATGCCGTATTGAAGACAGATGATTGGTTACCTTACAGGGTGTGGCCTCGACCAAAACAGTATAGACAGGTACGCAAACAGTCAGCTCTCCGGTGCCCAGCTGCTTGGGTATGTTCTAGGCTTGAGAATTTTCTGCTTTGGGGCACAGGCTATTGACTTCTCTGCTCCGGGCCGTAGAAGCTCTCTAGAACCGATGCCAGCATGGTGATGGCGTGATTGTACTGTAGTGGGACCCCCGGCATGCATGCTAGCTTGAGTTGTTGACCTTGTTTCCTTCGTCAAGGGCAGTTGAAGAAAGAACAAAGAACAATAGAAGTTATAGGATTTGATACTATTTGTCTGTTCGACCATCGAAAACCCCGGTCGCCGGCAAATCTCACCCGGGAATTGTGTCTCTTCTTGTTACACAGGAGTCTCATCAGAGAAATGGCGTATCAAAGCCTCCGCATCAAGACGGATCAGCCTTACCACCAGGTCGTTTCATGTCTGTACAATACTAGTTACATAGCTAGTCAAATCCGGATATGCTCCTCTGGGGTCACATAAATCTTAATCTTATACTAAGAGCTAAAAGAGTGAGCTCGAGACCCGACTGGCTCGAGAATTTAGTATTGAGTTTAGTATAATCTAAAGATCGAGCTCCTAGACAAAAATTGCCTACTAACAACAGTAAATATTCCACTTCCAGTGTAAAAGTCTGAAAAGATATGTACTGATACCGAACTTTCGGTATCGTGAGTATGGGCGAAACACCCAACCCGAGCAAGGAGGCATCGTCTAACAGCGGCTGGAAGAAAAAGGGGTTAGTCAGAAGTCATAGAAAGCAGCGATTGAGGTTCCCTTGTCGATCATCATTATAGTTAGCCTACCTGTTACTATCAGCCTAGATCCGGTTCATTCCATGTGGATGTTTCATGTTTCTCCATCTGTCCTGCCTATTGGGTCATTAGCACGGAATCAACCCAATCAGAAGCGTAATCGCAAGGAGTGTTGAGAGAGGTATCATTCGGTTACACTTATCTGACATTCCTACCACTACCCCCGTTCCGCCTACTAAGCTTATAAATACACGTGATAGTGAAACTGATCCTTTTTACTAGGTTGCGTGGTGTTCTGACTGGTGAGACCGGGAGGTCACACTCCGACAGCATGTAGATTGAATGACTAACTGGCTGGTCGATCACATAGAAATAGTGGCACGAGTGGTTAGGTCGCTTAAAAAAAAATTCCACAACTGTTCGTTGAGTCTAGACTTTCGAGCCTGAGACACTGACTGAGTGACTGTGGCTCGATTAACGCGGCAGCGTATAAAATCGGTTGGTCAAGGCGTTGACTAAGTTTTGCAAGCGACATCGCGAGACGGTAATTTTAAGCCTAAATCCAGTGTGCGATAATAAAGTCGGTACTACTCAGTATCCATGTGGTACAAGAATCTCTCCCGCAGTGCAACACCTCTTGTTTTCTCGGTGACCGTTTTTAGGTCGCGATTCACTTGTCTTATACAGAGGGCAAATAAAGCCCCAAACAGGGCACACGTGTGAAAGCTAGTGTGACTCGTCTTGTACTTTGGGGCTGGAAAGAACTGCCTTAGCGATGGTTAGCTTCAATTGGGATCGATCGAATGGATGCCCAGTACCTGCGCCTCCCCGCATCCAACGTAACAAAGCTCCAGCCAGGAGCCGTAGCCAATCAGCGCCGAGAGCGTGCTCCTGAAGCACACGAGCTGCGGCAACAAAGCAGTATGAAAGTAATATAAGTTTAACAATCGTCCGCGTCATAGGTGTAATGGATTTTCTCATTCACTGTCGCAGAGCACCGCAAACCAAGGTAACCTCGAGCATATATTTACAAAAATGAAGGCCGTTGTTGTCCTGCTCTGTGCCGTCGCGGCGGTAGCCAAGCCAACAGTCTACTGGATCCGGCATGGCGAAAAGCCTGACAGTGGCAATGGCCTGAGTGCCCAGGGCTTAGAGCGCGCTCAGTGCTTGCGATCGGTTTTCGGTGCCGACTCGAACTACAACATCGAATATATTATGGCTCAAGCTTACAAGTCAGGTAACTGAACGGCTTGCCCAGACACTCTCCAATACGATTCCATGCTAACGCTCGAGGATTGGACTCAGACGGAAGTCGCCAGCGGCCATACGACACTGTCCTGCCGTTAGCCAACGATCTGGGCCTCAAAGTTGATACCTCGTGCGATCGAGATGATCCTGACTGTGTTGCTGATACCATCAAAAACTACTCAGGACCAGGCAATATCCTTGTATGGTAAGTTTATTGTATCTATCGAGCTATCCTGATCTTGTTCACTAACTCGACCAGCTGGGAGCACAACGAGCTCAGCAGTCTGGTTGAAGCCTTGGGTGCCAAAAACGTCGATGACTATCCAGATGACCATTTCGACCTGATCTGGACGGACCCTCCCAAGTACAAGTCCATCACCTCAGTGACATCTGAGAACTGCCCTGGCCTAGATAATTAGTCAAGTAATGCCTTCGAAGAGGGCCAGGATGTTTAGCTAGTCCATTTTTAGTTATCACAGGCCTGAAGGCAAAATCCTTGAGTTATAATCCGTGCCAAAAGAGGGTTAAAAATTTACAAGTTGAAAACAAATCACATTGCTAGACTGAAGCCATAAGCCTCCGTATGGTATGAGAAATTTGAATCTAGAGCGCCTTCCGCTTAGCCCAGATGCGGCACCTCATACCATGATTGGCGCTCTGAACGAGTAAAGGCTACTGCTGTACATAAACTCACCTGACGCAACTGTAGAGAGTAGGGATACTAGAGGTTGGGGAATCGTAGAAAATTCCCCGGATTGGCAACGTAAGAAACGGGGCCGTGGCGCCATGGCTAGTCGTGCCACCATCGCCTCTAAAATCTTAAATCCTTGCGGTATTGCCCTTTTGAGCCCCGAATTCAATCCGGGCGAATAGTTGGTGCGGGCCCGAATGAAATAGCCTAGACTACCTTATATCTTACTATTGCTATTCGTAGGAGTTGAGCTTGTCTTGCCTTGTCACGCTCCGGTGAGTGGTAACATACTAGAGCACTGACCTCAGCTGAATGGCATTTACCCCTTCATAATCAACCTAGTTGGACGAATGGCGGTGCAAACCCGCTTACAGCACGACAAAAGGAGCCGCCCATCACCTCTTGCGTCGCATATTTACGTTTCCAGGCTCCCCATATTTTGGCAGCAGATCTCGCGGCCGGAAGACACTACCTCTTAGTCTCGGGCTCGGTGCGCGTTCGACCAGCGCTGCCAATAAAGAATACAGTGTAGGGGCTACTTATTGGTCCAATCTCTAGCGACTTCTCCTCGACGGAAGCAGCGTAGTACTCTGCGAAGGTTGTGAATGCACAACTCGTATCCTCAAGGTCACGCATCATCGAGACACAGCCGACAAACCCTGTCGGTACCGTAGTATTCCGTTCCAGCAGCCATTTTCCCTTGCATCCAATTAATCGTTCATCTAGTCTATGCCTTCGCTTCATGATCATCGGGAGTCGGGGTCTGATTTTTTCCCGAAGTCCTGCGGCGAAAGGATTGTCACATGATACGGAGTATATATCCCTGAAGAGATACACCTGCAGACCGGCGACCCTTCCGAATGAAGAAAGATGTTTCTACGCTTAATGAATGATCTGTTTCGCTGGCATCGACGGACAAGAACTGCTAACTCCGATACGCAAAGGCCTCGGCTCCCCGCCTTGGATGCGAACCTTTGACCTGGCGACAACCCCGCATGTTACCGCCAAGCAGGAATTGGTTTTTCTAAACCATGAACATAGGAGTCATATGAGTCAGGCGTTCATAATCGGCTCGAAAACTATTGTCACGTATATATATACCTGTCACGACTCGTCTCTCGGTCGTGCTTCTTCCTCGCCCTATCGCATTAACTTCCACCCTACAGCATAGTTGAGCAAGCTCAACTTTTAGGCTCCATGGCGCATCTACCCATCATTCTATACCACTATGAAACGTCTCCAAACGCGAAGAGACTGAGATGGTACCTTGCATCAAGGAGTATTCCCTACATGCAGTGCGTAAGTCTTTGACGCCCCCCCAAAGAATATATAAACTTGCTCGATTCTAACTTCAGCATAGATGCAACCATGGATCATGCCACGACCTGATGTTGCTCTGCTAGGCGTCAAGTACAGGCGTATTCCGATTGTGTCCATCGGCCGCGATGTTTACCTCGACACACGGCTCTGTCTTGAGAAACTTGAGCAAAAGTTTGGTCCCATGTCTGATTTCGGTCCGGAAATGGCTGCACTGGCACGTCTACTGCAGTCTGTCTCCCTTGAGGGTGGCCTGGCCAAGAATGCGGTGCGGATGATTGGGGCGAACAGCCCAATAATGAAAGACCCGGCTTTCCTCAAAGATAGAGCCGACCTTCTTGAAGGGGTCTTAGTATTCACACCCGAGAGTTTGGCGCTGGCGCGGCCGCAAGCTATCGCGGAGATACGAAATATCGTCGAGCTTCTTGAAACCACCCTCTTGGCAGACGGCCGAGATTGGCTTCTCAACACCAAGGTCCCGACCCTGGCAGACATGGAATTGTGGCCACTGCACTGGATATTTTCTGGCGCTGGGGGCTTCCCCGCAGATCAGATCTCGGCAGCGCAGTACCCCAAGGCATTCGCATGGCTGGAGAGATTCCGAAAGACTATGGACACTACCATGGGAGCGTCGCCGAAACCTGAGACCGTAACCGGGGCTCAGGCAGTAGATCTGATTACGACCTCGGCATACGACGAAAGCGAGGGCCAAGTCGATGAAAACGATGAACTGGTCAAAAAATTGGGCCTAAAGAAGGGCCAAAAGGTGCAGCTCTGGCCGACAGACACAGCGTCCAAGTACAAGGACGTGGGCGAACTGGTTCGTCTAGATTACAAGGAGGTGGTGATCGAGAAAGCGACGGAGAAGGGGGCGATACGACTTCATGCACCGAGGCAAAGTTTTACGCTGAGAGTGTATGAGGGCGCATCATTGTAGGACACCATAACGGGAATGGATGCACTTCGGATGTCACGCGTCCTGAATTCGCGCTGTATTTGAGACCAATGAATGGCTCTGCCACGACGGCGACCTACTGTAAATAGCCTACCTTGCGAGACCCCACTTCGTTTCCTACAGTTACATAATCAATCTCAGCTTCGAAATTTCCAGCGCAGCCACCACCCACCACTTTTTATCTTATCTCCGTTTCCCACTGTGACCTGCGAAGTCCCACTCTGGGAATTTGACCCCTCGCCAGAAGACCCGACATCTGCAGTCGCCTTCAGAAATTGCTACACACACCCCTGCCTAGGTCTCAAATGTCTGAGTCAAACGATTCCGGGTCCGATTCCGGGCATCACTCCGTTCGGCACAAGATAGGCGGATACCTGTAAGCCGGACCCAAATAAGGACGCTCTAAAGATGTGTCGCAAGGGAGGAAATTGTCTCACTTAAATCCTGCAGGAAAGATGGCCTCCTGAAGGGGAAGCTCGAGCTTGTCCACCTCGCCGGGTTGGGCCCGAAGCCCAATGCTATCCCCCCGGGGGAACCAATCACTCACGACCAAGCCCGGTCCGTCGAGATCGGTTGGCATCCCGTCGCCGGCTTCGGGGGTAAGTGGTTTGCCGAGAAGACGGGGCTCGGAAAGATGATCACCAAGAGCATCCACCACTATCCGGACCCGACTCAGCACTGGGCCGTGCTCGTAGGCGACTATGTGCACGAGCTGTGGATGGTTTGTAGTCCTGTCTTGACCTCATCCGTCCAGTCTCGCTGATCGTATCTGCGGTGCTGTCCGTAGGATGAGCATCTGGATATCATATATATCAACGAGAAGGTTGATAGAGCAGAGTGGCACACGTACGAGATCGGCCAGACAAAGTTCAATGACGAGGCGCTTAGACAGGCTGGTGAGTCCTCATCACAGGCACGCGTTGTGTCTCATACTCCAGGGATGGCCCAACTAACCAGCCGTGACGCCAGGTGAGATGGTAATCCACAATATGAGGGAGAAGAAAGCAGCATACAACCTAATTAGCAATAATTGCCAAAATTTCGCTGTCCTACTGCTGGATTCGATCCAAGTAGGTAAGCACCGTGAGTTCGGCACCGCCTTCGCTGTCTACCAAAGAGCGACAGGCAAGGGAACGATCAAGGATCTCTTCGTCGATGAGTCTGTGGAGCAGGCGCAGAATGAAGCGCAGGGGATCCAGCCGCACGACACCGTCCAGCTGGCGCAGAAAGTGATGGACGAGAATACCACCAAGCTGGACAACCATCAGGCCCTCTTCTAAGTCTGATGTATATATTATTGAGTTGCCTTTGCCCTAATACCCGTCCGTAGCTGAATGTATCTTGATGTCTCACATTCTCACACTGTGCTGCGAGTTTGAACGCGCATATCAACGACACTGGGAGATATGAAACCAGTTGAATATCGTAGAAATCAAGATCATCTGTCATCAAAAGCGAGATCAACTGGATTCATTCATTATAAATTATAGTTTCCTACGGTCTTCTAGGATGCAAAGACTGCGCTCCACTGCTTGACCGCGGCAGCCAGTACGGTCTGCAAGTCATCCGGGGAATCAGATAATTCCCTACCTCCGGTCGTCTGGTTCACCCAGCCCAACTCCCACTTGAGGAGCTGGGCGTTGAACGCGGTCTGGCTGTAGCTGCTGGGCGGCGTGCTGAGCAGGTAGTTGACGAACATCTGCCACCTAGGCAAATAGTAGGTCGAGACCAGACCGCTCCACGACTTGGAGGCATAATCCGTCACTTGGCCTGTCGGCCCCCAAAGAGTGAGCTGGTTGCGGGCCTCGAATTCCAAAAAGTCCGCAATGGCGGCGTAGTTCGGGTCCGTCTTGTTAGCCGTATCCCGGGCCGCTGTGATCCAAGTGGAGAGACGGAAGTTCTCGTTCGTGGAGAGTACCGTATCCAATGTCGTCAGCAGCGAGAAAAGTTTGCTACCTTTCTGCTGGAGAGCGCATTTTGTCGCGTTCTGGTTGGTGGACGTGTACGTTGATACGAGATCCTGGTAGAGTGGGATGAAGGCATTGGCGAGAACTTGACGCGTCCAGTCAACCAGGTCGTATTGATAGGCTGGATTTGAAAATAGTGACTGGTCATCCAGACCGGATTGGTACATCAAACTCCAGGCCTGGACGAGTGTTGCCGGATCATAGTTGAGAAGCGTTGGGTGGTGGCCAGTTCGGCCGGTCAGACCTGACGTGCTGGGGATAAGCTCCAAGATCGCCTTGGGTACGGCGCTTGCCACCAAGTTGGTATTGTTGAACACAGTCGGTCTGAGTATTTCCCACGCCGAGTAGAGGCTGTCCGGGAGGGAAATGTGGCTCGCTCCATACCGCGAAGTAACCCAGTCCTGGAAATACGTCTCCGTATCAATCGCGGTTTCGCTCCAAGCCTGATCAAGCAGGAGATTGTACATAATTTCGTTGCCTTCTTGACCCTCCATGGCCAAGCCAAAGCCAACCAAGCTATTGCTTGAATTATGCAGCGCCTCGATGGAGTTGATGGTAATGTTCATGATTTGACCGTACAAGCCCAAGTTGCCGCCGTAACCGTGCAGCTCACACCACACCCAAGGCTTCCCATAGAAGGAGCTCGTTCGCTGCCACTGGGGCTGGGACTCGGAGAAGAGATCCAGGATCAACATGTCCGAGTTTACAGTGACGCCTCCCAGGAAGGCTTCGACTCTCGCATTCGTCCAGAAGGCAGAATTAGACGAGAAGAGCCATCCTTGCATCACCCAGATGGCGTCCGGATCAGCTGCTTTGAGTGATTTCCAGGTGTTCTGGCTCACGCTCTCCAGGTAGTTCAGGTCGCCCGAGGAAGGGTTGTTCTCGTTGAACTGATCCAGCGTGTAGAATGTTGTGACATTTCCATAATACGACTTCTGCTTGGAAATAAAGCGTGATTGGAGTTCGCCGAAGAGAGGATCGAGAGGATCCAAGAAAGTATCGCTTGTGTACTGAGCAGGGAAACCTTCCCATACAGACCCATTCGAGACGTTCGCTGACGGGAAGACGCGAGAGATGGATGGCGGAACAAACCCGGGGAACGCTGGGAGAATCGGAGTCATTCCTAGCTCAACCATGCGCTGGACAATCTTAAGCTGCATGGAGAACTGGTCGTCGACCCACGAGGAAGGCATCGAGCCGCCCCACGATCCCTGGATGTTGCCAAAGTGGTTCCATGCTAGGAAGGCTGGGCCGCTGATGAACTCTTCGATTTCGGAGTCTGTGAAACCAATGTCTCCGAACACTTCGATCAATATCTTCTCGAATCCGATCCAAGCAAGAGGGAGGTTGATGCCACGGAGGGCCATCCAATCTAGCTCTAATTCCCAATCTTCCCAGCTCCAGAAAGCCCCTGTATAGGAAGTCGTAACTTGAGGTTCGGTTAGAATGGGTACATACTATATGACACAGTCGCTCATGAGCTCACCGGTATTGAAGTGGTATCTGTAAGGAACCACGCTCGATCCCACCAATGGGGTAGACAACGCGGGGAGATCAGCCGGCGCGTTATCAAGCTGGCTTCCGATATACCACCATATGTCGACATTGGTTACCTTGGAAAGATACGTGTGGAGTCTGGCGGAGTAGAATGTGACCCTTGATCAGCTATTATCTGGAATGTTGTTGTAATTGGCAGAATCAACATACCCAGAAAGCAGCGCGCTTAGACTGTTACCTTGAACAACAATCTTGCCCCCAACGCTGGATACGACGTAGCGATCGCTGCCCAATCCATTTGGCTGCGACGCATTGACAATTTCAAACTGGAAAGAGTTCACATGCTGCGGAAGTCGACGCTGTACGAGAGCCTCAACGCCTGCAATAGAGGGGTTATCACGGGTTGCAGAGGATCTTGCACCCACGGCGAGGGCTGCCCAGGAGAGTAATTGAACGACACGCATGCTGCCCTAGCTCTCCGATAGTTTCTCCCTGGATGCGCAGTGAATTACCCACGAAGTCCAAGGTAATCGTCGGGGTGACGCTGCCACGATCTGTTTACACGACAACGACGAGAACTACGGAAAGGAGAAATAGAGAGCAGATCTACGACGGATGAGAGGAGACTTTTGTCTGTCTGCCTGGGTCCATTGTAAATGACAACCCTGCAGATTGGAAGCAGGATTCGCGTGCCGCTCGCTGTAACGCTCCGGATTAATAGTCATCGCCCTCCCACGTGTAGCATTTGCAAGGATTAGAATGGGCCATTATCTCACTATCTTAGTGTCAACGGTCTCTGTTAAGACTAAGGTACCGGGCAAACCGGGGCCGTATGGAGTCTTCGGTGGCCAATTCTAGTGGATTTGCAGGACGATAGCTGCCTTATACAGCGTAGATTCAAGTGGGGCTACCTATTAGCCGCCACTACGAAATTGCCCCTTCTAGATTATAGCAGTACGAGAGCCTTCCATGCTCCTTCGATCAATTTTGTCCATGTGTAGCGTGTTGTTGACCTTGAAACCACGTGCGAGCGTTAGCAAGGCGTATAAAAGACAAATACTTATAGAAATTAATTTTATAGGTCTTCTACCGACCTTCGAAAGGCCGACGGCAGTGCAGCTTTGGACCATATTCAGGCGCTGAGATGAAGTAGCTACCTACTGTGATGACATTCACGGCGTGCCGTTATGGACCTGTTATCCAATTTTCGTCAACATCCGGTGATCACTGCCTGTACTGCATGAGTTCCGAGTTCTCTTCAAAATGTGTTCGCAAGAGTGGCGTTTGATGCGTTGTTCCCCACTGCGAGATACCCAGGATTTAGTTAGCGGTAGATTCTGCTGCACTGTGGCCCCCAGCCTAGCCCAACAACGTCTTGCTTGAGGGCAGCTAGATATACTCTGACAATTTAGATTCCTAGGCTTATACATATACTTCATGTATTTAGAGCACTAGGCGCCGTATGTGCCATCAGGCAGGGTAGCGGTGAGGCGGAGGCCTCGCATCGTGCAGGCGTTAGATGAATCATCATTATCACCATGTGGCCCTCGGCCTTGTAGATTGTAGCCTTTGTGGTGATGTCGCACACTAACAACCTGCGGAAAACTACTTGGTAGCTGGGCTGTATCGGAGTGTAACATCAATGGCACCATCTTGGGGGTATTAGATACTGGAGATGGTTCGCTCTCATACCAAGCCCTCGAGCCATCCTTAGTAATATGCTGGATGAACGCGGCGGCAAGAACTCGTTAATAACTAGAGTTATCTTGACATAGAGCTCCATAAATGACTAAGTGCTACCAGTTATCAATGAAGATGTACCTTTAACCAAGCCGCCTAGCATCTCCATGTCGACTGATCATTGAAGGCGGTCGCCTGGTTACCTATAATACGAAAAGACAACAACGCTAATTGGCATGATGTCAATGTAGAATATAACCATTCAGGGTTGTTACATAAACTACGATTCTGAAAGGCTTTGTCAGAGGTCTATACGAAACCCAAAACTGCCATAGCTCCTCTGATTTTTTGCTGAAAAAGTACAATTATTCTAACAACACCTAGGTGTATTTCATCAGATAACTACCCGGTGTGTGGCAAGGGAATACTTCAGGTAAAGCATGCTTCTCCTCTGAGTCAAGGAGAGTTGTTCGCTGATTACTAAGTTATAAGCCGGAGAATAAAGTAGAACTCTCTGTTAGGCCAAGGCGCTGATTCGTTTCATGCCTCTGGTTCTTTATTGTCCAGTAGATTTATCGAATCGGATTGAATCGTATCACCAGTCACCCCAGCACTCTTGCATAAATCCTGTATAATCAGAGTAGAAGGGCTGGCTCAATTCTGCTCGCAGTCCTCAAGAATAGCCCCCTGACGAGGTCCAAGTTCCTGGTAAGATGTATGCGACATACTACTATTAAACCTAAAATCAAGCTGCATGTCACGTAGTTAAATAGGGCCGTGGGTGAACTGACACTCCTTGGCTCCAAATTACCAGGCCCTCCGATTGGCGAAATTACCCCGTAAAAGCACAGATTGCCGGTTGGGCTTTAGGGCATTTAAATTCCGGATTGATGTTGACCTCGCCTATGCTTCCCGGGCCGCGATAAGAGGAAGCTAGGACTATTGCGCCATTGGGGAGACCAACTGAATGTGCGTGTGTTTCCCGTAGTCTTTAACCTCCGGAATTACTCCTAGCTAAGGGAGTGGATTGGCCAGTCGAACGGTCAAACAGACTCAAAATGGGGTAGTAACCCTTGTTCAAGGCATAAAATACCGGCTCAAGGTGGACTACGGAATGCCAGGCTTTTTCCATGGCGTAAATGGAAAAGATTGCCAAAGCTTCCCCCAGAGTCCTAGTAATCTGATCCACTCCAGGAACGAACTATTTGTTCAATTGCCAAGAAGAGCGAGCTGAACGGCAGGAATGGGGTCTATCGGCTGGCTCAACCATTCACATCCAAGCTTTACTTGCAGCTCATGCAGGGGATCCCGGCGAGCTGAACGGTCTAGAGGGGCGCCACACCCACGCCCTTGATCAGATATGTAGAGCCGCAAAGCCCAGGCTGTTCTCAGATCCAGGATTAAACCATCCCCTGATCAATGTGCGAACATAGTCATTTTCATCTTCGAACTTTCTTCTCGGAGTGAAGATTGGGTAGTGTCGCGACCTCCTCCTATACCAGTTGGAGAGCCGATTGAATCGCTCGACTACAATTTTCCAATCCCTCTGACTTCAATCTTCCACGGCACAATGAACGGGTCGTCCATTTCACGAAAAGCCGTCGGGCGAAAATCGATACAGCAGCCCACTGAATTCTCGCCATTGCAATCTTCCAGCTCTCCCACCGTCCTGTCGCAGCCGGTGCCGATACTTGGAGCGGCGCCGCAGTATCCAGCCACGATGCAAAACACTATGCAGCCGGGTTTCGTCCCATATCAAGTAACTCAAGTGCCGCCGCTTTCTCCAGAAGCCGTGAATGCACCGCTACCAGTAGCCGCTCAGACGATCCCTCAGCAGTACCCTTCTTATACAACCTCCTTGCCCACGCACCAGACGGCGACCATGGCACCGTCGCCACAGCAGGTTCCAGTACAAATGACTTCAGCTGCGCCCCCGTACTATAGCCAATACCCTCAACAGGGAATGATGCTCCAAGGCTCTGGCCAACCCGCAGTCATGGCGACTAATTCAACGCCTGCAACGGCCGTACCGCTACAGCCCAGCCACGCGCCCGGTCTTGTGAACAACCCGTCATCGCCCCAAACACAATCTAGTTCAATC
>FTLB01843402.1_pt1 | contig 12626 bp, 8 predicted proteins | sample 1658291 | NCBI WGS metagenome assembly FTLB01 (sample SAMEA3914812, study PRJEB12502) | metagenome | biome: forest; material: soil | place: Canada | collected 2011-07-07 | depth 0.1 m
CCACTCTTTCGTGGGATTCTTGAGCTCGATATCAAAATCCTGTATCAGCCTTGGTAGAATCTTGGACATTTCCAAGAAGCTGATGTGTCGTCCCAAGCAAGTTCGCGATCCGAGACCAAAGGGCATATAGTATGCGTCCATGGCCTGCTGTCGTTGTTTGAACTCACCATCTGCCTCGCTTGCCGCCTGAAGCCACCTCTCGGGGCGGAATTGTTCGGCGTCGGGCCCAAACACGTCTTCGCTGTAGTGTGCCGTCCAGCAGTTCAGACCGACGACAGTTCCAGCGGGGAAGAATTGCCCTGAAATCTCTGCACCTTCTTCTGGGACGACTCTCCATAGAGGAAGTCCCACAGCAGGATGAAGCCTCAGAGCCTCTTTCATCACGGCCTGGAAGTAAGGCAGCTCCTGGCTCTCTCTGAATGTGACGTTCTCGGAGATCAATCCCTTGGATGCGCTGTCGGCCAGCTCCTGCCTGAGCTTGGCAAGCGTGGCAGGATTCTTCAAAAGAAAATAGAGAGTGGCATCCAGACTGATGGCCGTGGTGTCGCTTCCTGCGATGATATTGCTCAATCCCATCATATGGACATGATGCGTGGTGACTTTCAGGGGATCTTCCTCGTTCTGGTCCAAGAGTCTGTCCAAGAAATCAACGTTCCTGCCAGCCCCGACTTCTTTTTCCTCGGCACCCTCTTCCCTCTGCTTGCGACGCGCCGCGACTTGCTTGAACACGAAGTTCTGCACGAACACCCTCCCACCGGCGCCAGATCCAGGGAGCTTGGCCACGATATCGAATATGAGCGGGTGAAGCCGCGGGAAGATGCCCACCAGCGTGCTATATACGCCCATCTTGTCCAGCAAGGCAAACAGGCCCTGGTCGTTGCCTTCGTCCAAGAACCCGAGCCGTCGACCATATGTGATGCACGCAATCACGTCGAACGCATAGCACTGGAACCAATGACCCATGTCCAGGTGCGAAGGACCATCCTCGGCAAGCTCCCGAAGGCGGCGGAGGAACATGTCGCCGCACTCGTCGACAAACTTCTCATAGGTTACGATCGAGCTCATGCTGTACATGGCCTGGAAGCGCCGGCGCGTCTCTGCGTGTCGGCGGATGTCGCGATCAGGGAACATGGTCCACCGCTCCGGCGAAGGATGCTGCCATCCGTAATACCAATCCGACTTGCGGAACTTGGATGAATGCGAATACACGGACTTGATCACGCCCGGATCATCAATGCTGTAATGATCGGGCGAAACACGGACGATTGGCCCATACTTGCGATGCAAAGCGATGTTTTCCTTCTCAAACCTTCCCGAGCGAACATGGAAGAAATACCAAAATCGGGTGAACCTGGCAGCGAAGGGCCCCGGAATGGCCCTCAACGGAGATGCAAGAGACACATAGACGAAGTATACGAGAAAGAGACCAAATGCAGTATATATGAGGCCGGCGGTGTGCATCTCTGATCTGGATTCTGGAGAGTCAAATAGTAGCAGTCTCAGCTATTATGACGTGGAAATAGTGCTCGTGGTATACGATGGGAAGATCTAGTCAAGGCGAGGTTATGAAGGAACTGTTTGCCTCCTGCAAATGACAAACTTTATATCGCTATAATCGGAACAGCACCCCACATTCTTCGGCGTACGTGAGCGTTAGATCACTCGAACCCCTCATCCCCGCTCCCGAAACCAACGAAACCCGAAACCCGAAGACACTAGGAAGCTACGGCTCTTCGTCTCGGAACGGGTTGCTTCGTGCTTGTAACTACAGGGCGTGCTGGGTCACCGCATGCAACATTGGTTCCTCGGACGCATTCGGATGCACTGCTCGGAGACGTCGACGTCGGAATTGGGAGTCGATATAGGCTGTTAGAGGTGCCGATATATAGGTTAAGTAAGGTAGGTGCCTTGCCCCTTCATCGGTCTCTACCATCTTACTGAACGGTATCCCGGAACCATATCACACAAATTGTCATACGGTGCAGTGGCACCTCTTCTTCGAACGAATTCGACTAGCAGCCCTAATAGCTGTTTGCTGCCTGGTGCTCGCTGCCTGCTGCTGAGAGCAGCGCTGTAAGGATGAATAGAATTGACCAAGACCCAATTAGCCCAAGCAATACATTTGGAAATTGTGCCCGTGACCCAGGTACAACGAGGCAGGCAGGACACCACCGTTTTGGAGGACGCTCTGCGGGGTGCGGCCTGTAAGTCAACTCAAGTTGGGAACGTTCGGCTGAAGCTGAGTCACTGATGCGGACGTCCGTGCTGGGGCCGGATCTTGGCGGCATGTGAAGCCTTTTAGCGCGCCGCCTGCCTGTCCTGCCTGCGAACCGAGACGGACTAGGCGAAAATGAGAGACTAAGCGGGAATCAGAAACTACGCGAAAAAGGAGATGAGATATCCAATTCCTTGGTTAACAACGATATTGGCGACTTCACCTACGGGCAAGAGCTATAAGAGCTACTCTCTGTCTCCTCCAGTGAGAGGTTTTCCCCTTCGTAGCAGAGGGCGTTTTAGCAGCCAGCGCGGTACAATGGGCACCAAGGCTTCAACTTCGATGGACAACAGCGGGCGTGAGAAGCTAAGAGTTCCAGGATTTAACTCTGTCCCTCTCGGGTTCAAAGTCGAGTCGGAATATGGTTACCAGGCTCGACAAGGACCGTTGGAGGGCCCATTCATCCATGGCACCAGCGATTGGGGTGGCGAGCGACTCACCGTTCGCGAAATTGCCATGCTGCGCTTGATGGACGCGCTGACGGACAAGCCCGAGTGGACGCGCAAGATATTCGACGAAGAGATTTCTGCGCGCTGGAAGAAGGAAGCCATGGCTGCTCCCGACGGAATGATTAGCGAGAAAGCCTGGGATTGGGTCCTTGCCGAGCTTCGGGATCGTGCGGTCGAGTTCACATCCGCTAAGCGCGTCCTATCCTATGATGCGAGCAGTCGCGTGGCCAAGACCGACTCGCTGGTGCCCCATGAGCTCCAGCAAGAACTGAAACAGGGTGTTTCTGCCTTGCTTGCCGTGCCAGACGAGAGCAAGGACTGGCATCCGGGCTCCGATGACAAGGTGCTCAATCTCGTCCACCCTTCGCTTTTCCCGCTCGTGTACGGACGATCGGAAGTACTCCAGGAGGGCGGTACCGTCGACTTGAACAATATATTGGCTTCGTGCGGGAAAGGCCAGGTGGCTCCGACGCAGCCTGGCCCGGAGCCACCTGCTCCGAATCTGTTCCTTGGACAATTCAACAGGTTCAAAGAACAGTACCTCTCGCGACGCTTCCAGTGGCTACCAGCCGAGGTTGAATTCACCGGCGAAGAGGGAACGACGGATGTCAGGATCACCTCTTATATAAACAATTTACACCCCTACGAACATAAAGAATTGTACGGCACGGTTGAGAAATTCATCAGCCTTGCCATCCCGCTCTGGAACGATGTCCTCGTGGGCAGCTTCCATGGACGCAGTCCACCTCGGATCAAGACTTATGGTCCCGAATTGGAGCCCAGATGGCCTGACTGGGCCCAGAATGCCAAATTTGGACACACCGACGATGCTGGCTATCCCGAGTTCTTGGAAAAGGTCACGCAGTTTCTGGCTCTGCCCGAGTCCGAGCCGACTGACAGAGAGGACATGCAATACGAAGGTGAGGAGGATGACGAAGACTCTCAGTTAGGCGTGATACTGGCGAGTGCTGCGTATACCGGCCCGCCGGAGAATCACCCTCGGCTTCGCCTTCTGCAGAAGGTTTTGGACGACCTAGCGGCGAGGACCGCTGACGAGGAAACAAAGCGGAATGCCTTTCGCAGCGATCACTACCGCGCTCTCTATGACAAATGGGAGCGCATCTGTCAGCCAAGGCATCCCGAGCCTGGTGTGGCCATGACGTATGAGGAGTGGAAGAGGGGTGTTCAGCGGGCGGTCGTCAGTACGAATAGTCGATACGGCAGCGAATTGCGGCTCTTTCAGTTCCAAGAGCTTCGCTTGCAGGACACCTACCGATCCCAGGGCCTGCAGGTGATTGTTAAACTGGCCTCTATAGAGTTGACCCCGGAAAAGCCCGAGTACGAAGGCGGTAGCTGGCATCTCGAGGGCATGATCAACGAGCATATCGTCGGCACGGCGATCTACTACTTCGACGTGGACAACGTCACCGACTCGACCCTCACGTTCCGTCAGAAGTCCAATCTCGATGAATTGTCTCTCGTGTACGAGCAGGACCAGCACGAGGGACTAAGCCTCATCTTCGGCACCGAGAGTATGCGAAACGAACCCGCAGTGCAAGTCCTGGGGGGCGTCAAGACCCCGGGCGGCCGAATGATTGCCTTCCCGAATACCCTGCAACATCGCGTCTCCAACTTCCGGCTCGCAGATCCGACCCGGCCCGGCCATCGACGCTTCCTCGTGCTCTGGCTCGTGGACCCCAGCTATCGCATCTGCTCGACGCGGAACGTCCCGCCTCAGCGACATGACTGGTGGGCCGAGACCGCCTACGACGGACTCAACCTGGGGCTTCCTGCGGAGGTGGCCAACATGATACGCGCCGAGGTGGGTGAGTATCCGATCGGCTTGGAGGAGGCCAAGGGACTGCGGCTTGATTTGATGGCGGAGCGGACGAGCATGGCAGATGTCGTGCAACGCGATTTCGAAGAGTACAATCTGTGCGAGCACTGAGAAATTGAGCCATCTCCTAGCAACGAGTATGAGCCTGCTACTTCGCAGTCCTTGTCTGTTCATGTTACATCTTCATATTACGATAGGGAGTCGGGACCCGTACTGTCAAAGCCACTGTACCTTCGTACCTTACTTTACCAGACAAATTTTCACAATATTGGATTTTCACAATATTGGTATTCTTTTCTTGTAAAACTAGCCTTGATTCTGTGAAATTCTCATGTATCTGAATACGGTATATTGCAGACTGAATCTGGTCTCAAGTAATTACTTACTTCTTACGCCACATCTCTCAATGTTGGCTTGGCCATCTCGTTCAACTAGAGAAGTGGACCCACTGATCACAACTTTAGCAGTCATCGGGATATGAGTTCTTCAACCCCACACTGAAGGTCAACGCCCTCTAAGTACAGAAGCCTTTCGTATAAATACGTGAGGTGGTTCTCTTTTGCTGACGATCCGGCTTTTTTGCATTCGGTATTGCCCATTCCCGATCTCTTGAGTCAGCAGTTTGCGCGTCCGAGCCGTCACCTGTCTATTTTGTTTCGAGACCGAGTCCGAACGGCTGAGTAATTCACAGAAGGTTGAAAGAACCAAGGTCTTTCAATCCAGATTCATGGCGTCCAACAACACGACCGAAGCAGATTGTGTGGCCAAGATCAATGAGATATTTGAGCAAGCTATCGCCGCCGGAGTGGCTGGCATCTCTGCCGCAGTAGGCTCGGCGCGCGGCCACTGGACCTTCACAGCGGGCATGGCAGACTTGGAGACTAAACAACCCATCGAAGCGTCTCATATCTTCGGGATAGGAAGCATCACCAAAGTCTTCACCGCGGTCGTGGTTTTCCAGCTCATTGAAGAGGGGAGGCTACACTTGTCAGACACTGTCAGCGAGCTCCTGGATCGGGACATATACAAAGATATTGACAATGCTGCCGAAGCGACCGTCACGCTGCTCTTGACGCACCACACCGGCATAGATAACTGGGAAGACGATCCGAAGTGCATCAGGGCCAGTCGTGGTAGTGAATCGGACCCAGCACATGTATGGAGCAAAACCGAGCCCCTGGACTATCTTCGCCGCCCCAGGCTGGCAGCACCAGAGCCCGGAAATTACTACTATGCCAATACCAATTATGAGCTTCTCGGCTTCATCATCGAGAAGCTTACTCACAATACTGCCGAGGCGGAAATCCGCCGACGGATTCTGAAGCCTCTCGGCATGGAGTATACTTTCTTAGAGGCCTTTGAGCCGAAGAACCAAGGCACGATACCCCGTCGCTACCACTTCGCCACCGAGATATATCGCGAGACAGCAGGCTTAAATCCCGCCTTTCCCGAGGTCGAAGACGGCAGGCTCATAGATTGCACGGCTTCTAACCTGTCGGTGGAGTGGGTAGCGGGAGGCATGCTCTCCACCCCCTCTGACCTCGTCAAATTCGCAACAGCGCTTCGTGATGGGCGGCTCCTCTCTGCCGAATCTCTGGCGACTATGAAGATGTGGCAGCCAACTACCAGCCCGGCCTCTGAGATAGGCCATTGCCTCTTCAAGATGAGCGATTCGGAGGAGAACGCATGGCTGGGCCACTTTGGTGGCGTGCTGGGCTTTACGGGGGCCCTGTGGTGGCGAGACGAGGGTGACTGTGTGTTGTCGGTGTTGTCCAACGTAGGCACCATGCACGCTGGGACAGTGCCGACGAGCGGGGCCCATGTACTGCTCGAGACGAAGCTGCGAGAGATTGCTGCGCAGTTGGCATCGTTGGGTAGTTCGCAGCAGGAAGCAGTGCCGCGACAACCGAGTTAGTTTCTACACACGCACGGCAGATAGGAACCCTTTCGGGAGAAGCAAGGAATGTTGGCATTCGGCGCAGATGGTTGATTGCTATGGAGAGCGAGCGGGAATCGAGCTTCGGCACGCTCGAGAAAGAACATAGTCTTCGCAAGCTGAGAGATAGACTTAACGGTCGTGTACCCACGCGTATAACAACGGTAGTTGACAGGATCAAGAAGAGCTGATGGGAATAAAATGCCGTAATAGCGATTGACAACAGAGGGAGAAGTTTTGTCCCAGACTGAGTTTACCAACAAAGGGTACCTGGGGTCTTGAGGTTGCCACAACGGACGGAATAAATACAGACTTTTGCCGGGAGTCAAGTTTAGCTTCGTTGAATATGGGGTGAATCATATACTGCTAAATGTGTAGCTCAAGCTAGCACGGCTAGGTAGGAATAATCCTAGGTCGATCAAGAGGGTAGTTTGGGTAGCTACATATTCCATTCCAGTTGGCCTCTGGTCTGCGTACGTAGATAGTTAGGTATCCATAGTATCCTGGCTCGCCCGGTTTCCGCGAGGTCGATGTGGCGCACGCTATGTATGTAGATGCGTCACTTATCCACAGACGACAGCATGTTTATAGATCCTTTAATTATGGCCCAAGAACCACATCTTGTGCTACGGAGAATGGCTAGGCCGTTTCGCAACGTCGTACAAAGTAGATGCTGAATTAAAATGCTACATTAATTTCGTCATTGCAGTGGCTGCACAAATACGCAACATTGCTCGACCGACCGGCCGGTATGCCTCCTCAGCAAGATGATGCGCCGAGGTAGCATGTCCACCACCCACTCGCCCTCGGCCTTTCTTCTACAAGATCGAGTCGATAGCCTACTGACATCGGCATACGGAATAGGCTACAGCTATCGGCATAGGCCGCTGCGCCATACAGTAGCTTGGTTTTGAGCCGACATTTCGTTTAATGTAAGCGACATGCAGGGTGGGAGTGTGGCGGCTAAGGATGGTCTGCTGTATACGAAGTATAAGACTGGGAAACAGCCCAATGAGCAGGCCGCATATTATTTACCAACACCCGAAATTTCCAAAAGCAGAATGGCCGCGAGGGTTGATGGCCAGACCAGGACGCTGTAGACCCCATTGGAACTGGTCGTTATTGAGACAAAATGGCGAACAAGACATGTCCGAACAGCACACGGTGACATTCACCATCCCTCTCGGAACCCTCAACCAGGTTCGGGGTCTCGCCCGGCGTCGAGCGCTGATGACAAGAGCAGGTGGTTGGCTGAACTACCCGTGGGTCTGTTGCAATCGGTTCGTACAGGCCAGCGGGGCTTAAAGCAACGTTCTCCTCCTTTCTCCGCACCATGAAATGGGCATTGCTAGAGAATATTTAACGATATCCTTGCATAGCGGTAGCGATGATAGCTACCCGTAGCTCGCTGTATGCGGGCACAACACTGCAAGCAGCTGTAGATAATGCACATGCAAAAGATAAAAATGCAGCGCTGCGTCCGCCAATATATATCTTTTATTTTGAGTCCTTATCTCTCACCAAGCCAGTTGGAAACTCCCACCCACTTCTCCTCAATAAGGAGCGTCTTGACTCCCTCTGACTTGATGTACTCGTCCCATCCTATGTTCAACCCTCGTCACGCGTCCACTGACTCGATTTCTCGAATATCGGGAATGATGACCGCGTAGTCGGAACTGGGGTCCATTTGGCCGGAGAGACACTTTTCCACGAATGATCGTGCTGCGGACTTCCGAGGTGTGGATGTTGGAAGTAACTCTGTCCGCTCCTCATTCGGTACCCTCCCTATCAGCCTAAAAAGCTTGCACATCTTGACATGGAATGTACATTTGGACCAGGGCCATCACAATCAACCCAAGCTTGCCAAGCCAGCAGCCTCTCTGCCCTTGTAGGCCATGCTCTGGAACTGTCGCCTTCCAAGCTTTCCCCAGTTTATCCCCAGCGCCGCGGCGGTTGCTGGTTCGCGAAAACGGGCACCCTAGCCAATTGCCGGTTAGCCGCAGAGCTTTACCCCATTCTTTCTCCCCATTCTCTTGTTGCGCTGTAGGCAGAAAGACCTGGGGGAGAAGGACCGACTCCGCGCCTAGCTCTGGCGAGCCCGCCTCCTATGGCCCCCTGTGATGTGTCCCCGCATGCCCCGTACTCCAAATGGAGGTCGTGATATGCTGGATGTATTGATCCTGACAGGGCTGGCTGGCCCTGCCCGATACTGTACGATATCGGACGGCAGGAGGTAGCTTTTTGCTATAATGGAGTTGCGTCCCGAGAGCTCGGGAGGTGCTTGCCTCCTTGTCTTCGCCATCGCGATACAGCCGTTATCGAGATTGGAACATTCGGAGAACATAGCTCTGCTCTGCTCCAACCGCCAACATGTCGGGCTACAAGATCTTGAGCAAGATTGTTCGGAACGATGCGATCAAGCTTGACCCTCCGGAGGTCTACAATTGGAGGGTCTTTGCTCTCGCCGCAGCAGTAAGATATTTTTTGTCTCTCCATATGTTTATCCGGATTTGACGAAAGCTGTCAAAGAAACTGACCTAGCACGATCGTTAGGCATGCTTTGGTGGTACACTTTTCGGCATGGACACCGGTATCATCGGTGGTGTCCTGACCTTGCCCGATTTCAAGACGTGAGTCCCTGTAGCGACGATGGGGTAACGAAGCTTGTCATTTGCTGATGCAGATATCCCGGGGTAGCGAGTACGGCCTCACCAAGCTAAACAAGACGGATGCCGCCAATCTCTCAGCGAACCTCGTCTCTACGATGCAGGCTGGTGCATTCGCCGGTGCCCTGCTGACCAATCCCGTTGCTGAGGTCCTTGGACGGAAGAAGAGTCTCCTGATCGTCGCTGTCATTGGCTTCATCGGTGGCCTCCTGCAAGCATTTGCCTACGGTAACTTCGCATGCTTCTATATCGGACGGTAAGCATCCCGAGCTAAGGCCCCGGTCTTGTGCCTACCAACTTAACTACCATGCTGATAAAACGACGAGTAGATTCGTGGAAGGTCTTGGCCTGGGTGGTGCTACCATGCTGGCGCCGACTTATGTGTCGGAGAACTCGCCTCGAGGAATCCGAGGTCTTCTTATCGGATTCTACCAGCTCTTCGAAACCATGGGCGCGATGATTGCCTTCTTCATCGACTACGGCGCGCTTCTCAACATACCCGGTCACGCCTCCTGGATAGTCCCGCTTGCCATGCAGTCCCTGCCTCCGGTTCTCATCTTCTGCGCCATCTTGTTTTGTCCCGAGTCCCCGAGATGGCTGGCAAGCAAGGACAACTGGGAAGAGGCTTCGAAGGTGCTCTCCACCGTACGACATCTCCCGGTTGAGCATCCTTACGTCCAGCAGGAACTGCTGGAGCTGCGCACCCAGCTCGACGAGGAGCGCCGGTCGGTCCACGGGACCGGATTCTGGGCCATCCAGAAGGAAGCTTGGCTCATCCCCGGAAACAGGAACCGCACTCTGATCTCCATTGGTCTCATGGTGTGCCAGCAGTGGACCGGGTAGGAACAGTCCCTTTTCTTGCCTGTATTCCCCTCTCCGTGTTATGTTCAATAGCTAACCTTTTCCACTTCAAAGTACCAACGCCATCAACTACTACGCCCCCACCATTTTCACCGATCTGGGCATCACCGGAAACTCGCAGTCCCTCTTCGCCACTGGTGTCTACGGCATCGTCAAGATGGTGTCCTGCGGCCTCTTCATCACCTTCCTCGCCGACACGCTCGGGCGTCGATGGTCGTTCGTCTGGACCGCCTTCGCCATGTTCTTCTGCATGTTCTACCTCGGCTTCTACGTACGCCTCGACCCGCCCGCCGCCGGCGCCCCCATCCCTCCGGCCGGCTACGTTGCCCTCGTCATGGTGTACCTCTTCGCCGCGTCCTTCCAGTTCGGCTGGGGCCCCGTGTGCTGGATCTACGTCTCCGAGATCCCCTCCAACCGCCTGCGCGGCTACAACGTGTCCCTCGCGGCCGCGACCCAGTGGCTGTTCAACCTGGTCGTCGCCCGCGTGAGCCCCGTCATGCTCGTCTCCGCCGGCGGGCCCACGGGCTACGGAACCTACTTCATCTACGGCTCCTTCTGCTTCGTCATGGGTATCCTCGCCTTCTGGATTCCCGAGACCAAGGGAGTAAGTATCTACCCCCCCCTCCCCAAAACCCGTGTCCCCCAAGACCGCCCCACAAGTATGTCACTGGTCATGCTGACACGATCCTCTGCAGATTTCTCTCGAGCGCATGGATGAGCTCTTTGGCGTCGCCAACTTCTCCGGCATCGAGGACATCGGCCGCGCGGCCAAGAACCCGCATGATCCCGAGGAGAAGGGCCAGATCGAAGCCGTGGAGTCGGTGTCACACATATGAGAGTGGACGCGACAAGGGCATTCTTAGCACGTAGCAACTTTTTTTTTGCGCGGGGTCTAGAAGTGCGCATCGATTATAGATGGTCACATCGGTGTAGAGATGATAATATACCATGTTGACATGATTCATCACGCTGTTTTGTGAATCTCTATGGAGTTGGCTCTTGCCACTAGATGCTACTTTGCGTAGAACTCCGCAGAGTCCTCCCTCTCACCTCTCGTAGGACAAATCCTCCTCCAGGTAGAGCCAGATGGTTACAGCTGTGCATTAGCAACGTAAATACCGCCTTGACACAGCTTCGGGAATGTGTAGACAACGGCAAAACCTTTCGAATTGGGAATCCTCGTGTCGCTGTGTAAGGAGCGACCTCGCGCTGTTCCGTCTCAAAGCGAAATGTTTTTAGTTCAGTTTTACAAGGCAGTTCTGACGCCGGAGCAAACATAGACACTCTCTCGCCTATTCTTCTCTTTCTCGAAGCAGCGGCTATGAGATCTCTGGCGCCTTCGGAGGCGAGTAAGTCCGGTGCTTGCGACAGCAGTGGAGACAAGCTTACAAAACGTCAAGCCACAGCGAGGCAGCAGAACTTCAGGTTTACAAGTTGGGATTTTGATTGCCCCCCAAGAGGGACGCCAGTTTGGCCCTTATGTGTGATATCATACAGTTTGACTCGGGTCAACGACTAAACGCGCTTTTTCTTTTCTCGTGCTGGTCAAAGCAAGAAACCACCAGTCCCGGTCGACCCTGAATTCTCATTCGTGTACTAAGCCAAGAAGAGACGCACTTCCCCGTGCTTGGTAATTTCGCGCTCGCGGGCGTTTCCTCATTTTGTCGCCCCGGTGGGTGTTGCGACGTAGAATCTTTCCCTCTGCCCCTCCCGGCTGACTTCCCCGCAGGTCCTCATTCTGTACCCCCAACTACAACATAGTTCGGGTTGGTCCCTCAAGGGCTCGCGCTCTCCAGCTTCGCTTCGGTTCCGGCAAGATTCGTAACCCTGGCATGCGGGTTCTTGGTGTAGTAGTTGTTAACGGCGGACTTGATCGCGTCTTCGGCAAGCATGCTGCAATGCACTGTGATTAAAGGTTAGTAGTCAGGTAAAAGCTGTACGTCGTTCAGACAGTACTCACGCTTTACTGGTGGCAGGCAGCTATTGTATCATGGTCAGCATGAAGGACGTAGATAAGACGACGAATGAATCGAGTAATCAGGCAGCTTGCAAACGGCGCTATCTCGGGTATGAGGGACGACTTACAGCTCCTTGGCAATATCTGTGTTCTTGACGGCGAGAGCCTGGTCGAGGGTCATGCCGTGGACAAGCTCGGTGAGATAAGAGCTGCTAGCAATAGCCGAGCCGCATCCGAAAGTCTCTGGGGTAGATGTCAGTAGGAATTCATGGCAGTCACATTCCTTTCACTGAGCGACGACGTACTGAACTTGACGTCGCTGATCGTGTTGGTCGCGGGGTCGACCTTGATCTGGAGCTTCATCACGTCTATTGAATAAATGTTAGCGAGTGCTCGAGGTGAAGTTGTCTCCACGTCTAGGAAACCGGTCCCAAGAAGTTATATCGTGCATGACTATGGCATGAAATGCAGGACGCTCATTCGCATCGCGAACGTACCTCCGCAAGCAGGAGCTCCTACAAGGCCTGTTCCAATTGTCTCGTCAATCTTCTTGAAGGAGCCGACATTGCGCTATTCATATGAGTTAGTTGAGCTCATGCGAGCGATAGGTTATTCGGATATATACCGGGCGAGCGTAGTGCTGTA
>FTLB01704682.1_pt1 | contig 12625 bp, 6 predicted proteins | sample 1658291 | NCBI WGS metagenome assembly FTLB01 (sample SAMEA3914812, study PRJEB12502) | metagenome | biome: forest; material: soil | place: Canada | collected 2011-07-07 | depth 0.1 m
CATGATAACCAGCAAGCTTCGGCCGCCGTCGAGACCATGAATCTCCGTCTGCGACACACGGCCGTCATATACTTATTGATCATACTCTTTTCCTTGCTCGTCTACTTCCACTATACCGACAACCCCTTCTTCTACCCCTCGACGCATCGCGACGAGCAGAAGACCTTGGGCGGCCATCACGATGAGGGCAAGAACCCCGGCAGCCTACGGCCGCCGAACCCTCCTCATCCGATAGACGACCTGATCAGGGACGGTCGCGTCGCCCTCGATCAATTGCTCGCGGAGCGATCGACCACCCTCGAGCAAGCGGCGGCGCGGTACCGTCGGCGGCGCGGACGCCATCCCCCGCCCGGCTTCGACAAGTGGTTCGCCGAGGCCAAGAGCAAGGATGCCATCGTCGTCGAAGAGTTCTTCGATCGGATATACCACGACATCTCCCCGCTATGGGCTCTCAAGCCCCTCGACATGCGCGTCATGGCGCACAACCAGCCCTTCGTCATCCGCGTGCGCGGCGGCAAGGTCAAGCTCGACTCCGACGACTCGACCCCGTTCGGGCGCATCGAGCACTGGTCGAAGCTGGTGGAGGAGATAATGCCGCACATCCCCGACATCGACATGCCCGTCAACATCATGGACGAATCTCGCATCCTCCTGCCGTGGGAGACGGTCGCCGAATACGTCGCCAAGGATATGGAGTCGCGGGACCTCTTCGACGCCTCCGAGGCGATATCCGAGTACTCGGGCCTAGGCGAGGCGGCGACGAGCGAGGAAGTCTACGATCCGGGATGGATCAGGAATGAGGCATCCAGATACTGGGACCATCTCCGCGTCGCCTGCCCCCCCGACAGCCCGGCTCGCAACGCGACGGCCCTCGACTCGTTTGACGTCCCCATCGAATTCCCGAGCAAGGTTCCCGCCGAATACACGTACCAAGGCTACATTCGAAATGCCACAGCTGCCAAGGACCCATGCTTGCAGCCATATCTGCGCGGTATGCATGGCACCTTTATCGAACCCATCAGCATGGCTACGATCCACTCGCTCATGCCCATGTTTGGCGAGTCGAAACTCCCGCAGAATAACGAGATCCTGATACCGGGCGCCGTATATCTGAACAAGGACCAGGCCGAATACAGCGGCGGCAACTCGCACGGCGGGAGGTGGTCGGGCAAGAAAGACGCCATGGTGTGGCGTGGCGTCGCCTCGGGCGGCCGGAATAGGGTCAGCCTATGGTGGCACATCCACCGGAGTCGCTTCATACAGATGATGAACGGCACCGAGGTCGGCCTCCTGGAGAGCAGCGGCGCTGAGAGGGCTCGCACGTTCGATCTCGAGCCGATGAGCTCCTACGTCACGCCACCCCCCAACAAGGAGGAGGGCTGGCTGTCCAAATGGGTAGCCTCAATCGCCAACGTCGGGTTCACCAACCTGCTCTGCTACCCACCGGAGCCCGAATTCGAACCCGCCAAGTCGTGCAGCTGGCTCGACCCCTGGTTCTCGATCGCGCCCAACGTGAACATGAAAGAGCAGTTCGACTACAAGTACCTCCCCGACATCGACGGCAACTCGTACAGCGGACGCTACAGGGCGTTCCTGCTCTCTACCAGCCTGCCCCTCAAGTCGACCATATACGCCGAGTGGCACGACGACAGGCTTATTCCCTGGGTGCATTTTGTGCCCTTTGACAACTCGTTTATGGATATCTATGGCGTTATGCAGTATTTTTTGATGGGACACGACAGCGAGGCCGCCGCCATGGCTGCCGAAGGGAAGGAATGGGCCGAGAAGGTGCTCCGGCGCGTCGACATGAAGCTCTACCTCTGGCGGCTGCTGCTGGAATACGCGAGGGTGATGGATGACGAGCGCGACAGGCTAGCCTTCGTCGCTGATTTGCTAAAGTAATGATACCTCTCTCTCACGATCCGGAGGGGAAACCTCGACTGTACATAATCTGAATCACGAGGGCCACTTTTCTGCATCGGTCATTTTTACGCCCCGATTCCTATACACCTAACCCTCTGCGCTGGCCGGGCTGTCAGCTACTCCGTCTGGCACAATACGTGAGGAGGGGGAGTGGCGTGGCACTTGATGGCACCCCGATTCACAGGATCGGTTCATCTAATCTAGCGATGTTTTATATACAAAGTAGCTGGACGTACCAGCATGATATTTCTTACCTGCTTACAACTTTCGCACTGTGACCCCTTGCCCGTAAATCTCGATTGTGTATATATCCAGCATTCCATTCCAACGGGCCAGCATTCCCACCACAAAGATCGTACCGGCTTCTTGTCAATCTAGCTACGGGCAAACTAGCAGCTGCAAAGGAGCCTCGTGCATGACGGATACACCCTTATCGGAGTAGCTGAATAAGTTGAGGTATAAGGTCCATTAACTAGGTATTCGTTATACATGTCTCTACTGAACAATGGGATTCTTATTCTTGGCTCCCCAAGCTTGGCAAACCTCACTCGTCTCCGCCAATCAAGGGTTTGCCGCGCTCCCGGTCGAGTAACTTGATTAACGTACCTATGATAGGTAGGTAGGTACTCGGTTTTCCTATAACCGTCGGTCTGAGGCTAACTTGTAACATACCCTATGGAGTTCCAACTCCAATATCTCCCCCAGAAATCAAGAGCAGCTATTAGCGATTACCGTGACCCCCGCCTTCCCCTTTCCCCTGAACAAGGTCCCATGCCGACTTAGAAGGAAGTCGGTACCATCTCGCGGTCTCGTAGCTGTCCCTCGGCCCGCGGATCCCACCACTCGACCCAACGGCCCACTGGCTTCGCATCTCATCAGATAGATGTCTTACCACACGAGATAGTGAGGAAGGGAAAGAAGAGAGAAAGAGAGAGAATGAGGACGTACCAAAGGCTTCCCGCCCACGGCCGGCGCCTCAGTAAAGGTGTAGTACTCGTCGAAGCGGACATAGTACACAAACTCGGTCTGGAAGCTCCGCACGCTGGACCGCCGGCGGGAGAAGGCATAGCGGTCCGCGTCGTTGACGGGCATGGTGATGAAGCCGGTTACGGTCCCGCGGCAGTGGAAGGGGAGGTCGGCTGCGGTGCCCGTGTCAGAGGGTTAACGTCCGGGAGCCAGGGAGAAGTGGAGGGGAGGTGCTCTCAGGGGAGAAGAACGTACCAAGTGGCCCGGATATGTGTATGACCGTTAGGAATTGATCGCCTGGTTGGAACTGGGGCCTACGCAAGCTAGGGGTGGGTGTCACAGACCGTTCCGACATGTCTGGAAGCTGCCCGGTGTGAATTTATTCGTGGTCTTTCCCCTTCTTCGTATGAGCGCTAACGATAGAAAAGAAACAAGGAAACAAGAACGAAAACCAAAGTCTTCAACGTAGTGACTCGTACTTCTTCTTGCAGTAGACAACTTTAGTACCGTGGAGAGATAGATAGAAACCAACGAGGTTAAATAGAGGGCGGAGAAAGAGTGTGAAGCCCTTCGTGCTACGATGACTCGATCTCGTCCGAATCGACGGCTCCGCGTAACACACTGCATCTTGTTGTACGTGATGCGGTACATCTCGGAGCCCGTAACATACTCTCGAGCCCTGAACAGCGTAGATATTCGGTCACTCGCTCGCTTTCCTACGAGACACACAGCTAGAGTAGCTGCGGAATCAAGTAGTCTTGGTGAGACGGATGTCACCGGTTTGCTTCACCAGGAGTCGACAACTCATCCGGTACAAATTGACATGATAGGGATGAGTACGTAAAACAGCCGCACCAAGTCCTCCCAGTCATTCTCGAGAGACGGAGGCGTTCTATTGCAAGATGCAGTGCTCGGCACGAATGTCGTTCAAACCAAAAAATAAATAGTCATGATTTCTCTGTTAATAACACTTACTTCTTGATACATGCAAGAGAACAGACGAGTACCTAGGAAATAAGAAACTATCCTTGATTAAATCACGTCTCCAGCGGCCATCATGACATCCTTTCCTTGTTACCTGTTACCTTGACCGTTTCGGGAGACGAGTTCCTTTTCCTACCCATCCCTTATCCTTCCCAGGTGTCAGATCCTACCGCGTTCCTCCTTGAAGCCATCGGACTGACTCCAGCCCAAATAAAGCAGTAAACAGACGCAAAACGAAAGAAAACAGACAGAAAAGAAAACAAGCAGTTCGGGAACAGCAAATACATCGAAGATCGCCGCCGAGATCGTGACACGTTCAAGCATAAAAACCATAAACCATAGCGGCAAGAAAATCACAGGGGGTATCGAATCAAGACCTAGGTACGACTCGTGCCGAGGGTGGCGGTCAGGACTTGTGCAAGGGATTCCAGGCGATCTAGTAGCCCTTCGCTGACCAGACAGTTGATGCTAGCGGGCGGGGCTGGCCTCGGTTCGCAAGGGAACTTCCAAGGTGACTCGAGTTGCTTTTTCCACGTCTCCGGGTCAATGTCGTCCACAATCCGTTCGAGCTGAAGCGTAAAGTCTCGGATACAATCAGCATCCAGTTCCATGAATTCAGCATACGTCAGACCACCGGCGATACTAGACTCGATCCAGTCGCTCCCATCATTTGAGAGGAGTACCGAGATTGCTTGCGAGATGGACTGGTACGATTTGATAACATCCGAGGCAAGTGCCTTTTGAGACGGCTGCAATTCGTCGATCGCTTTGGTCAGTAGCTCGATAGACCGCTGCAGCTCATCTTTGAGGTTGTATAGTCCGCGCCGGAGCAGCCAACCGTCGCTGCTTGGCCGGGATCGCGGAGGCCGGCTGCTCTGGGGGCTACCGGAGCTCACTGGCTGGGGAATATCGATCGGGGCCGACCTCGCCGGTGCATCGTCCGGGGGGGACCACTCGATGGGAGCCAAGGGGAGGTTCATCCTGGCGGTTTGGAATTCGCTATAATCCCTGCATATGGGTTAGTATCCCGGTGCCATTCACGAAGAGGCATCGAAGAAACTAGGTACTCACACCTGCATGATCGGAAGGAAATCCTCCATTTGGTTCCGATACACATCTAAATTCTCCCAGATTTTTTCCATTGCCGCGTTGCGGTCGGGAGATAAGAGGTGAGCCTTCCTGCCTTCACGTTGGAGCTCAGCATGGAGCGATATCATCTTGACGCGGACGGCAGAGAGCCATTCGTGGAGCCCAGGATCCAGCGGAAGATCTTGGTTCGATACAGGCCAAATTTTGGAATAGCCCGAGAGGATGGGCGTCAGTTCGTTGACTTGGCAGCGGATATGGGAAATGATAGGGACTTTGGAGACGACATTCTTCACATGGATGAGTTCTTGTATTGCTTGAACTGTATCGTCGATGATGCCACCTAGGGATTGGAGTGTCTTGAGGAGAAAACTTGGGTTGACGTCGTGGGAGTCAAGTAGTTCGTCCACCGAAATATCCGCTCCAGTCTCAGGATCAGCATCCAGCTGGTGGTAGATGGGTAGACCCTCGCTAGCGTTCGCGGAATCATGATAAGCCTCACTGTCTCGCACAGCCTGAGGCACAGGTCGGTCTTCGCTTTCGAGGAGCGAAGGGCTTTCGAGGAGCGACGGTATCTGTGCCAGGGTCTCCTCGACGCTCAAGCTATCATTTCCGAACGCGTGGCAGTGCTGCTGCGTCTTGATCCCCGGAGACGGTGTCTCGGGAAACCTTTCATTAGACCTGGAAGGAGAAGGCAGAGGCAGCGAGTCGGCGAGTGATCCTTGAGCAGACACAGGGCTCGGGTCCTTGGGTCGATACGCAAGGTGCAGCACCGGCTCGGCCACCGGGATAGGGTTGGTGGGAGGTGGCGCCCCGTCGTCAGACACGGGTAGAGAGATAACCGATAGGTTATCATCTCCCACGTCCTCCCAGCCGTCTGAGAGACTACTTCGGTGGTCTGACTCCATACTAAGACAAGAAGAGTCCAACCGCTAAGAACGACAATGTATCCCTAAGTATGCGGGGTCTTAAGCGCCACAGTTGTACCAAATATCGGAGGGGTTATTCACAAGACTGCGTGGAGACGATGCGGTATCTAGCAAGGTAGCAAGAATCGCAGGCGCCAGCATGCCCTGATAAGTCCACAGTAAACACAGGTATATGGCGGGGGGGGCCGAAAAGTTATGGGATGAAATGATCGAGGCAATCGAAGAAAGAAATGTGATACTCCGTCGGGTCTGGAAGCCTTCTGTCGATGATGTGTGCTGCAGGCAATAACAGAAACGAGAGCCGCTCCCACCGTGACAGCAATGCGGTCGATCAAGCTGCCCCACAGGAGCAAGGCATGTAGTTCGGAAGAGGAAGTAAGAGGTTGTTAAAGTTTTCGTGCTCGGTACAGAGGATGGAATGCGCCGAGATCGAGGTCAACGTTGGATGGAGTGACTGGGGAGAATATTCAACACTGATCGCAGGGGGGCTGTGTCATCAAGCTGTGATAGTCGGAACTCGTCAGCTCACAGAGATCGCATCTTGTCTCGGCAGTAGGATCGTAGGTTACTCACTGTGCCAATACTTTTGGGCTTCCGCCACGCTCCAGATGCGATAGTGACCAATAGAACATGCCAGGGCTCGAAAGAAGACGTGATGAAAAGCAAGGAGCCTTGTGTTGAACAAGATGGGGTTTTCGAGCCGCACCAGGCAACTGTGCTGTTAGATGCATCATCTGGAAGGCGCAGCTTCCCACCGGCGAGCTCGAAAGAGGAATGGACCCCGCAGTCAAGATTCGACCAATAAGAGGCTCTAGAGCTTCGAGAAGCACGGGCCACCCAGATAACCTCCACCAACTCCCTCAAGGTTAATCGTTATCGGCAGTCGCAACCAGCTAGTAAGGGCTGGTGGGTCTCGGGCGTCGGCAGCTCCAGAGTCTTAAGAAGAGGGGCTCGGAGCAGCTAACTTACAATAGAAACTACTACAAGAAACCCAACAGCTAATTATGCTCGGCTGAGTGATTTGGAATGCGCCAACTCCAGACTACTCGAAGCTACTGCGACAAGAGCTTTGGAGTTGATGACTGTGCACGCGGGGAGGGGATATAGACCAGAAAACACTTGGACCTTAGTCCAGGGGCAAATGTAGACGGCGCCGGCCACGGGGACTTGCATAAAGGCGGGGGGTCCGCCGGAGAGCAGTAACGGAATCTTGATTCGGCCTCGGCGAGTCGGCGGGTTAGTCGGTCCGCCCGTTTCTCTCAGTTCCTTCGGATATCCCACCCGAAACTGCTCAGTCTTCGTCAAGTTCTCAGGGCTGGTCGCCTCCCGTGGCGGCTTCCCCTTGTTTTAGTCCCCCAAACCTCGAGTGGCCATCGTCCGGCCAGAACGCGCGCCAAGGGGCCGCGAGACTTACGTCCTTCCAAAAGGAGTCTCCCACCGAGAACCGTGACCCTCAAGGCCATGAGCAATGGAATACAGTATTCGGTGCCATGAATTCCGCATATCTCTATGATAGCGTACCAGCGAGCCCCCCACGATCTATATAGCTCTCGCGCCATACTATCATCTTGCAGTACCCCATTGGCACAATCCGAAATAATGCTTTCGATAGTAATCTTGAATGGCTTGGGGGGGGGGGGTTAGGTCTCCTCAAGAAGTTAGCGCACAGTCTGTCTTAGTTTCTCTGGGCAGCACTCTCATTTGCTGAAGATACGATGGCTAGTTGATGGCGTCTACATTGATGTATAAACTCGTTAACAGGCTTAGTTATCGCTTGTCAAGATGTCCCTCCAACTCTTACTAGATAGACCGAGTGAGAATAATCAGAATGACTTTATGTTCCTCGTATCAAACAGTGGTGTTTACATGATATCTAGCTTCCAAAGGCAACCTTTTCATGGCGAACAAAGCGCGCCTGGGGGATCAGGGTTAGATCAAAGTTGAAGGCACTGCTAGAAGAAATATTACTCTCCTCAAGTGACTGAGGAAGCATGACTAAAGCGTGATTCTTCGACAACCAAGTAGCTGCAAACTCCCAGCTTATTGCCATTTTGGGTCCGAGCGAGACTCAATTCGACCAACCACCTACCATTGGAGCCCGTGGATGAGCAATAGAATTGGCTGGTAGAAACGTGTTTTCGGTCTGCTTTATGCCGAGAGTCGTTTGGTTCTCTCAATACGGCCTACGGAGCGATTTGACACGTCTGTGCGGAAAACTGTTCGAATCTCTCGGATATATCGACGTCCGGTTATATTCCAATGCGACGAAGCGCACAATATGTCAAAGGAATCCAGGTGACAATTAGGAACATGTGGCCGAGACAATGGAAACACTGGCAATGTACTACTGGGTGCTCCATGGGCCTGTCTAAGGTACTCTTGTTACACTCCACACCAAACGGGTCACTTCAGCCATATCTGGCTGAAGTGAGCATCTTCAGAGCAGCGTGACAGAGGCGGTCAGGCTCTGCAGCAAATCAGGAAAAGATACAAAATTGACGCTGTGAGGAGAGCTCATACATGGAGCATTGCCATCCGTGCCTATTCACATGGCCCTGATAAATACTATGATGGCTCGCAGGTTATAGTTACCGGCTTCCCTGTTAATTGCTTTAATCTACTCTTGATTGACTGCGGAACCTGAATGCCTCCCCCACAGTCTTCCCCACAAACTACAGCTTCGGCAAAACGTCTTCTAGCCGCAAACGATGGATGCAAACTCCAGGTTTGGGCTTGCATCAGATGCAAGCGACGGCATCTACTCGGCAATCTCAACGGCCCTGGTACGCCGTCCCCCGCAGCGATTCGGTCGCTTATAGCTGGCCCAGTCGCTTATTCTCCGATGGCCAAGAAGAGCATACGACTGCTAGTATGGTAGTAAACATCGTGGAGGGAGCAATATGCTGCTTGAGAACTTGAGAACAAAGACCATATATTACCAGGTGCACATTATCCGGCCAACCGAGGGCTCTCAGAACATAAATTTTAGACCAAGTCTGGCCGCCTCCCGTGGTAGGTCGCTGCGTGCGTCTCAACTCACGCTGAAAGGTGACGTTCAGCTCTCAACATGGTTGCCCTCGCTCAGCTCGCACTGGTGCTCTCAGCGGTCGCCGGGACGCTCGCCGCTCCCGCCACCGACTTTGTTGGCCCTGCGCCGCAGGTCCGCGAAGTAGAAGACGTCGCGTCAGCCAACGACCTCCCCGACTTTGAGCTCGGACCCCACAACAATCATCGTCGCCAGGACTATACTCAGAACTACAAGACTGGAGGCAGCGTCAACTTCTCGCCCGGGTCCAACGGATACTCCGTCACGTTTTCCGGCGCTGGCGACTTTGTCGTTGGAAAGGGCTGGAAGAAAGGAAGTGACAGGTACGAGCGAGACTGCCTTTTTGTTTAACCTCGAGGCTACGCGACTGTGCATGCCGGTCTCTTAAGTCTCTTCTTGTAAATTCAACAAGTGAAGTGGAAGTCACTGCTTGAATATTGCCAAGTCGCGTTCTCGTATCAACAGACCTGACAGCTGACCGTTGGCGCAGGAATATCACCTTTACCGGATCTACGAGCGCGAGCGCTGGTACTGTTCTTGTCTCTATTTACGGATGGACTCGCAACCCCCTCGTGGAGTACTATGTGGTTTGTTACCCCATTTTCCTTCCTTTCCATGTCTCGTACGGTGGAAGAGGTATCCTACGCATAGGTGCCGGAGACGGACATTCGTTAACTTCCGTGGAATTATAGCAAGAGTACACCAGCAACGGGAAAGGTAGCGCGCAAGGGCAGAAGGTGGGAACTCTGGAGAGCGACGGATCGACGTACGAGATCTGGAAGCATACCCAAGTCAACCAGCCGTCGATTGCCGGCACCGCAACGTTCACGCAGTACATCTCCAACCGCGTTACCAAGCGACCGGAGGGCGGCACCGTCACTGTTGCCAACCACTTTGCTGCCTGGGATAAGGTGGGACTGAAGCTGGGCAGCCACGACTACCAGACGTTGTCGACCGAAGGGTGGGGAAATGCTGGTGGCAGCTCGAAGTACACGCTTAGTTAAAGCTACTATTGAAGGGTCCATGGTCCTTCTGTTGTAAGAGATCGCAGTGGTTTCATTTGAATAAATTGAATGCCGGAGTAACGTATGATACGGCACTGTTGAAATTTTCAAGACATGCCCCTGACAAAGACCAACAACGAAGTACATTCTAGTATACGGTCCTGACGCGCTCTGTTGAGGGGCTCACATGGGTATTAATCTATTTTTCTGGGACTACGTAGGTAGTTATCCGTGCCAGGTTTTACGGAGTAGGTGACCCAAGTTCCAATTGTTGAGAGTAGAGATTCGATAATTGCTGTGCTTTGACTCGCTGGTGTCTTTAAAACGAAGACTTGCCTCGCCGCACATTCCCTTTTCGAAAGACAAGATAGTTGGATGCATCAAATTGCGAACGGAGAACTACAACTTACTTCAGATTCTCTCCATGTTCATTGCCGAGAATGAGGTATACGGCGAATGAGCACATCGTCTATATTGACTCATAGAGAGTAATACGAGTATAGTCTTGACAACCTTCGATCTTCACATGATATCTCCGGGGTTCGCTGTAAGTTCCAGCGAATCGGCGGATTTATCGGGACCACCTTGGGCCAACTAAATACCAGGCATGGCCTATTCTCCGAATGTTCCGGGCAGCTCCTCCTTCCGTTAGGGGTATTTTGAGAGACGTTTCCCCCATGTTTGACTATCAACTATTAGCTGGATATGGTGCGCATGACGGGATTTTGGGTTCGTCTGCTATCTATCTCATGCTTCTTCTCTTAATTGAAGATTACCAGTTGCATCCAATTCTTCATTAATGTCTATTTCAAACGAAAGAGGGGTTGCTGGAATGTTACTCCCAATGACGTTGGGCACTGGTAAGGCGTGGCATTCACGCTATCGTATTCAAGACCCAATGTTACGAATGCTACTTAGTTCATAGACCAGATTTGACTGAGAGTCTCTCCTGGGCATTTTGGTTTGGAGATTGGAGAAGGGTTAGACGTCGAGCAAGCCATGCCAAGACTCTTGTAACCTTATGAAAGACCTCATGAAAGGGCGTTGTTTCAAAGTATTCCCTCATTTTATATCCGACTCTGGGGTTGCAGTGTCGAGTTCCCCCTAGTCGGGGCGGTCGAGCGACTGATAAGAATGGCATGAATTCCGACCGATGATATAGCACGGGCGCGGGAGCGAAGAGGAAGCAATAAATATGTCGTTTGCCCAGCAGTATGAAGCACAGTGGCGCACTTGATACCGAGAAGATAAGATATTCCGCCTCTCTTCCTAAGACGGGGAAAGGGCAAAGTTCGGGGGTACCGGTACAGCCTACCATACGACGTATTTGGCAATAACTCACTCTAATTGGCGACTGGCATCTATTGTGGGCGTAACTGTTGGTGGAATGCAAATCCAACCAGGGTACCCAGACTGGGTGCGGTGTATTTACAACCACGAAAGGGGCTTAACGGCCAACAAAGTTGAGCAGCTCTTAGCGAAAAATATAGTGTTAACCCCCCTTTATTAGACAGGAAGCACCCCGGAGCTACCCTGACGTTTCCCTGTCAAGTCGCTAATTAGATTAGCAAACGCTTTTGTTTCCTTGATTAAAACTTACGAGTTTATGGCACGTCTCAGGTTTAATAATGTGGCTGCTCGTCGCATAGCTTATATCCTTCCGCTGGTCGCAACTCGCACCCGAAGTGATTGTCAAGATAGAACTCACCTTCACCTGGTGACAGATAGTATGGTGGGCAGTAAGTAAAGGGGCAGGTCTATTTATTATGGTAATTATCTACAAACAGCCACTTGGTTGCTCAAAATGCTGCTACAATCTACCACCAGCTCGTCGCAACAAAGGAGGAGTTCGTTTCCCATCAGACTTGGAGATGGCGACTATGACGCGCGAGGCACACCCATGGGAGAATCTGACAGAGCGCAACATCGCCCTATTCTCCGCCGATTCGGGGCTAGTTGACCTCCGCCCAGGGTATGGTCGGGTTGTAACAGGGGTGCGGCCCTAGCATTTATGCACAGAGTGGCTGCCTGGTCGCTTCAATACAACTTAGTACCTGTAAAAGGAGGGCACATGGTCCATCGGACACCAAATGATAGTTTCCCGTCGCCAAAACGCATTTACCGTATAGATCTACACCCCCGAGGCTGGCATATGGGTTAGTAGTACTGCCTTTACGGCATGATAACTCCCCTCCCCCACCTCGGGATTCCGTATCTTCGAGGAGTTGTGGGACTAGTGGCGAGAGTTGGGTAGTAGCGAGTCTTCTCTCTGCTTTCTACAGAATAGTATACAAGAGCACAGAAGATAACCTCCTCCACGAATGTTACCTCCACGTATATTGCCATCCCACTGGGTTTGCTGCTGAAATTCGGGGTTAGAGCCAAAGCGCGGCCACGTGCACAACGAACAAGAAATCTACTACGTTGTAACGGCGTCGAACTTGTTCTCATTCCTACTGCAATCAGCTCCAGCGGCAGCGAAACCTAGAGACAGAGCGTGGCCTGAGCCCGGATGGAAACTCAAGACTTCCGAGAGCCTCCCTCGGCAGCAGACTAATGAAATCTACAAGCTGAAAGCAGATATAAGGCTGAAGCTGGCTCCGTGGCGTTCTGGGGGTGTCTCATCTTAAGTTAGGTCCGAACTGTCATGTTGACATAGCCCACCACTTCTTGAGTAGAGCTGGGAT
>FTLB01002689.1_pt1 | contig 12596 bp, 13 predicted proteins | sample 1658291 | NCBI WGS metagenome assembly FTLB01 (sample SAMEA3914812, study PRJEB12502) | metagenome | biome: forest; material: soil | place: Canada | collected 2011-07-07 | depth 0.1 m
TAGGGAGACTAACCGAACGATAGGGAACCAGCAACAGGACCCAGCGGCAATTGGAGCTTGAAATTGAAAACATGGGTGCCCATCTGAATGCCTACACCTCGGTTCGTAATCCCGATATATGTTGTGGGCCATGGTCGGATACTGATGCCAAGTCTACGAATAGCGCGAGAACACCGTCTACTTCGCGAAGTCTCTGAACGAGGACGTGTCCAAGACCGTCGACATCCTCCAGGATATTCTCCAGAACTCCAAGCTCGAGGAGCAAGCTATCGAGCGGGAGCGCGATGTCATCCTCCGAGAGTCCGAGGAGGTTGAGAAGCAGGTTGAGGAGGTCGTCTTCGATCACCTCCACGCTACCGCTTACCAGGGCCAGCCTCTCGGACGAACCATCCTCGGTCCCCGCGAGAACATCCGTGATATCACCCGAACCGAGCTCGTGAACTACATCAAGAACAACTACACTGCCGATCGTATGGTCCTGGTCGGTGCTGGTGGTGTCCCGCACGAGCAGCTCGTCGAGATGGCCGACAAGTACTTCAACAAGCTCCCTGCTACCAGCCCCGAGACTGGTGCCTACCTGCTCTCCAAGAAGAAGCCTGAGTTCATCGGCTCCGACGTGCGAGTTCGTGACGACACCATCCCTACCGCAAACATTGCCATTGCCGTGGAAGGTGTCAGCTGGAACGACGACGACTACTTCACCGCCCTGGTCACTCAGGCCATCGTCGGAAACTATGACAAGGCCCTCGGCAATGCTCCTCACCAGGGAAGCAAGCTGAGCGGTTTCGTGCACCAGAACGATCTTGCTAACAGCTTCATGAGCTTCTCCACAAGCTACAGTGACACCGGGTAAGCCTAGCCCTGCTATTCATTTGTCTCTACCTTTCTTTGTGCTAACTCTCTCAAGTCTCTGGGGCATCTACCTCGTTACCGACAAGCTGACTCAGATTGATGACCTTGTCCACTTCGCTCTCCGGGAGTGGTCGCGCCTGTCCTCCAACGTCACCGAGGCTGAGGTTGAGCGGGCGAAGGCTCAGCTGAAGGCTTCGATCCTCCTGTCCCTGGATGGCACATCGGCCGTCGCCGAGGACATTGGCCGTCAACTCATCACCACCGGCCGACGGATGAACCCTGGTGAGATCGAGCGCTTGATCGACGCCGTGACCGAGAAGGACGTCATGGATTTCGCCAACCGAAAGCTCTGGGATCAGGACGTCGCTGTCAGTGCTGTAGGAAGCGTCGAGGGTCTGTTTGACTACTCCAGGATCAGGGCCGACATGAGCAGGAACTTTTAGACTGGGGAAGGATTAGAAGATTGAGAGGTTCGGTGTATTATAGCACTCGAGGCACGCATTTCAGCCCATTTGTACTGTTAGGGAAGGCAGTAGACACTGAGCAATCAACTCGCTCGCCCTAACGTTGTACCATACTCTTCTGCCTTGGTGAACCAACTGATGAACCAACTCATCCCTCGAGCGTGCTATAGGTTCTAATACTGCTGCCGTGGAATACAGTTGGACCCGAGCGACTGTTATGCCGCCTAGCTGGCCGGCTGCGCTATTTGGATGGTGAAATCTGCACTGTCTTCCTCGCCTGGAAAGATGGGTTTCAATTTGAAGACTTGATCTAGGTGGTACCAGTATCACCATGGGAAATAGCTCGGCTACCCATCGTCTCGTACAATTGGCCGGTGACTCCATACACGAGTGACGCCAAGAGCACCCTGGCATGGTATCAACATGGTATCAACGCGTTCCCCTCATTGGTCATCCCCGAGATGGTTTCCTCGCCCTAGGAGACTTCGACAGTCTGAACGGTCCTCTGTAGCCCAAGCGACAGAACTCACCCATTTCGTAGATACCGCCTGTCCAAGAGGAAGAGGGAGTGCTACGTAGCATAGAATATGCGTCACGGCACAGAGACAGTAGCCACGGAGACAAGATCATCTCGTGGATGGGCATCGAGGGAAGGCCGAAATCACTGGTGTTACTTGGCACGGTGACCTCGGAAGCCCCTGAGTCGCGGGCGTAGGTAAACAAAGGCAGCGGGCTCGCGCGACGAGGCGCTGGGTTTCTCGAGCGGTCGGTCCTCCCGTCCTCATTCCTTGACTCAGAGTAGCTCTCCATGATACATCTACACGCTCTTTCGGGGTTCCCTGACAGAGTCAGGTGCTGTCACTCTACGCATGAATGGAAATAGCTTTAGGTGATACCGATCCGAGTGCAGCTTCTACAGACGAGAGCATGGCGCGACCAAGCGCGTCGTCATGGGGGATAAGCCACGCAGGACATGGTCCCTTCAAAGCCACAAACCAGCCTCGGCGAGAGGCGAGCTGGTCACGCTGGCCTATCCGCCCCAGACTGCAGAGCGGCAACCATGATTAAGTGTGTTTGTACCTAGGGAGCTAGGAAAGACTTAAGGTTGGAGCGGTCACCAGCGGTCACCAGCGGTCACCAGCTTAGCGTGCTCAGTAAAAGAACGGGAAAGGATACTATAGATGGCAGGAGTGGAAACAGGATAGAGCTCCCGCAAAAAAAGAGCATCTGGGAAACCCCTTCTTGTGAATTTCGGCCATGGGCGAGATTTGATCACAAGCCGTAAGATACGCTAGAGCTACCGCGCGAACGATTTCCGCGTCGGATGGATGAGCTCAATGGCCAGATGGCGTGGTGCCAACCGCGCGTGAGATGATGCATCGGCTTCCTCTAAGAGCACATCTAGAGCAACAAGGTATCCAGGCCGGATGATCCAAACTTTAGCTATTGGATCCGTTCTCTCCCTGGTGCCCTGCGGATTGGGATTGGGTCACCGTATAGGGCTCAGGGTGTTTATCGCTGTGTCACTGTCACATTGAAGTCGTCATATACACTTCACCTATGCCACGGCCGCTGGTGGGCATGCCCCGGCCCTGTACGAGGGTCCTTTATGGGCCGGCAACTGTGTAGGGTAGCACAGGGCCTATAGTTCCTTCAATAGGTACGGCAGATGGATATTACGGTTATTAATTGTGATAGAAGGATGATCATGTCGAGTTGTTCGGTATTCGGCATGCAACGGGATGCATAGCCATCCGCGTTCGTCTCTCAAAGGGGGAAAGAGCTCACTTGACCTTTGCAGACCTCCCGATATGACTGAACCTGTGGATGAGGCAAAAAAAAAAAAAACGGCCGCGGTTGGAGGTGTCATGATCAACTAGAAAAATCTCCCGGGAGATCCGGAGGACGGGAGCGGCGCAATAGTCGCTGCTAGAGCCCTTGCACCACCAGCAAGACTAAGCTACACGGAGTACGGCAATGCCCTGACCCGTCAGTCAAGATTGGGGATCCTTAGTCATGGGCCACCATCCGCCGGAGGCTGATTCAGAGGGAAGGGCTGCGGAGGGATAGACGGGCTGAATTGGAAGAGGAAGACCAAAGGCATTCAAGATCCTGGTGTCGCCACAGAAAGCCCAAGTCTTGGGGGAAACGAGATACGAAAGCGTGGGAGCCTGGCTGAGCCTGGGTACGGTGGTGACTCTGGCGAGCAAGTATGTGAGTATCGAGAGTATCCAGAGTATCCAGAGTGTCGTGAGTGTGTTACTATGAGCAGGGGGGTGGTCTGACAGACCGAGTCCAACCCGAGTCGCACGCAATGCTGGCTTCTTGTGGTTACCAGGCGCCAGGGTTGTAAGAACGATCTCTTGGACTGGTTGGCCCGTACTTGACCACCAAAGCCGGCGGCGGTTTGGTAGGATTTTGCCCGACCCCCTCCCTTTCCTCCCCGTGCTCCCCTCCTTCGTCCCCGCGGGAAAGATTCGAGCCGGAAAGAACGGCTTTTCAGGTTTCTTGCACAGGAATGGAAAATCGCTGGGAGGAGGGGTTCCCAATGCCTAAACAAGGACTAGAGGCGGGAAATACGACTGCGCTACCTTACCTACCTTATTCTAGCTACTCTACATGCACAGAGGTAAGCACGGTAAGGTACCCTTGCTGATACCATACATACAGTAACTCTTGTCACGTCTGTACACGCACGCACGAGGAGAGAGGCTGGAGGACGAACGTAGACGCTTTCCCCGCCCCCGCTTCCGCAGTGGACCAAGAGAACCGATTCCATTGATTCCATGCGCGCTAGTGAATGCTTGCCCAGAAGCTAGCGTCTCTAGCGATTGCCAGACCTACTTCTTTCGTACTCAGGCTGTGAATAGGACACGCCATCATCGACATGGAAATCGGAATTGTCCGAGACGAGCAAGTTTTTCTACACTCGAGCGCGATTACTACCTGCAAGATGCCGAGGCTTCTTTTGAGTACCTTATTCATGGATCGAAAACAAATCTCTCTTGTTCAAGACGGCTGCGGGATCAGGACAGGCAGCTGGGTATCACGGTTTCAAGACGGGAATCGCATGAATATCGGCGTCGCATCGGATTTAACATGTCATAGGTGGGCCATGCTGATCCGGGCGCTTCCACTGGCTGGATTAATTCCAGATCTTTTTCGCACAATGAGGCTAAGCGGCCCTGTGGGGGAATAAACAGGTTGGGAGGTGGGAAAAAAATCCAAGCTGGGAAAGAGAAGGAAGAAACCAAGGAATTCTCTCGTGTACACCATGAGCCAGCGAGCTACCCAACCGTGCCAGCTGCTTCTCGAGTCGATTTTTCTCTTGGTCTCGTTGTTTTGTACAGTAGCTCGAGTAGGTACTACCTAATCACGGCGGGCTGGTGAATCATGAGACTTGCCGCAACGCGCATACAAACGTTCGAGACCAAGATATGAATTGGCCAGCGAAAGCCATCGAGCCATTCTACCCTCCCTTACCTTATCGGTGGTTCCCCCTCTGCCTTTTCTGCATTACGCAGACACCCCGTCGCGTGCCCCCGCAGACGGTTGGAACCTATTCACCCAAACTAGACACGATGAGTTAGAGCCTAGGTAGAATATCGGGCAAAGTAGGCGGATACCGATTCAGGGCATCTACGGAGTACGGCTACAGTCCCAAGGGTTCGAGAAGGGCCTCTTGGCGAACAAGGATCCGAGGTACATACTAGATACTGTACCTACATAAGGTAGTCAAGCCGGTGAAGCCACAGGCCTGCCAGTTACTCAGATCTGAACAGCTGGACAAGCTGGAGCACAGGAGCTCCCCAGTTAGCGCCTGTTCTCTGTCAGATAGAGAATTGATGGTCGATGTTAGAGGTTATCGACCTCTCCTAGTACCATTTTGCCGGTCCAATGAGTCCCATGGAACAAAGACAAAGCTCAGCCTATCTCGGCAAGGTTTTGTCCAACTATTGATGGGTTACACCCGACCGAAGCTTGAACAGGTACGTCTATTCCACGGCTCAAAGAAGAGTTGAGATCGCTATCGGGCTCGCCGCTTGTTTACGTGCTCTAGGGGGGGGGGATCTGACGTATTGCACCTTCTTACATAGGTACCTACTGTGCGCAGGCATCTACCCGTGCACTACGTGTTGTACGCGACAGTACAGTACCTCTCTTGTCTTTGATATGTTATGATGGTCAACTGTCGGGCCGGGTGAGCGTGTCGTGCTTTGACGAGGCCCTGCGGCCATCACAGGCCAGCCGTGGCCGAAGGGCCGTGATCGAGTGACTATACCTAGCCTTTGATAGGTGGACAACTTGCTACTAGCTGAACTCGGGACCTAACGCTAGACGAAAAGGTAGACTTGCCTCTTTGAAGAGCTCGCTCGGGGTGGTCAGCACATTTTCTGAGGCTTTTTTTTTTCTTAGCTCCTAGCCTGAGCTTGCTTTGAGCCTCAATATTTTTGAAGGAATAGCATCATTGCTCCGTAGACCCAAATCCTCGGGAGCTGCTGCTGCTGCTGCTGCTGCTGCTGCTGCGCAATAATCCCGAATATAATTTCATTCGGTCCCGATGGACCGAGTTAATGCATTGATTGCAGTAAAAAGCTCTCTCTGCTCAAAGCTCCGAAATATGGAAGCGGGTTTCTCGTCGTGTGCTCACTGCTCAGCTTTAGCCCGGGCTGGGTTCCGGGCTGGGTTTCCAGGCCCACTTTAGCGTGCTATGGCCTTCCGTGTCTTAACCACGCAAACCACGGCATGAAGATCGACATAGAACTTCATATCAGAACCATCACTCAGACCTGCCCGCCGTGTCCCCCACACCGATATTCTGCTGGATGCATGATCTGAATTTATTATATCAATATTTGGAGAGTCCGATGGCCGCATCCGGACACTCCCAGATACGAATTCCGTCAGCTCAACTTCCAGTTACAAAGTGCGAGCCACCGCTGCAGCCTCACGCAACTAACGAACACTGCGCTAGTCATCACAAGGTATGTACGGAGTACATAAGGTACCTAGAAGTAAGCCTGGAGGGGACGAGGGGGTTTAGTGGCGAAAAGCAAACCGCCGGCCCTTGTTCAGGGCGAGCGCGTGAGATCTTTCTGCCCCCTGTCTCCCTGTGTAGGTACTGCGTTCGTCTCACAAAACAAGCCCAAGGTTTAGAGATAATCACCTGAAAAGCGCCGGGAAGTCTGTTCCAGTATCATTTAGGTTTGCAAGCGAGCGAGATTTGCTGCCGACAATGCTCCTCGGTAGTAATTCGAGTTTGTCCAACACTAGAGGAAATATAGCAACGGGCCAGTCCCGAGTTCCGTCGCAATAGTGGACAAGCCTCCATTGTACTTGTTGTACTTCGTAGGATGCGTATCCTACACAGTCTCGTATGCGCTGGACCTCGCCGAATTTGGGGGCGCCAGTTTCGAGTCTCTTCCTATGTACGAAGTAGCCCCGTTTCCTCAGCCCTTGATCTGACAACGGCCGCCTTCGTCGATCAATCAGTCTTTTTTTAAAACTCAATCGAGTTTCCTGGGAGGTACCAAAGCGTAGCACGTACTCCGTAGGCAAGGTACCTACGATAGCTAATTCAAATCTTCACGGGTGGTCAGCCTCGAGCTGACGAGTTTGGGCGGACAGAACTTTGAAAACGGTCGAATTCCAGTTGAATGCAGCGCCGAGTTCAGAAGCTAAAGGGCCAGCCCCCCTCCCCCCTACCTTACCTCGTACACCTCGCAAGCCTCCCTCCACTGCTTCCAGTAACTAGCGGTCGCAGTCGGCACCACTCGCGACACTGGTCCAACAACCCTGGTTCGGTGGTCTCCAGTTCCAAGCGCACTTACCACTTTTTAAGTCTTGGTCTCTTCCCCCCTCTTCCCCCCCCTTCGAATCCACTGGGTTAACCCTTGCCCCCCGGCACCCATCCTCTTCCCATCTGAGCCATCGCACCCAACCAGACCCGCCCTTTAGCACTGCCCGCCTCCTTCCCCCCCCTTTGCCTTCCGGAAAAGATAGACCAGCTTCCCGTCGGACCTAACAATTCCTTGGCCCGGTCTTCCTTTCATCAGTCTCTCCGGTCCAACTTCTCTTTCTCTGCTTTCTCCACCTCCTGCCTCGACCTTCATCGCTCACCATCACACCACCACCACCCAGAGCTCGCCGAACAACCAGCCATCCCGGGGTTGGTTTATATCTTCTTTGTACCCCCCGCGTCCGAGCGAGTCAGAATCAATCGCAATTGGTTTTGGTCCATCATTTCTTCTCTTCCACGGGGAAACTGCCAATTTCGCACGAACTGGATGTCTGAGACGGAGGAGTAGCCGCCGCGGATTTCACCACTTTTTGAGATTTTGTCTGCTCGGCGAGTGCGATTTGGCCTATCGATACTCCTGATTTTTTCGGCATATCGCGATTGCACAAAATCCCGACTCCTTTCCTCGATGGGATCTCATCAGTAAATCTAACCTCGACTATTTCGGTCAAGCCTGACTTCGGCCTTAAGGGAAGAAGGGGATTGCCACTCTCGTATAGTCCTTGTTAAAATGGCCCTCATCAATCCGGCGCTGGTGGAAGGCGCCAAGGTCTTGGTACGGCAAGCAGCTTCGACGGCCGGCACGGCGATCGCCTCCTCAACCCCCGGCGTCACCTCCTTCACGTCGTCCACTCTGTCATCGCCAACCGCGACAGATACCTCCTCCGTGACGACCGGAAACCCCAATCCCAGCAACAGCAATAACAACAGCTCTTCTCCTCTCCTCTTCTTCGTTGCTCTTGGGTTCGGCGTGGTCTTCACTAACCTCTGGTGAGTCTTGAACGATAGGCGCGCGACGTCCATCGTGGTGCCTCTTCATCCACTGGCTATGTAACCTAACCAAAAAAAATAAAAAATAGGATCATTGTCGGCGTTAAGTACTGCTTCCGGTATAATGCCAGAAGCCGCCAGATGCGCCTGAACGAAGAGGGCGAACCAATAAACATGGAAAACATGCCACACCCACGCCGCCGCAGACGGGAAAAGAAGTTGATGACGATCGACGAGGTCAACGAGAAATTCCCTATGCTCAAATACAAGACTTGGGTCGCCAGCCGTGCACAAGAAGGCTTGCCTGCACAAGGTGGTGTATCAGCCCCAGCGAGCCGTGCGAATAGCATTCGCAGCGTCGAAGGTATCGTGCCCGAGCTGCCAGCCAAGGAAATCGAAGCGACAAGACCCGAACACCCTGCGACAGAGGTTCCCTCCACAGCCAAGTCCGACGAAGCGAGAGACGAGAGCCAGCCCACTGATGCAACATCCGCCGAGACTCCCGAGGCACCAAAGCAGCCGTCAGCCACAATCCGCGAGGATGCTGCTGCCGACGACAAAGCTCTTGTTGTTGTACCGTACGTCAAAGCCTCCGAACGAACCTCACAGGATGATGAGGACGACGAGGAGGACGAACACATCAATGCGGCCCTTCCGCCGGAACTTTTGGGAACATCAGGAGATACTTGCGCTATTTGCATCGACACTCTTGAGGACGACGACGACGTTCGCGGGTTGACCTGCGGACATGCATTCCATGCCGTTTGCGTCGATCCCTGGTTGACGAGTAGGAGGGCATGCTGCCCTTTGTGCAAGGCTGATTATTATACCCCCAAGCCGCGCCCGCCGCCCAACGAGGGAGGTGAAGCAGCCAACGGCGCGGGAGCGGCTGCCGCCACAGGCCCGGATTCTCGTTCGCGCTCTCGAATGAACATGCCCCGGACGCCTCGTCACGCGTTCTTGGGGATCAGGGGCCCAAGTCGGGCTGCGATCCCGCCGAACCAAAATGCTACACGCCAGCAAGAGCAGCAAGATGCTACACCCACATCTGGCAATACGTCGGGCATTCTTGGTCGCTTCCGGAGAACTCCGCAGTCCGCCCCTGCAGAGCAGACATTGGGCCAAACCGCGAGCCCGACGACCGCTCAACCCCAAAGTGGTGGTGCGTTCGCCGGCCTGCGATCCAATATTTCGGGCCTCGCACCGTGGAGGAGGCAGAACAACCGGGCTGAGGCCACTAGTCCTCACGCTTCGGAAGCAACCGCCACTGTTACGCCCTCTGATCTCGAGGCCGGAGTGCGACCGGCGGCGAACTCGTGATTGAGACGGTCCTCAAATGATCCCCCCCCCGTGGATAGCTGCACGTTGGATCTTGATGATACCCCTTGGTCATATGGTTGATCGTGGCCATCAGAAAGATTATGCGCAGCAAGCTTGGGGTGGCTGGCTCCAGAGACCGGGGTTGGGCAGAAGCATGCCTGCCCGCGAAACTTTTTAAAGTTGCTTTGGGAGTCCATGCATAATCGAATACCGGGCGCTTGGCCTAGCGGTCCGGCGAGGCCCGAATCCACCTGGTCCGAAGAGTTAGGAAAGAGGGGTTGTTTTCGAGGAGGTCTCGATATGTACCACGCACCTACCATATTGTCAAACTAGCAAGCCTGCGTCGTCTCTGACCCAGGCTGGCGTCTCCCACCACGTGTTTTCTGCGATTCTTCTTTCCTTTATGGCCTGCATAGCAAAGAGGGTTTATGAGTACGGAACAGGAGGGAATTTAAGGCTATGGGCCAGCAAGGAGTTTGGGGAAGATATCCGGGCTGTTAGGAAGGGAATCTAGCATTTTCCTGCCTGGCTTGGTCCGACGACGAAATAAAAAGACGTACAAATACTGCTTCTCCATCTTGGTGCATAATGTCCATGGCAAAACCCTAACGTAACTATCGCCAAAGGCCGTTATTAAATAGACCCGGAAATTCTGTGACGCCTCTCCCTAGATATTTAATAGGCGAGGAATTTTCTGCGCCATACATATCACAGGTATCATCCCCGTGGCCAAGGCAGTCTCTTAGGCAGCCGAATTCCCGCGGTCAGGAACATGGACACGTATTTCACAAGTAATTGCCTTTTTGGAACCGCCCTCCATAGTTGGCCGCCCTGTTTAGCATTTCTCGCCGTTGCGAGTTGCTGATCCTCCCACCTATCGCCATGTCTTTCTCCTTGTCGAACGCGCGCTTGCTCGGGTCATCCTCCTCGGCTGCTTTTTGCGCCGCGGCATCCTCAGACGATCTCTGCTTTGCCTGGTGTTCTTCGTAGAGGCTCTTCCCCCGGGTCTGCTCCGTGAAAGACTGTATCCGCTGGCTGTCCGGACCAATCTTCTTCTTCTTCCTCCCAGTATCACTGTTCTCCGGCCGCTTCGGAGCCGTCCCCTGTGGTGCTGTCGCATCGGCGCGCCCCAGGACGGCGTCCTTCAGCCGCCGTGCCTTCTCCTCTGGCGTCTCCGTCCATATACTGCTTATCTCGCCGCTTCCGCGCGACCCGGCGGCTCTTCCGCTTGCGAAGCCTCTCGCCTTGAGCTTGGTTGGATCTGGGGCCCGTGGGCCTGAGGCCGACGGGGGCGCGAGCATCCAGTCGTCGCGTTTTGCGGCTGGTTCTGGCGCGCGCGCCACAGGCATCGTTGGACCAGACGCTAGACTGCTGATGCCCCCGGAAGCGGTCGCCGAAGGAAGGGCTGGTCCGTAATCGTCGTCCGAGTCGGAATCGGAGAGGTCTCCTGCCGCATCGTCCAGCGACCCGGGGGGCATTGTTGGCCCGATGACCGGTGGAGAAGGTGCGGATTTCGAGGCTGAAGGAGCCATGGGCCCTATGCCGCCATCCTCATCCGAATCGTCGAGATCGATTTCGTCGTCGTTCGCTCCTGGGTGAGGCGAGGGGCCTATCGCTGGCCGGGGCGGCGCAGCGCCGTTCTGAACAAAAGAGGAAGACGGCCTCGCGGGCATGGGGCCCATGTCGTCTTCGGAGCTATCTGACAGTGAAATATCATCTTCGTTACCACCGCGCGTGATCTTCGAAGGAGGCGAACCCGGTGTTTCGTCGTCGGCTTCGGAGCCGCGTTTGCGCTTCTGTAGATGCGGAGGCAGCGTAGGACCTATAGAAGCCATGGTTTTGTCTTGTATTATCCCTCCGCACGCGGAATTGACCCCAGAACAGAATATAGCTGAAGCTTTTTGTCGAAATCTTTTCCAACGAAAGCTGCGAGGAGATAGATGGACGCGGGAAAGGCCTAAACGATACTCGACGACAGGCTTGGAGGTACAGTACGTTATAAACAAGCCCAGCGGTTCTTATCGATAACCAGAGCGGGCAGGGTGGCGCGGGTGGGTACCGTACCGTACCTGATAATGTAGTGGACCAGCCTTCTGTTACTTGGTTGGCCAGCCGCTTGATCAGCGACTGGCGGTTGCAGCTAACAGTGCACGTAATGCTCGACTTCAGAGGCTGGGGCTGATTGTCCAACTATTGCACGGCTAGATACGGGCTCCTTCTACACTTGACTGTTGTCGCAACGTCCATCCTCTCCCACCAGAGCCCCTGATACACACACTGGAGCTTTGGACTCTGTTCCTTTACCGAGTTTGGAGTTTCTCCCATCAATTGCGCACACGTTTGCGGACCTAAACCCCGGAATCGAACAGAGTACGAGACGATACGAGGCAGACTCCTCCCGACCTGTGTCGAACGCTTGCTTCCCAACTCTGTGCGACCGACCGAAGCTATGCATCGACGATCCTGTCTATGAGAAGAAGTGCAAGGGAGCTATGTTACCACTCTGCAGGTGATATGGCAGACGAACCGGAACTATCGCCTACCGGGGATCCGGGCTCCAGCGACGACGAGACAGTGAGAGGCGATCGTGAGAGCGACCACATCGCGGATATTCTGGAGGAGGTGAAGCAAGACGATGCTTTGCAGGACAACCCTTCTGCAAATGGAACTGTGATACGAAATCGGTACAGAGAACTGGCTACCGATGCGCACGAAGACTCGTCCGAAGAAGGTCCTCGAGATGCTGGTCCGCGGGATGCGCATCCTGCTAGAGTCGGCAGCCCGATCGACTCTCTCCTCTCCATCCCGGACGATACCCCCTCCGTTCAGGTATGTCATGAGTTGATATACATCGGGAATCGGAATCGGGACTCGATTGCTGACACAGTTCTCGGGCACAGGGATCCGTCGCCTCTTCCCCCGGCAGTAGCATTTTGCCTTCCTTTGCTTCACGACCAGGCTTGAGCAGCCCTACCCCTTCGTTCAAGCCATTCGACCGCAGGTTCCGATCCCGAGTCGGCTCGCCGGGTATCCTCTCACCTCGGTCCTCGTCCCCTCTTTTCCACAACCATAGCAGACAGCCGTCGTTGGCAGGGCCGCTTGTCGAGCCCAGCGACACGGACACACCTTCGCCACCCTGGGAAGTTGTACGATGGACGAAGCTGAAGAAA
>FTLB01005437.1_pt1 | contig 12591 bp, 15 predicted proteins | sample 1658291 | NCBI WGS metagenome assembly FTLB01 (sample SAMEA3914812, study PRJEB12502) | metagenome | biome: forest; material: soil | place: Canada | collected 2011-07-07 | depth 0.1 m
AATTCTACGCGCTGGAAGACTTGTGGGGAGATGCTAAAATCACCAATGTTGAATAAAAGATTTTTTAAAGAAAATGGCAGATAATCAGAAGAAAAAAAACCTAATTCCAAATAAAACGCCCTCAAAGCCCAATTATCAGATATGGATCATTGTAGCGCTATTGCTGCTGGTGTTTGGCGTAACTTATTTTAACAAAGCCGGGGCTACCAAAGAAATTAAGCAGAACCGTTTTGAAGAAATGTACCTGAGCCACGATGTAGAAAAAGTGATGCTCGTAATTAATGAAAACATAGTAGAAATTACCCTTAAGGACGAGGCCCTAAAGAACGACAAGTATAAAGACCTTGTAGCTCAGCAGTCGCCGTTCTCTGTTAGTCAGGGGCCGCATGCCTACTTCAAAATTATTTCTCCCGAATCTTTTAAAGAAGACTTTCAGAAACTGGAAGCTAAAGTTCCTAAAGAGTACAGGGTAGATTATGAAATAGACCGACGGTCAGACTTCTCAGGCTTCCTTATCAACTGGGGCTTCTTGTTCCTGGTGTTGTTCGGCTTCTGGTTCCTAATGCGCAGAGTAACTTCTGGCGGCCCTGGCGGACAGATATTTAATATCGGCAAGTCCAAAGCCGCTCTTTTTGACGCAGACAATAAGGTAAAAATCACCTTTAAAGACGTAGCTGGTTTAGAAGAAGCAAAAGAAGAGGTAAAAGAAATAGTAGATTTCCTTAAAACCCCTGCAAAATTCACAAAACTGGGAGGTAAAATTCCGAAAGGCGCTTTACTAATAGGCCCTCCGGGAACAGGTAAAACCTTGCTTGCAAAAGCAGTAGCTGGCGAAGCTGGCGTTCCATTCTTCTCCCTTTCTGGGTCAGACTTTGTGGAAATGTTTGTGGGTGTTGGCGCCGCACGTGTAAGAGACTTATTTAAACAGGCCAAAGAAAAAGCGCCTTGTATCATATTTATAGATGAGGTAGACGCCATAGGCCGTTCACGCGGCAGAGGTCAGATGCCCGGCTCTAACGACGAGCGTGAGAATACATTAAACTCATTGCTGGTAGAAATGGATGGTTTTGCTACCGACTCCGGCGTTATTATTCTTGCCGCAACTAACAGGCCAGACGTACTGGACTCTGCATTACTTCGTCCAGGAAGGTTCGACAGGCAGATCAGTATAGACAAGCCAGACATAGTAGGCAGAGAAGAAATATTCCAGGTACATTTAAAGCCTTTAAAGCTTTCTCCTGAAGTAGACTCTAAGAAATTATCAGCGCAAACTCCTGGTTTTGCCGGTGCTGAAATTGCCAACGTGTGTAACGAAGCTGCTCTTATCGCAGCACGTAAAGATAAGGAATCGGTTGACATGAACGATTTCCAGGATGCTATTGACAGAGTAATAGGCGGATTGGAAAAGAAAAATAAAATCATTTCTCCTGATGAAAAGAGAATCGTAGCCTATCACGAAGCAGGCCATGCGGTAGCAGGCTGGTTCCTGGAACATGCAGACCCATTAGTAAAAGTAAGCATTGTGCCCAGAGGCGTTGCTGCGTTGGGTTATGCCCAATACCTGCCTAAAGAACAGTTCTTATATACTACCGAGCAGTTGTTCGATGAAATGTGCATGACACTGGGTGGAAGAGCTGCCGAAGACATTATTTTTGGAAAAATATCTACAGGCGCATTAAGCGACTTGGAACGGATTACCAAAATGGCGTACAGCATAGTAACCATGTACGGTATGAACGACAAAATTGGCAATATGTCTTTCTACGACTCTAAGCAAGCTTCTGATTACGTGTTTAATAAACCATATTCCGAAGCTACCGCCGAAACTATAGACCAGGAAGTAAGAAAGCTGATTGGAGCCGCATACGACAGAACAAGAAAAATGCTGAGCGACAAACGCAAAGAGCTGGAAATAGTAGCCAACGTATTGCTTGAAAAAGAAATTATTTTCCAAAGCGACTTGGAAGGTTTAATTGGCAAAAGGCCTTTTGAAAAACAAACCACTTACATGGCCTATACCAACAAGAAGGTTAGCGGCGATGGGGCTATAGATCTTAATACCTTGGCTTTAAAACACCTGGAAGAACAAAAGAAATTAGAGAAGGAGAAAGAGAAAGAAAACGGACAGGAAAAGAAAGAAGAAGACAAACCTGCTTCGCAGGAACAAAAAGAGGACACTTTAAATAATAATGAATCCAGGTAAATCCTCAAGGGAAACCATATTAAAAAAAATTAAAAAGGCTCTTGCAACGTATAAAACGCCGTTGCAAGAGCCTGATTTTTCTTCACCTGTTTTTGCGGTCTCTGCCGAAACAGACCTTAGCGTTGTTTTCGCAGAAAGTTTTTTAAGAAGCAAAGGAGAGTTCTTTTTCTGCGAAAGCGAAAAAGAATTTCTAAAATCCATTAGCCTGTTTGTGCACAAGCGGGAGCTCAAAAATATTTTTGTATGGGAAGAGCGCTTGGTAAAACTAATGACAAAGGCAAAAGCGCCTATAGTAACCAGCCAATCGGGTTTTGAGGATGCAGAAGCAGGCATAACCTCCTGCGAGCGCCTAATAGCGCGCACGGGAAGCCTTATTGTGTCTTCCGCCACATTGTCTGGCAGAAGGCTGGGCATATACCCTCCCATTCATATAGTAGTAGCCTATACTTCGCAGGTAAGTGCAGATATAAAAGACGGGCTGGCCTTTGTAAAAGAAAAATACAAAGAGAAAGGTATGCCCTCTATGGTTGGCTTGGTAACAGGCCCAAGCCGTACCTCTGATATTGAAAAAACACTGGTAATGGGCGCCCACGGCCCGAAAGAGCTTATACTTTTCCTGATTGATGATAGCGCCAATTGAACTGCCCCCTGGCAAGAAAATCTTCTTTATTTCCGACTTTCATTTGGGCGCGCCTAATGCGGCAAAAAGCGCCGAAAGAGAGCGCAAAATTATAGCCTGGTTAAACGAAGCCTCTAAAGAAGCGGCAGCTATTTTTTTAATGGGGGATATTTTTGATTTTTGGTTTGAATACAAACATGTAATACCCAAAGGATTTGTACGTTTACAAGGCAAGCTGGCGGAGATAACGGACAGCGGTATCCCCGTTTATCTGTTTACAGGCAATCACGATATGTGGATGTTTGGTTATTTTGAACAAGAGCTTCATATCCCCTTGTTCCGCAAGCCGCAAGAATTAATAGTAAATGGTAAAAGTTTCTGGATAGGGCACGGGGACGGGCTGGGGCCAAAAGACCATACATACAAATTTCTGAAAAAGGTATTTGCCAATAAGTTTTTCCAGTGGCTCTTTCGCATCACTCACCCGGACGTTGGTATTTCCATAGCCAACTTCTGGTCGCGTAACAGCAGGGCAAAACAAGACAAAAGCGAAGAAACCTTTTTAGGCGATGGCGAGTGGCTTTGGACATACTGCAAAGAAATGGAGCGTACCACACACCACGACTATTATATTTTCGGGCACAGGCATTTGCCGCTAGACCTGCCCGTTGGAAATAACAGCAGGTATATTAACTTAGGGGAGTGGATAACACATTTTACTTATGCTACTTATGACGGAAAGAATCTGGAACTTAAAAAATTTGAAAAAGAAATTTAACGGCTTCCTTGCTATAGCAGGGCTTTTACTATCAGTTCAGCTTTTTTCTTCGTATACCCCTACCGCGCCGCCAGAGAACTGGAAGCTTATAACATCTGTAAAAATTCCTACAGTTGCCCAAATTTCATCAGACCCTTATGGCTTTATTTACTTTGCAGACAGCGTAGGCAACGTTTATAAATACGATACGTTAGGTAATCAAATGGTAGTGTATTCACCCGAAGAAAAAGGGGAAGTCACCTTGCTGGAAGCATACAGAAACGTTAATATCCTTGTATTTTTAAAAAGCTTTCAGCAGTACCTGTTCCTTAACAGGTTTCTTGCTCCCTCCCCTATTTATAATTTTGACCAGAATGAGCAAAGCCTGGATGAGGATTTAGACATTGGCTATGTCAGGCTTGTTACAAACTCGCTGGACCAAAACTTGTGGATAATAGACGACGACGATTTTACCCTGAAAAAATACGACCTCACTTATAATAAAGTAACCATACATACTTCTCTCGACTTATTGCTGGATCCTAAGACTTATGACCTTAACTTTATGCGCGAGTACCAGAATTTAATATTCATCAACGACCGCAATTCGGGCATACTGGTATTCGATAATCTGGCCAACTACAAGAATAAACTTCCCTTTAAAGATGTAGATTTCTTCAGCTTTCAGAACGACGATATTTATTTTCTGGAAGATGGCTTTGTAAGGCATTACAACATATACAATGGGCAGGATAGTAAAACGCCTGTGCCTGCTGGCAAAAACTACAAGTACGTAATATTGGGAAATAAGAAAGCCTATTTTTTTACTGACGAGACTATGGATATTTACGAATGTAGCTTTTGTAAGTTTAAGTAGGTTTTCCTTCGGTGGCATTCTCACTAAAAATTCTTCTTATATTCATAATTCTTAATAATTTAGTAACATAAATATCATTTTTAAATTCAGAATTATTTCCTACCTTAGAAATTACTAACCCTTTAAAGCTATGTTATCATTCAACCTTACGCTGCTTATTTTTGAGCTAAAAAGGCAGCTCTCTATTGTAAAACAAAACAAGGATTTATTTATTGAAACATACCGCCAGGGGTTCCCTTTGGAAGTAAAAGAAGAACTAAGCAAACTAGACCACGCTATAGAATCTTTAAAATTGCAAATACAGCTTCTGGAGGAATAAAAAAAGCGTAGTACGCAGCTACGCCTTTACAAGTCAAAAAACCAATACAGCTTATTTTATTATTACCTTCTCAACGGAATTACTTCCTACAGAACTAACCTGTACATAATAAATCCCCGATACTGCATTTGGTAAAGTAATAGCTAGCGCATCGTTTGCAGACTGCGTATACAGTTGTTGTCCCAAAGAGTTCATTACCGTTACCTGATAGCTGCCAGCGGCCTGCACTGTAAAGCTGCCATCGCTGGGGTTTGGGTAAACGCTAAGGCCCGCTAAAGAAGTTGCCTGGCTAACGCCTGTAACAGACGTTGTAGCGTCTATTTTTACAATGGCCCCTGCATCCCCAACCGCATAGCCTATGTTAGAACCTTTGGCAAAGTTAATAGAACGCAAGCTATCCCCTGTAGGGTTTGTTATACTGCTCCAAGAGGTTCCTCCATTGCTGGTATAGTAAACATCCTTAGCCGATGTAAAACCTTGCGTAGTATTCATAAAAAATATACTATTCAAATTTACCGTGTTAAAGCTTAAAGAAGTTAATACGCTGCCCGCCTTAGTAACCCTGTAAAGTTGGCCCGATGCCCCACAAATGTATCCGGTTTCCGGCGATGGATAGTAGATCGAAAGTATAGGCCCCGACTGATCATAACCTGTAGTCCCATTAATATCAGTTAAAGAGTCTTTTTTTGTGCCAAGGTCTGGAAGCCTGATAAATTCATCCCCTGCTGCATAACCGGTGTCTTTGCCTGGGAAAAAAACTGAGCGGTAAGAATAATTATCATTAACACTATAACTCCAGAAGGTACCGCCATTAACAGTTTTAAGCACAACCCCCTCTCCAGCTGCAAAGCCGGTATCGGCGCTGGTAAAAAACACTGCGTGAAGGTTTTCAGCTAAAGTATCTGCTGCAACGCTTGTCCAGCTCTTTCCTCCGTCGGTAGTTTTTAATACAATTGTCTGCGAAGAGCCGTCGCTATATATGCCCACAATATAGCCAGTAGTAGCTGTCGGAAAGTGTACACCTTCCAGCCTGCCATTTACAGGCGGCGTTACAGCCGCCCATGTAGTTCCACCGTCGGTTGTATGCAATACCACGCTATCGCCAACAGCTACCCCGTTGATAGAGCTGCTAAAATAAACGGAATACAAATCTCTGCTGGTAGGGCTGGTAACTGACGTAACGGTGGGTAGGCTTTGGGCGTTTGCATAAACGTTAACTAGTAGCAAAAAAATAATAATGCTTAAAAACTTAATAGTAGAGTCTGATTTCATAAAAAAGGAGTTTGTTTAGGTTTAACCTCCCACTTATGCGCTTTGTTGCTAATGGGCAGAACAATCCGTATTTATCACCAAAAGAAGGTTACTCTTTCTAAATTAGCAACACCATTGTTTTCTTGATTTTTGTCAAGAGCGCTTACCTCTTTTATCCTCACCTTTGACAAAACAAAATTTATATGTTAAACAAATCAAAATTAATACCTAAAACGGTATTCGTTTTTACAGCATTATTTATAAACCATTCACTACTAGTTGCCATGAAAAAGCCAAAAGAAATAAGAACCGAAATTACTATTACTACTACGCCGGGAAAGGCCTGGGCCATACTTACTAATTTTAACGACTACCCCAACTGGAATCCTTTCATTAAATCCATTAAAGGAACTGTAGAAAAAGGTAAAAAGATAACCGTTTATATAGAGCAGCCAGGCTCTAAAGGAATGACCTTTAAACCTAAAGTATTAGCCTTAGAAGTCAACAAAGAATTCAGATGGCAGGGACATTTGTTATTTCCCGGTTTGTTCGATGGCGAACATATATTTGAGATAAGCGACAACGGAAACGGCAGCATCACTTTTACACAAAGGGAACAGTTTAAAGGTATTCTTGTGCCATTATTCAAAAAAATGCTGGACAATAACACCAAAAAAGGGTTTCAGCTAATGAATGAAAAACTTAAAGAACTGGCAGAAAAATAGACGTTCCTTACTGCAAAGCCTAAATTATTCTGTAGCAATTCTGTAGTCAAAGATAATAACGAAACCCTGAACGTTATTTCACTGTATATATAACAAGTATCGTTTAATAAGGTTAAAGGTTAGGAGAATAAAAAGCCCGGAAAAGTAATCCGGGTTTTTCTTTTTAGGTTTATACCAATGGCATAGTTATTGCGTTAGCGTTATTAATTTATACGGCATATTACAATGAACAAAGAAGAATTTATAAAACTACCCTTAGAAGAGCAACTGAACTACGTACTCGAAAAAGGCCGCTATATAGATTGCCGGGAATATCATAATCAAACGCTTGCCTTATACACAGTAGGGCGCCACCTTTACGAAATATGGTACAGAGACGCTGATAACCGAATTGTAAAAGTGGTAGAGGTAAAAGCCACCGAAGCCCTGGTTTATTATTTTGAAGGGATTTAGCTTTCCAGCAGTTTTTGTACCGCTTCTTTGCTAACCAGTTTCGCTTTTATGGCATCCAGCGCAGTCCATTCCTGAGTGAACAAACCGTCAAATTTCCCCGCTTCTAAATCAATAAACCCTTCGTGAGAATCAATATACTCGTCAGCTTCTTCTTTATTAAGAAAGAATGTTACTATATAAGCGGGGTCGCGGTCATTCCCAAACTCAGACCTATCCTCATACCATACCATCCATAAAGTAGTATCTTGTAGTAGTTCGTCGTTCATACATCCCCTAAACAATGATTATTCTGAATTCCGTTAATATTATCACTTATTCCTAAGCTTTGTTTTTTAACAAATCTCTTATTTCTGTAAGCAATAGTTCAGAAGGCGTAGCTACCGGTACCGCCGCAGGGGCTGCCGCTTCTTTCTTCTTTAAAGCATTAATACCTTTTACCATCGTAAATATTACTAAGGCCACAATAATAAAATCTAGCAGGTTTTGTAAAAAATTTCCGTACGCCACCACTGGCGCCCCAGCCGTTTTTGCCAGTTCCAACGTGCTGTAGTGGTTGCCGTCCAGAGAGACAAAAAGCTCCGAAAAATTTACGTTATTAAGTATCTTCCCCAGAGGAGGCATAATAATATCATTCACTAAAGAAGATACAATTTTACCAAATGCCCCTCCAATAATAACGCCCACAGCAAGGTCTATTACATTTCCCTTTACTGCAAATTCCTTGAATTCTTTAATAAAGCCCATAAAATTAATGTTTGTTAATAGTGGATAAAAAAATTACTGCCCTTTAGTTAATAACAGCTTTGTTTCAAGTGTTTATATTTTTTATTAATTTGATTGTGAATAAGATGAAGCATAATTAAGAAATAAATCTCAACTATCAAAAAGCAATTCTTCTAAGTAGTGTATCTTACTGCCTTCATATTCGTATTAAAGTTATTAATAAATTATTATGATCCGTTTTTTGAATAGTGTTCCTTTTTTAAGCCTCTGTTTTTTAACAAGCTGTAATATGGCCAGCGTTTATGTGCACGTTACGCAAAAGCCGGTAATAACTTTGCCAGAGCATGTAAAGACCATTGCCATAATAGACCGCACTATGGTGCAACGCAGGGACAAGCTTAAGAATGCGCTGGAAGGAATGGTTAGCGGCGAACGCCTGGGGCAGGACAAGCAGGGAGAACAGGCCGTAGTGGCCGGTTTAGCCAGCATATTACAGTCCTCGCCGGAGGTACAGCCCCGCATGACGGGCATAAGCCTTATTGGTTCTGGCAAACCAACTGTCTTTCCTCCTCCTTTAGATTCCGTTTCTGTTCATAACCTTTGCAAAGACTTTAAAGCCGATGCGGTAGCAGCATTAGAAAGCTTCGACTCCAACAGCTCTGGCTACTGGGTAAACATCAAGTTTGGCTTTCGCCTTTACGATGGAAGCTCCAAAACCATTATAGACAGCTATTACGATTCCTATGTAGTAAGGCGCAGACACGTGTACTCGTACCGCTACCGCAACCAAAACTACGCCATTATTGCCCATGCCGGTTTTGATGCAGGCATCAACTACGGCAGACGAATATCTACCACCAACATAGGGGTGCAAAGAAAATATTATAAAAGCGGCAACGATCAAATGAAGATTGCCGGGCGAAAAGCTCACCTGGGTAGTTGGGATGAAGCCTCAGCTACATGGCAGCAGGTAGTACAAAACGGCGATAAGAAAAATGCAGGACGTGCAGCCTTTAACCTTGCCCTGGTAAGCGAAATGCAGGGAGATGTAACGCAGGCGCAAACATGGATTAGCAAAGCCTACGGCGACTACAACAACAAAAAAGCCAGAGATTACGGAGAAGTAATTAATCAGCGTCTAATTCACATGCAGGGGAGCAAGCCAGTTAGTAAATAGTAACTATTCCAATACCAGTTTTTGTGTAGTGATAGTTTCCCCGGAAGAAATCTGAACAAAGTACAATCCTTTTTTAAGGTTGCTTAGGTCAATACTTGCAGATGAAGACAAATCGGTATTAGGGAGTTCATAAACTGTTTTACCTTGCAGGTTTACTACTTTTACATCAGCCTGTCTATATTGAGAATTACCCATTATACTAGTTACACCAGTAGAGGGGTTAGGAGCTATGGTAATAGCTGCACTATTTGGAAGCGAAGAGATGATAGCTGTAGCGCTACTATCGTTACACTCAGTTCCTGAACATACTGTAAATCCTATATCTGAATCAACAAGCGAAGGTGGATAGTTTGGCAGACAAGTTATTTGATTTCCTGTGGCAGATAGCGTATACATGTTACTATCCAGTAACGGCAAACACTGCAAAGCATTATTTTGACAGTCTAATCCCTTTAATGTACGTGGAAGAGCTGGCAAGACAGTAAGTTGATTATTATCACAAGTAAAATATATTAAATTGACAGGAAGTGAAGGTAGGCTTGTTAACTGATTATGATCGCAGTAGAAAACCCCCATTGAATCTGGCAAGGTTGGAATACTAGTAAGTCGATTATAGTTACATATTAACCCATTATTTAAAGAAGCTGGAATAGCAGGTAAACTAGTTAATTGATTAAAACTACAATCTATATTACCTAGAGAATCTGGGAATTGAGGGAGACTGATGAGTTGATTAGTTGAACAATATAAATTGGTTAAAAAAGCAGGTAACGAAGGTAAGTCAATGAGGTTATTATTGCTGCAATTTAAACTTTTTAAACTAGTAAAATATTGAATGCCAGCAAGATTATAAATATTTTTATTCTCAACATCTAGTGTAGTGGCATTTGCTATGGCGCTACATGCCGTATTCATCTGTTTGTTACTATTAAAGCACAATGGATATTGGCTTTTTAAGTAATTTCTAAAAATAGTATCCGGGATAGTTACATACTGTGCTGAGGCATTAAAAGAAAACAGAACAAAAAGAGCTATTGGTAGAAAGTTTTTCATGCTGGCAAGTTTATAATGCAAGATAATTATTTGCCCTATTTGTTGCAAAAAAAATAGCGCAAGCCCTTTCGGACATACGCTATCAATACCAATCAGCTTTTCTTAGTTTTGGTTAAACCCTTTTGCAAATAAAGGAGCAAAATCGTCTACAGAGGTTGGCGTAGTGTTCTCTTTAGTGCGCAATCCTGCCGGGTAAAGAATACCTTCGTTAATACTCTTTTGCAGCTCTACCAGTCCTTTGGCATAGCTTTCAGAAAGCCCCGCTCCTACCATTGCCTTCACAGAATCTTCGTACTTAAATTCCACATAAGGCAACTCAGGCTTGTTAATGGCCTTGCCCAGCACAGCCGTAATTTCTGCATAAGTAACGTCCTTAGGCCCTAGTAAGTACTCTATCTGAATGCCTTTAAAACTCAGGCTCAGGAAATTCGCTATGGCCCTGTCCGCTATATCCTTGGTAGCTACTACCGGAATAGCCACATCCTTCTTAATGGAAGTGCCGTTAATGCCCATGTGCTTGATAACAGGAATACTATTAAACAGATTTTCCATAAAATAAGAAGGGCGCAAAATAAGCACGTTCACGTCCTTAAGCTCCTTCAGTTTCTGTTCAAAATAGTAAAGTCCTTTTACAACGCCGTTCTTCTCTGTCAGGTCTGCGCCAGCGCTGCTAAGCGCTATTACATTCTTTACCCCGGAAGCTTTTATCGCGTCTACCAGCGCATATCCCGTTTCGCTAATGTACGCTACCGCATCCGTGGCAACAGGGTTAGGCGGCACCATGGCAAACACGGCCGTTGCCCCTTTAAAAGCTTCCGTCAAAAATTTCACATCCGTTACATCTCCCACTGCCAATTCTGCGCCCTGTAAGTCCTTAGCCTTAGCGGGATTTCTTACTATGGCCTTTACTTTTTTGCCTTTATCCAAAAGGCCTTTTGCTATTTTACTTCCTATATTTCCGGTGGCTCCAGTTATTACAAACATAATTTTAAAGTTTTGGGTTGAACATTTATTTTATGATGTAAAAAAAGCGTGTATATTTACATAAAGCAAGTACGCACTTAAAAGATGTATAGTATATAAATAAATACTAATACTGATTATTAACAACTTATATACAAATATTTTTAATAAATTTTATGGAAACAAGCGAAGCCGTAGAAAAAAACACCGCCCTAAACTATCAGTGCCCCGTAACGGCAACCCTGCGTGTAATAGGCGGCAAGTGGAAACCCATTATTTTGTTTATGCTAAGCGGGGGCACAAAACGCTTTAACGAACTAAAGAGGTACATGCCCGAGGTAACCCAGAAAATGCTTACCCAGCAGCTGCGCGAGCTGGAAGCCGATGAAATAATAGTGCGCAAGGTATATGCAGAAGTGCCGCCCAGGGTAGAGTACTCGCTCTCCGAAAAAGGGATAACCCTAAAACCCCTGCTAACGCAAATGAGCAAGTGGGGACAGCAACATGTGCTGAATACGGATATATGTACTACCAAAAAATCTTAACTAAGAAACACTATTATGAAGAACGCTATTATAATTATACTACTTTCCTTTACAGCATGGGCGGTAGACGCGCAAACTACTTCCGCTGCCAAAAAAGATACCATTAAAGTAGAAATATGGTCAGACGTTGTATGCCCTTTCTGCTATATGGGCAAACGCAATTTCGATAAAGCCCTTAGCGACTTTTCGCACAAAGACCAAGTAGTAATAGTATGGCACAGCTACCAGTTGAACACAGAGGCGCAAAAAGAATATAAAGGCGATATATACGATTTGATCTCTCAGAAATTTGGACAGACCAGGCAATGGGCAATAGATATGTGCAAACACATGCAAAAAGAGGCGGCCGCTGTGGGCCTTACCTACAACTACGACAGCATGAAGCCTACCAACACTTTTGACGCCCACCGGCTTATTAAACTGGCTGCCATACATGGCTTGCAGGACAAAGCAGAAGAGGCCTTGTTCCACGCTTACTTTACCGATGGTAAAAACATAAGCGATGCCGCTACGCTTACGCAAATAGGTACATCTATAGGTTTAAATGAAGCGGAAGTAAAAACCATGCTGGCCGGTACAAACTTTGCCGACAAGGTACATGCCGATGAACTGGCTGCTGAAAAACTACGTATTGGCGGAGTGCCCTATTTTATAGTAAACGGCAAATACAAGGTAGATGGCGCACAGCCTTCTGAGACTTTCCTCAAAACATTAGATAAGGCTTGGAATAGTAAAAACTAAAACAAAACTGCGTGTAACTTTAATGCTATTATTCAGGTAAAAAGTTATTCTTCTTGCAGAAATTAAAAAAATCTAAAATATGTCTTAAATATTTGCCAAATGTACTGTCCAGAGCACTATTCATATTATTACTAGGGGTAAGATAAATATTGCAATCTTTAAAATAACTTTCTTCACCCTTATAT
>FTLB01612601.1_pt1 | contig 12587 bp, 7 predicted proteins | sample 1658291 | NCBI WGS metagenome assembly FTLB01 (sample SAMEA3914812, study PRJEB12502) | metagenome | biome: forest; material: soil | place: Canada | collected 2011-07-07 | depth 0.1 m
AATAAAAGTGGCAAACGATAGTAAGAGCCACTCTTCGTATTTGGGGTTTCCAATACTCTATAATTATCACCATTATGACCGCACAAATTACACCAGATCCAGGGTGGCCAGGGCCTAGCGATGCTAGGTTTAATTAACCACCTGATCCAGCCCTGTCAAGTATGGCAATAGCGGATCGGGGGAAGCACAAAATAGAAGGAGAATTAGTAGAGAGAGAGGGTAAGAAAAAAAAAGGGTACAGCAGAGAGACGCCAATATGGCGGGCATGAGGACACCTCACTAAGAAAGATGAGATGCACGAACCAAAGGGACCGAAAGAACGGGTTGTGGATCTCTGGTCGCAGTTTAGAATCCTCCAATTGGCGAGCGAGCACAAAGTCCCGCTCTGCGGAAGGCGACAACATCCCGACCGCCATGTAGAGCGTAGCCAATCAGAGTGAGACCTATAAATAGGCAGGATGTCTGAGGTTTTTTGGTTGCTGCTAACCGCCGTCTGCCAGTGGAAGTGGGATTTTTAGTGGTGGAGCCCTCCTGCAATTGGGCGTCGCGTCCCACTTTCCAGCGACCTCTGCCCCTCCCCCCCCGGCGGGTCCCCTGCACGACCTTGGGAACCCTGCACGACTCTTTTTTGCTCCCTGCAAGTTGAGGTGGAGAGCGGCGAGACTCAGGCTGACAGACCTACCAGTCGCGAGCAAGGTCGCTTCAGCGAGCCCTCACTTTTGCTCTCACACTGCGCTCTTCACCCCCCCTTCACCCCCTCCTCTCCCCCATGACCCAATTCTTTTTAGCGTATTTCCCTTCTTCGTTACACTGTGTTGCTACTATCGTTACTGCAGTTTCTGCCCCCTTCCCGCCATTGCCCTCCCTGCAGAAGCTGTAATATCCATTTTTCCTCGTGGGCGCCAGCGCCAGTCCAGCGCCTGTGTCTCCCTCCCGCGACCACTCCCCGTCCTCCATTTTGACCTCGATCCCCCCCTGCCTGGGTTGGATTCGAACTTTCCCGCCCAGAAACCGCAGCCCGAGCCTGACCCTCCCTCCCCCCCAGTCTGCCGCCTCCAACCACTTCCCATCTACAACTATTCCAATCTGTTTTGGACTCTATTTTCTTTCTCTATTTTCTCTCTCCCTCCCTTCTCTCTTCTTCCGAACTCCGCCCTTTCACTTTTCGCCCCTCCCGAAACCCTTCTTCTCTTCTCCCACGATCACGAGACGAGCCCGCCGATAGAGAGAGCAGAAACTCGAAACCTCCATTTTTCACGACTCTCGCACGCAGAGAGTGTGTTCTCGCCGGCGGTAGGCAGACTGCGTGGGCGCCTCGAAACCAACAACCCCCCCTTCCCCGACGAAGCAGCGTCAACAAGGCACACACGGACAAACGCCGGCCAACGTTGCCCCAGGTCTCTCGATCTTTTCGCGCCAAACCTTGCGTCGTACTTACAAAAACCCATCGTCGACAGCCCGCGGCCGACTATGTGTTGTTGACCACCCCCTCGACGCCGAGTCTCTTCCCTTTTCCCTCCTTCCTCTTATCCTCCCACTCTCACCTTCTCCCTCGAACCTTTGTGCGGCAAGTCAGCACTCAAACTCATAAAGCCACCCGGTGCTGCCCCCTCCACCAGACAACACCCGTCAAGCATCTATTTTCTTTTTTGCTGGTCGAAATCGAAGACGTCGACCTCTATTCCCCACCGAACGCCTTTCTCGCACCGGCTCCTCTTTACCTTCTCTTCAGCGCGCTGCTGTCGCGTGTAATATCGTAATTCGCAGGTCGGGGGCTTGCGCTCGGGGAACGACGAGTGGAGGACCAGCCAGATCTGGTTATCTGCAACGTGCACGAGGAAACAGCAGCGCTGTCTCAAACATTTCTGTCGACCAAGCTCGGCAGATCCGCTCCTTCAATCAACAACTGCTTCGCTGCCTGCCAAGCCTCTGCGGCTCTGGGACTCAGGTTTCTATTTCTTTCTCGGTGCTTCGACTTGAGACCAAAACCTTCATTCGGTCGCACAGCTTCGAACCCTTGAAGGGTGCAGCATGCAAAGAAATATGCCTTCAGCTGCAGCGCGCCGGTTCTACGAGGACCAGATACCCTCCTTCATGTCGGTTTTCGATTTGGACCCCGAGACCATGGAAGCCCGAGGATTGGTCGCTGTTGATCCCAAGATGATGGAGGTGGAGGCTCATAAGCTCCCAACAAATTCACAGCCCCAATTGAGGCCCGCGACGATGTCGTCAGACGCCACAGCCCACAAGCATAACGACAGCACGTCGACTCAGGCGACCGAATCCGCCGAGTCGTCGCCTACGACTACCGTGTCGTGCACAGATTCCTCCTCGCTCTCTGACCCTTCTCCTTCTTCATCACCCGATTCTCCCGTCAACCTGATGCCGCTCTCCTCGTTCGGCGCCACCTCGTTCGGCGGCTTGTCCGGGTTGGCCAGCCTGAACGTGTCAGACAACACGAGCCCAGAACGTCCCATGACCTCGCCAGCGCCGCGGAAGGCCAAGAACATGAAGGGACTCTCCATCCAGCCTCCGTTCGGCTCGCTCTCGTCCTCGCTCGTGTCGGAACCCGCCTCGCCCTCCTTCATCAAGCCCGTGATTTCCTCGATGAAGAGGAAGCCGAGCCAGCTCAGCCTCAAGACAAACTCGAACGACCTGATCCACCGCACAACACTGGAGATCCCCCAGTCCCCATCTTTGCCGCCGATACTACAGCGGCGAGCCCTGAAACACTCTACCTCATCCCCCCACATGCTCTCGGCGCTCAAGTCGGCTACCTTTGGCCCCTCTGGCGGAATGACTATACCAACCGTGCTCGAGCGCAACGAAAACGGCTTGTCCGAGTTCCTGCGCCCGTCCAAGCAGTCGAGCTCCGACGTCGAGTCGTCGATCGAGGAGGAAGATTCCCCCATAAAGGCACAGGTTGCCAACCGCGCCGCCTACGACTTCGAACCCTACCACGAGGTCGAGAACAACGAAGACCAGAAGTCGCCCGGATACCCGGACGGGCCGATTGCGATCTACGGCCAGGACGTCTATCTCTACCTCGAGCCCACCGCGGAAGAGGCGTCGCGGTTCGACGTTGTGATTAACGTGGCCCAGGAAGTGAAGAACCCGTTCCAGGAGATAGCCAAGAAGGCGTCGGACGAGGGAGCCCAGGAAGTGCCCACTGACCGATCCCCGATCCCCGACACAGCCGTCACCGCGGCCAGTTTCACCACTGCTTTCGAGTTCCCGCCGGCCGACGAGTCCGTCGAGACTCCTACCACGCCTCGACCCATGCCCTTCAAAGAGCCCGAGTACATTCACATGCCTTGGGAGCACAATACCGATATCGTCCCGGATCTGATGACACTGTGCGAAACGATTGAGAAGAAGACCAAGGAAGGAAAGAAGGTCCTCATCCACTGCCAGCAAGGCGCTAGCCGATCGGCCAGTCTGATCATCGCGTACGGCATGTACCAGAATCCCGACCTGACCGTCAACGACGCATACTATGCGGCCCAGGCCAAGAGCAGGTGGATCAGCCCTAACATGCGCCTCATGTACTGCCTCCAGGACTTCCAGAAGGAGGTCTCCAAGAAGAAGCTCGTCGCACCGGGGTTGAGCTTTGCCCGGCCGCGCTCGGGCAAGAGCCCAACGAAACACAGGGCGACGCTGTCAGCCGACCACATCGACGCATCGCCAAAAGAACCCCTGACTGCCCCCCTACCGGACGAAGATGGAAGCGAGAACGCCGAGAGGAGCCCGACGACCCGCGCTCGCGGCAACTCAACCCCAAATCGAGGGGACCCGATTTCTCCAGGCCCGTCTTCGGCGCCTTCCAGCTTCTCGTGGAGCGAAAAGGAGGACGAGAACGATCCAGGCAAGCTGGGTCTCTTCCCGTTGAACCGACTGGATACCACACGACCGGAGCCGGAGCTCAAGCCGCTCAGCGTCGTCTCCAAGGCAAGGCCCAGTCTCGCACTGGCACCGCCACCGCTCAGTCGGCCGCCTCCGTCGCCCGGCTTTGCGCCCATGGGCTTTTCTCGCCCCCCTCCTTCGCCTGGATTTGGTGGTCATCGATTCAACGGTGCGAATGGTGGATTTGGGCTCGTGCCCCTTGGCCTAAATGCGCCGTCAATCCCAAACTTCAGCAAGCCCAGGCTCTCGAACGCTCATATGAGCGTGCTGCAACCGTACTCGGACGACGATGCGGTCCTCTCCCCACGGTTGGAGACAATGACCAACAACCCACTTCACCAGCCATTCAGCTCGAGTCTACCGGGTATGCAGTTCGTCGAGGTACCCCCGACGCCAAGCGAAGGTCTATTCTCGCCCCGAGAGACCATGTTCCCTCGAGACCCCTTCTACCCCTTCGGTCGGCCTGTTCAGAACCAAGATCCGCGAAGTCCACCTACCAAGGGAGAAACCCCGATTGTGCGCTCGATTGACGAACTGATATAACATGCTGGACGGTGTGGTTGTGATGCCAAGGCTTGTTATCAGCGACTACCCCCCACACTTATATTATTAACTACTGGTGACCGAGGAGAGTCGGCCCTGCCCCAATTACATGGACGCGCGCCACCTTCGGTCCCCTCTACCTCTCTGGCATTTCTTATGTCTACGCCCTGACTGACGCGATCTTTCTCATGGACAAATGTCCTATTCTTATTAAACGACCTCACTCTCTGCTTCCCATAATTCCTTCGGGCGATGATGGGAGGTAGACCAGGCGGTGAAACCAGGCTGGGAGATGGCGGCCTAGCCGAATGAAGCATATTCTCAGACCTACTGTCATCCTAACTTCAAATGTATAATGTAGCCATAGGGGAGGAGAGGGGACAGAAGCGAAAGGGGGTGGAACCCGCGAAAGGAGAAGACGAGATGACGAACGATACGCAAGACAGCAAAGCAGGGACTCGGCTTGGAAACCTTTTGGTGTTGGATCAAGTTAACAGGAGTCAAAAGGGCCCGGCCAAAGTAGCTGACTGGCACCACGGAAGTTAAAAAATCTACGCTTTTGGCGCTCCTCTGGACTTCTTGGGGGAAGGCCAAAGCGGTGGAGGAATGCAAGGCGCGACGGAAGCGGCTTATCTTTGTACGGACAAGGAAGCCCTTACCCAAACTTATTTTTATTTTAGTTTAACGGTGCAACGGTGCATAGGCCTACCGGACTGCGGCGTGATGCTTGTGCTGTGGTGGTGGTTTTTTTTCCTTTCTTTCTGCGATGGTCCCAATGGTGGCGGAGAATGGAAGTCCCATCGGTGGGCATATTTGGTTGGACTCTCTGGGAGGGATTCTTTGTTTATATAACCCATCCCATACATAGTCCGGCATTATGGCATGAGAAACACAACCTCAAAATACTATATCCAAGGGCTCTCGAATTGCAATCCATATGCTGAAGATGGCTTCTGGCTGGTTGCGTAGTCGTCTTGCCCCATCAGACCTCATCTATCGCTACCTTAAGCTATGGGAGACTGGCTGCCCGCCTCGCTCCCGGCACAAACAATGCACGCAGCTGCATGGACCTCCGCATGTACGATACAATATATGTAAATGCCTCTGTCCCGTATCGCTGGCTAGTACTGGACATCGTTGTAGATTCATATATAGAAGATATATACATATATGACTGACCAGCCCAGGCTTCAGCCCAAAAAAAAAATCCGTCTAACTCAACCCCATCAAGGTGGTGGTCTATCTGTCTTGTTTTCTCTCGCCTCAATTTCCCCTGTTGTGTCTACTATGCAAATCCCAATGCCTCTCCCCCTCTCCTCCTCTTAATTCTCTCTTTCTGTCTCCTCTCTTCTCCCTCTTCGCTCCTAGGTTCCTCTCCCGTCTCATTGCGCCTTATCGGCCAGGGCCTTGGCTTTCTTGGCGGCCTCTTTCGCCAGCTTTTCCTGGCGGACGATGGCAGCCTCGGCGCCGATGCCGCCGAACACGAGCCCCACGCCGACCGACTGCATGGTGGACAGGCGGTGGCCGAAGGCGATGACCGAGATGATCATGGTGAACATCTTGCGCGTGACGGTGACGGTCACGAGCAGGACGGAGGAGAAGGTGGACAAAGTGTGGACTATTGTCGAAGAAAAGAGAAAGGGAGCAACGCATCAGCCACGGATACAGCGAGGAAAGGGTTCCGGGGAGAGAGAGAGGGGGGGGGGTCAAACTCACAGATAAAAACCTGCCCGATGCATCCACACAGGGCAAAGCCAAGCACATCCCTCCAGACGGCCGGGTAGCGCGCCAAAAAGTCCAGAGCGGAGGCGAGTTCGCCGCCGGCGCCGGCGACGTCCATGCCGAACCACTGGCCCAGGGGCGTCGTCACGAGCCACGGGCTGAGGAGGAGGTACCCGCCGGTGATGACGGAGCCGAGCAAGTTGTTGGCGCACATCATCTGCGGGCCCGTGTACGGCTGGAAGGTGCTGAAGATGTAGTCCTGGGTGCTGTTGGTCAGGCCGTCGAACAGCAGGTTGATGCCGAGAAGGAGCAGGCCCCATGAGGTCTGGCCGCTGTGCGTGCTAGCCTTCTTCTTGCCCGTGTGCAGCGTGAAGACGGCCACACCGGCGGTGACGGCCGCGACGACCACGTACTTGTACAGCGGGTAGCGCTTGCGAAACAGCGTGATGTGCAGGAACATGACAGGCAGGAGCTTACAGCTCTTGGCGAGGATGAAGGTGATGTAATCGATGTGAGCGAGCGCGGCGTAGCCGAAAGGAGACGCCAGCGCATTCGTGAAGGCGACGAGGAGCAGAGGCGGGATGATGGCACGGTTGGGAATCATGGCCGGTACGGACTGGCCACGCGGTGTGATCGCATGCTGGAATATCTTGCCAGCGACGGCGGCGAAGAGGGACTGGATGGTCAAGAGGAAGACGGGGAACTTGAAGCGCTCGCCCGTCGCACCGTACGAGGTTGTCGTCAACTTCTCCTGGAGGTACGCCCACGTAAGGCTGTCCGAGGTGCAACCATAGTTAGCAGTCTGCCCGGTGGGTGCTGAGTGGTGTGTTCTGGGGACAGCGAGGTTCACACGAGGCGAGATTCAGAACCACGCGGCCGAAGTAGAGAATCCGCGTCCGTATTAAAAAGACACGAGAGGAATGCAACCTACAAGGAGGCATAGATTCCCGCAACATCAATCACAAGCGTCACGATGCTGCCTTCCTTCTTGGCAGCAGGCGCGGCGCCCTGTTTCTGGGCGACGGCGGTCGCATGGCCATTGGTCTTCCCGTTCAACGACTCTCCGTTGCCATTTGGTATAGATGGTCTCGTCGGTGTTCGGTCGAGTTTACTTGTATATTCGGTAGAAGGTTCGCGCTGAACCGGAGGGCGTTTTGTCCGAGCCATGTCGCCGTGCGAAAGTAGAGGAAGGGACGTCGACTAGAACGGAGGAGACTTTATCGTCGAGAATCGGCTTCGATAGTTCAAGGAGGCAAACTGGGGGAGAATGGAAGAAAAAAGGGGGCACAACAAAAATCTCAAGTCCTTCTAGGATAAAATGAGCGAATTGGTATCAAAGAATGTCCGAAAAGCCTTATAGACGTCAGTCAGAAGAGAGCGCTTAATCGCTGGGAACGAGAAATCTATAAAATAAAAAAAAGGAAAAGGCGCCGTGAGGAAGGTTTCGCGACCCTCGCAGAAGCGGCCAGGCTGGCTTGATGTAACTGGTTGTAACTAAGTATAGATACGGTAGGTACAGACATGTACCGTAGCTACGGTGGGTGGCAGGCACCATCTCATCTCGGGACCCTGGCAAGCCTGGTAAGCAGCCCGTTTATCTCCCGATAGAATGCGGGGTGCGGGTCTTGTTTAGTGCCGTCTTGGGATCGGCACTGACCAGGACTTTGGGGCCCAAGTCTGACGTTGGTTGAAAGCGAGTGTTAAAATTTTGTTTACCTTGTACAATTCATACTCGATAGCAAATTGAGGAATTTTGATGTGACTTGGGCCCAGAGACAGGTGGAAGCGTCCCATGATGATAGTGGCATACAGGTGTGTAACAACCTACTAAATGCCCGATTCCAGCACCTCTCAAAGTTTCAGGTTCCAGGGGAGTTTTTTGCCCCAAGGATGGCATTGAGCCGCAGATAGTACTTACTGAAGACGCATTGGACACAAAAGCTAGGAGGCCGCGTATGGCACGACGAGAAAGTGGCAGACGCAGACACTGAAGGCATCATGGACACATCAGTTCACGAATAAAAAGCGGAAGCGGTTGTGGGTTTCACGATGCTCGTAAATTTCTCTGCTCTTTCCTACACCTAAATATCCCGTCTAAGCATCTGCTGAGATTGGATGATTGTTGACGAGGACCCGGGCATGACGGGCATGGAGGGTTCTGATGGGGGTATGAAGCTGGCCATTCGAGCATCTGGCCCTGCTTAAAGACAAGGAAGGCCAAGGAGACTGGGTTAGAGACCGCATTGTTCGCGACGGTAGCTGAGAAGCTGGGAAGTTTGTGAGAGACGGAGTGATCGTTATGAGATGGTCGGCAGCGGAGAAAAAGGATGGGATGATAGTCAACGGATAAGAGGAAAACATGGGCGGTGATATGAAGTTGACGTGGGATGTCGATGTAGGCGTTGGGGCGTGTCGCTTGTGGCTGGCGTTGACAATTTTTTGTGACTTTCGGAATAGAGAGAATATGGGAGTTCCCAGAGGCGACAGAGGAGAAGGGATAGAGGATGAAGTACGGGGCGAGGCGGGTTCACGTCGGGCTGCTGCTACTGCCGACATGTACTGCCCTCCTCGCCAACCCAAAAAAAAAAAGAAAGAAACACACCAAAAGAGATGGGAATGGGAAAAAAAAAGGTATGGGCAGCAGCACACCTTCTCGTCATCGAGTTTTGTCGTCTGCCGGCTTGTCGAATGTGATTTGGGTGAAGGAGCCAGGTGGGCCATGGAAATAAAAATTTGTTTAAGTGAAGTGAGCGAATCCAGTTCAAGAATGAGAACCTGGCGATTGCTTTTTTCGTTAAGGAAGTAAGGTCGTGACATCGTTTCCCGTCCGTCCATCAAATAAGCAGCCTTGCGGCAAGTCAGATCTGGAACCGTCCCATAACACGGGGCTGCCAAATCCGACCCAAAAATCAGAGAACCCGGAGAACGTTCGGCGAATGCAGTGGGGGGTCGTGCAGGTGGCTCCAACGATACAAGCAGTCAATGTCTTTTACAACCTTGGACCTGGTTGGGGGTCCTCCTCCGGTACCTACTCAGAGGGCTGAGCAGCTTGTTGAGAGCGACGCATCTTCTCCGCCTCCAGGTTCTCGTACAGCAGGAACAGGGCCGTCTCGTTGGCCTTGTCCGTGCCCATGATCGTGAACATACGCTCGCCAGTCTCGTCATGCGGTGCCTGTGGCCGTGTCAGTCTTGGTCTCACGAGTGGCGCGAGGCCGTCTCAGGCTTTACGGTCCCTCACCTTGGCGATCGAGATGCGTGCGCCGGATGTCTTGCGAATTTCGCTAATCTTGGACCCGGCTCGTCCGATGATGCAGCCTACCATGTCGGCGGGGATGCTGATGTTCTGGGTCCGAATCTCTTCTCCGTTCTCGTCGTGGGTAGGAGGGCCGCGGCTGGCCGCGTCCGAGTCGGAGCGACGGTTGTAGGTGCGAGGGGCAGCAGCGCCGTTGCTAAAGTCAGCGCCGTTCCCGGTGCGCATAACACGAGGAGAGTTGTACGAGGCCCTCTCGGGCGCATACGAGTTGCCTCCGCTGACGGGGGGAGTAGCACCGGTCTGGGTGCGAACGACAGGGTTGTAGAGAACTGTGCCGGTTCCACGCTGCCAGTCGTCGACGAGGCACTTGCAAATCTCCCAGACGGCGCGCTGGATTCCTTCGGGATTGCCCTGAACCTCGACTACCCGTTCGGTCGATTGCGGTAGCATCTCCTTCTGCGCTACCATGCGTACGCCCGACACATCCTGGATGTGCTTGATCTTGAGGCCCTGGCGGCCGATGATGGTGCCCATTTGGTTGTGCGAGATGAGGAGTTTGACGGCTGGCAACAGTGTGTTAGCAGTCGCTCGTCGCAGCCTGGAACGTTCAAAACTAGGAGGGGAAGGAGAGGAGGAACAAAGGAAGGGGAGAGGTAGGTGCAGGTGCAGGTGAGGGTTGGTTCGTACGATGGGTCCCAGTGTTGATTGCGCCGCCCATGCCCATGGCGGGGGCGCCTTCGAGCAGGGCGCGGGCGACGACGGCGTAAGCCTTGGAGATGGCATCGCAGCCGCCGGTGATGGTCAAGACTCGGTCGTGCACACCCTGGACGACCTTGCTCACACCAGCCTTCACGCCCGTCTCGTCGCGCAGGTCGGCGACGTTCTTGCCACCCTTGCCGATGATAACACCGGCTTCCTTGGAGGACACGATGGCCCGCAGGGTCAGAGGCGTCTGGGCGTACTCTTCGTCTGTCTTGGGCGCGGGCTCTCCGTCGGGGCCAAGGCGGGGCTCGTTGTCGTTGAGCTTGAGCTGGTCCATGGTATCGCCAAGGTCACCGCCATTGGGCGAGAGATTGTCCTGAGAAACCGACATTGGGAGGGGTAGTTGAGAGGTTTGTGGCGGACGGGTTGCAACAAGACAAGCAATTGGCGAATCGTTGTTCACTCCCGAGGAGGGTGGTGGGGACTTGTTGAAGGAGTTTAGAAGGTGGCGGTGGTGGTTTGAGGTGTCGCGCGACTTGGGAGTCTCACTGCCGGTAGGCTGAGAGAGCACTGCAGGTTCTGGTCAGCTTTCTTGGAGGAGATATATATTAAAGGCAACCACCCCGGGAAAAAAAAAAAGAGAAAAAAAAAAAAAAAGATGGAAGCTACGAGACAGGGGAGAAAAATACCCTACACGTCAAGGATGATTCGAGGGGTGGGGGTTGGAATCAGGAAAGGTGCACCAGTAAATCTAGAAATTTGGAATGGTTACGGCTTGAACACGCGCCGGAGGATAGAAAGCGACAACGAGGGTAGTTTTTTTTTCTTGGCTCTCGAAAAAAAAAACAAGAGAAAATTATCTTCAAAAAATGGAAAGGTGCGAGGGGCCAGTCGAGAGGCTCGATAGGATAGGACCCTGAGAGGGCAGTAGCTGGCGGGGCATTGAGCACATACCTTTGCGACGGGGTGGTGGTGGTGGTGTGAGGAGCAACGCAGTGGGAAGCGGGGCGAAAATTGTTTGGTGCTGCCTCTTTTGGTGCGCGTGCGGGTTCGGCGGGGTTGGTCAGTACCAGGGGTCGGAGGGTGGGTGGACGGACCACGATAAGGCGGTGCGCAGAGGGAAGAGGGGAGGAGTGGGTATGTCGAGTGAAGTTTGGCGATCCGGGAGAGAGAATCGAGCTCCGAGAGGAACAGGGACGAAGAGTTCCGTCGTGCGGAAAAGGGAGGAGACGGAGAGAAGGGGAGGGAGAGAGGGCAGGAGAAGGGACAAAATTGTCTTGGGGGCTGGATTGCCAGCAGAAAAGTGGAAAAAGTTAGGGAGTAGATGGTGTTGAGGAGGAGGAGGAGAGAAGAGATCGAGGAGAGAGGAATGGGGACGAAGTCTAGGAACTAAGGTATGCGTGTGAGAGGGAGGTTGAGAGAGAAGTAGAGAGAGAGAGAGGGGTCGATGACGGGGGGAGACGGTTACGGGCGAAGCGGTGGTGGTCGCGATGAACAGGTTCTGAAAGAGGAGTGAGCTACCGCTGAGGAGAGACTGAGGAGTGGCTTCTTTAACTGCTAGATGGATAACTCATGCACTGAACCGTACGGAGAACCATAGCTACCTGTACCTTTACATACATTGCACCAACGGTACTGTACTGTATGTATGTGACTACAAAAAAAAAGCTTCTACGAAAATACCCAAACCAGCCAATCCTGATACACCTGGACGGCAAGACCGGGGCCACGAGGTATCGGATACCCGGGAATGACCTGCCCATCCCAGTGGAGTAACTGGGCCTTGATGGGAGCGCCAGAGCGTAACGCTGCCGAAGCCAGGTAAAGTCGGCTGATCGCTAGCAATATCGAACCCATGCCCCCACGGCAAAGGCTCTTTAGCATGTCGAGCTGGGGTAGATGCAACTACGCGGCCCGACGCCTCTTCTTTTCTTTTTTTTTATCGCAATATCCACCTTCTGTCAACGTCCTGATACCACCCAATCACAACGCCATACTTGCTTTCCCAGCATTCAAGTTACCTCATGTACCCAGCCTATGGATTTTTTCCCTTTTCCTCTATCCTTTTATTTGCTCGGCTTCGTTCTGCTTTCCTTCTTTAATTTCTTAAAGGGCGTTTACAGAGAAAGTACCCTACGTTGGTCACCGTTTCCCTAAGCTGAAGGTACCTATCTTGAGTCTTGCCGAAAAAAAGCAAAATGTCACCGTCTCGTTGCTCCTCCCAATTGGCCTCGGAGAGAGGAGGACGAGGCACATCGCTCATACCTCATCCCAAATCCCCACGGAGGTAGAGTACAGTACGGTACCGTATCTACCGCACCGAAGCCCTTCGCGTCAGCGGTTATTAACCTCTAAAACCGCTGTTTGCCACTCATTGATGTATACTTGACTTCTATGTACTGGCGAATTGCATGTCCCATATGCCAGAATGGGAACTACCTGCCTCTTCTCCACGGGGGGGGGG
>FTLB01057038.1_pt1 | contig 12566 bp, 6 predicted proteins | sample 1658291 | NCBI WGS metagenome assembly FTLB01 (sample SAMEA3914812, study PRJEB12502) | metagenome | biome: forest; material: soil | place: Canada | collected 2011-07-07 | depth 0.1 m
TCCCTCGCCTTGGACTTGATCGCAACATCGCTCGGGAACCCGGCTGGCCCCAGCAGGGCGACCTCGGCAAGGACGTACTCGAGCAGGCCCTTCTCGAGCTCGCGTGAGCAAAAGATGGTCGCGGGTGGCTCCATTCGAGTCGCCAGTCCTTGGACGAACTTATTAGCAGTCGCTGTCTCTGCGTGGAGCGGGCGCAGGCCGCCGTGGCTCAGGATGCTGTGATCGATACCGGCGTCGAACCTAGCATCGGGACGAGTCGAGACGTACGGAGGCGCGAAGCCGGTGCCACCTTGTGATATGCTCCATTGCGTGCCGTCTGGTAGACCGGGAAGGGACGTATCAACTATGATCCCGGTGTCGCGCTTAAAGCGGCGGAGCCATTCTGCATTGTCGGCTGCCGTCTGATTCCAGGGATCATCACTGCAAGGGAACGGTCAGCGGGAGGGTTGGGCGTACGGGAGAGGAGGGAGTGGGCCATGCAGAAATCTTACCTGTCGTAGAGGATCCACCGAGCCTGGTGCTGCAATTCCTCGTCACTGGGAACGTGGGAATTGGGGTTGTTGGGAGACATGGTTGAGGCTACGAAGCGGCCGAGCTCCTTGGCTAGACGGCGGTAGCAGTTTGCATCGTTGAGGAAGAAAGACCCAAGCTTCACGCTACCACCACCGCTATCGCAGGTTACGCTCGAGTTGGTATATAGTCCGGTACCTAGGCCGCCGCTCGGGGACTGGCTCGGTGCACTGAGGCTGTGGATGGGAGAACCAAGGCTCGCCGCAGGCTGGCCCTGGGAGCTCGGCTTGGTCGCAGACGCGATGGTCATGGGCGAATTCTTGTCCAGCGCACCAGCCACCGAGCCGGGAAAGTTTCGTTGTCGGAAGGCGTTCAGCCAGTCCAGGTTGTCGGCAGCGGTCTGGTTCCACTCGTCGTCGAACTCGTAGATAATGATACGGGCCTGCTTCTGCAGGTCCGCGTCGGTGGGCTCGAGGCCTAACGAATGGCGGATCTTGACATACTCGACGAGCTCCGACTCGAGGCGGCTGTAGTTGTAGATGGTCGAGTCGACGGTCTTGGGGTCCTTGGACCGGATGGATTCGTGGGCCATGTCCTCGGAGCGGGGGAGGACGGCGCGCTGGCGGAAGCTCGCCAGCCAATCTGACGACCCGTAGATCAACCGCAGCAGGAAGTTGGCGACCAGCTCGGACGGGTTGTTGGTCGTCTCCTCTATGCGACCGATAATCTTGCAAGCCTCGACCTGCAGCTCTTCGTCGGTGGCTGTTAGGCCAAGGAACTGTCGAGCCTTGACGAACTCGTGTAGCTCGAGCTCCATGGCGTCTTCCTCGAAAATGTTGTCCTTGCCGTTGATCTTGAGCTGGGCCTGGCGGCTGTCCGCGGCGGATTTGATGGGCGCCAGCCTCGCCTCGCGCGTGATGGTCTCCTTAGAGAGGATCAGATCTCGGAGCCAAGAAGGCGGCGATGAGGCGCTCTTGGACAGGACCTCAGCGCCGAAAAGGATGCGGCAGGCTTCCCGCTGCAGGGTCTCATCGCTAATGGTGCTGACGTCGGTGGAATTCATGTCGCGCGTGTTGAGGATGAAGAAGGCAAGCTCGCTCTTGAGCAGCTCGTAGGCGTTTCGAGGCGACGATGGAGAGCCTTGGGTTGCCTCAAAGGGATAAGGCGTGTTCCGCTCGTCGTGGATGAGGTCTGTTTCATTCAAAAATTAACAAGGCTGCAATATTCATAGACGGGCGGGCGTTGGCGCATACAAGGCGGGATCGAGTTCTCGACCATCTCGAGGACGGGTGCTTCGAAACCCCAGTCACCCTTCCAATCAGCCATGGAATAACCCGTCTTGAAGTGCTCGGCGAGGTGATCGACTCGGATCGTCCAGGTATCCATCACGATGCCGCAGAAACCGCAGCGGGACCGAATCTCGGGCGAGGCGACTTTCCAGGGCTCCATGGACCAGTTCACGAACTTGACGCCGTGAACCAGCTTGAGATGCTGGCGCAGATGGTCCTTGCGGTAGAAGGTGCGCTCCTCCAGCGAGCGCTCCTGGCAGGCCGAGTGGTTGTGGCTCTCAACGTGGGCGTCGTCGGGATCGACCTGCGCGCAGAAGACGCAGCAGACTTGGTTTGTCTCCGGGTTCAGAGCGCGCGGTCCGTCCGGCGCGCACACCCACCGCTCAAGGGACAGATGCAGCGATTTCTCGTGCCTCTGCCAGTCGTGCTTGGTCCTGAACGTTTCTGTGCAGAATGTACACTGGAAAGTCTTGAGCGGTGTGGTAAGGGGGCCCGAGGTGGTGGCCGGCTCGTGGTGCCGAGGGACTGTCTTTCTCCTCCTGCGCCGACGTCCGCGGTTCATGGAATTGAACGACCCGAGGGAGCCGCGCGAGTTGTGCGAGAAGGCCGAGGCGAAGGAGCTGGAATTCGACGTGTTCGCGCTGCTGGCCGACGAGCCGGCGAACAGAGACTTTCCGGATCCGTCGTCGGTGAAGTTCTGACTGAATGGACTGTTGAGCCCCGAGGACAGGGCGGAGGAAGACGCCGTGACGGCGCGGGCAATGGCCGTCACGGAGGCGGGTTCGTTTTCGGGGGGCGAGTTCTGCCATCTCTGCAGGGGATTCATGTTCTCCAGGGACGGCGTGCCGCGCCTCTGGGGGATGTCGATGGGATTCGACCAGTTGCGAATGCCGGGTGAGGTGGATCGCGGTGCCACGATCTTGCCCCTGCGGCGGGCGTTGGCGAGCCAGTTGGTGATCTGGGTCTTGTTCAGGCCCGTCTGCTTCTGCAGCATCTCCTTCTCCTCTTCGTTCGGGTACGGGTGTCGGTTGTGGGTGGAGAGCCAGTTCTTCAGGATCCGGACCGACTCCCTCGAGAAGCGGGCGCCGATCTTGGGCGCCGACTGCTGGAGGCTGGCGCCGCGGTCCTCGAGCCCGGCGGGCAGGTCGGAGCCAGAGGCGCCAGGGAGCGCCGTATCCAGAGCCATGGTGTCCTCCTGGGGGATGGCTTCCGGGTGGTCTCCCATCCGCGGCCAGGGGTTGTAGGGGAAGGCCGAGTCGGTGGGGTGAGGGGTGTCGATGGCCAGGCCGAAGCTGCAGCCGCAGCGGAGGGCGACGCAGCTTGTGCAGTAACCCTTGTATTTACCCTCTCGGATTGTCTTGCATTGGTAGCCTCCAGCGCGGCAGTGGTCGCAGGGCGCGTCTGGCGTCCCAAACGAATCCTCAAAGGCCTGGGGCGAGTCTCCAGCGGGCGAAGTGATGGCCGCCGGGGGTGCGGAAGTGGTGGGAAGTAGCATCTCCGAACCTGGCTCGAGGCTCGCGAGGTTGTTATCGTAATGCTGGAGGGCCCAGAAGGAGAAGTCATCCCCTACAACATTCTCAAAGACCAGGTCGAGGTCTCCGTCTCCCATAAGAGGTTGCTGCGACAGGAAGTCGATGCCAGCACCAACCGAGTTGAGGGCGGTGGCATCCTCGGCGGAGCCCGCGTCGTCCCAATTCACAAATTCATCCATCTCGGGGATCACTGGCATGCCGCCAGGTGATGCAACGACCGAAGGGCGTCGGGGTCAAGTACAAGAAACGGGGCCCAGGTGTCACTCGAGACAACCGAAAGGCGCTGAGTAAAGGGGGGAAATGTCGAGCGGCCGCCCCAAAAAATGTCAGGCGTATGCCACCGAAAGGCGCGAGGCCACAGGTATATATGACCAGCAGTCTCTCGCCCGCACGTTCACTAGCTCTGTTTCCCAATCTGGAGTTTCCGTCCAGACCTTTCCGCCGAATGCAACTTGGGTATATATATGTATATGTATAAAAAGTGAAACGGAGAGGAAGGCTTTTGCAGCGCACAGGTTGCTGCTGCGAGTTGCCAAAGGAGGCAGGGCGTGGGGAGAAAGGGAAAAGGGGCGGTAAAGTTCCTTTTCTCACGGTGTCATTGCCACCTATAGTATATTCGAGGGACCACTATGCCTCAAGGGTATCTGAAGCGGCGAGTAAGATCAAAACTGAATGAACCAGCCAGCAGGTCGAAGTAGAGACCTTGTTGTCATGAGTAAGGGGTTATAAATGTAATAATGATGCCAGAAGACGAGGGGAGAGTTGAACCAGCAGGGAATAATAGATAAACGATCAGACAAAATCAAGTCATCAAACAGCTGAAATAAGCCAGCTTTTGTAAAAACCAGAGCAAAATCCGAGTGATAGGTCTTCAATCTTTTTTTTTTTGTATCCGTATATGTGTGCGGGTGAGTAAGTGAGTTGGGAGAGTGTGTGGAATTCGCGGAGGTTTTGTTCACGCTGCAAATAAACTGGTATAGTTAGTTCTCCCGGCTTCATTGGCCTTCTCCCTTCTCTATACAGTTGCGGAAGGAAAGAAGAAGAAAAAAAGAAGGAGTCATTCGGGAAGGTGGGGCACACCTGGCTCGAGAGAGTGGGGAAGCGGCGCCCAGAAAACATGTCGTGCGCGCCTTTCGATTGACATGACAATATGCAAGAAGTCGACCACGCTACCTTACGTAGGGGAAGCGGAGAATCCGTCCCTGCGCGGCCGGCCAATCGTTAGGGCCCATCCCGCGGGGCTAGTGTGCGACCGACCGAAGGGACCGGCCCACGCGACTTGTATCTCCGGCGATGCTGCTAAGCCTGCCCCAGCGTGCCCAGCAAGCTTCAGGACGCTTCAGGACGCTTGTGTTAGGTCTTATGCGGGCTGGAGACCTGCCAAGGAGCCTGCGATTGGACCCTCGCGGGAGGCTGATTCTACGGAGTACGGAGCACGCCCCTCCTCCCGCCGAGGCTCCCAAGCCGGAGGAGGGGGAGAGATCCAAGAATAATAGAAAAAGACGGCGCTGGGGCAGGTAGACCCTGCGGCATCGGTATTCTGTAGCACCAAGACTTCCTCACAATATGCGTCTTTGTCTCGGTCCGTCCACCCTCTCTCTTCCCTGCCATGTGCCTCGGGATGCGTCAGCGAGGAACCCACCCGGCCCGGTCTTGACCGCTAATCTGTTATCGATTGCTACCCTGAGGTGACTCTGGCGACGGACTCCTTCGATCAAGTTTTGGTTACCAGAGTTTGGGAGCTTAATTCCTTGATAAATCCGGCGTGCTGGGAATCAATGGGAATGGAATGTCCGTGGCCGGTCGGTATGTGCATATGTATGGACGAATGTATCATGCCAATGCATAAACGTGCATATGTATTTCTTACCTGCAGTGACAGCCAACGGTAATCAAGCCACGCCCAGACTTAATTACCTAGTCGCTCGTTCTGAGGTTCTTCGTATCTTGGTCGCGTGAGCGCCATTGACCAGAGACAAAAGAACACTCGAATTAATCTTGGTGCAGCGACAAACTGGAGGTTGGGATAATTGTTTCTCTCTCCCCCCCTTCCTCCCTCTCTCTTTCCATACGATCTCTTGATCGATCTGCGACTTTCTTCAACCAAGTCTGGCGCACTGGCGATGATAGTGCTGACAAGCATGTCTGGGCAGGTAAAAGGACCAATTACAAGATGCTTTGGAAATTTATTGCCACTACGCCAGGGCTACTGGAGAGCCGTAGAGGCCACGGCTCGCCTATCCAACTGTAGATCGACCTGCAGATGGTAAAGCTGGAGAATCCAGCCAACCAACCGGCCGGCAGATCTTTAAACTCGCGCCGTTGGCGCCTGGTGAGTCGCATGCTCGACTAATCCGATCTTCGGAGCGCCGTCTGGGCATCAAGGCGTCAGGGCAGCAGGAAGAGCTACCGAGTGTCGAGGCGTTAGAGCCTCGCGTCAACGGCTAGAAAAGGGGTGAGTCAGGTCCACTCGGGCTTGGAAATGACCCGGCTGCGAACTACCCAAGCACCACAGGCAGGAACATGAAGGCTGCCGCAAGTGGTCTTGCTGTCGGTCGGGATAGTCTCGGCTCTCCGCAGGCTGCGCCGTGCTTTAGCGGGATCAGATTCCAGGTTCGGCCGAGGAGGAGGAGACAGTCTTGGCAGTTTCCCAGCCAAAGAGAGACCTCTCGCTCAGCGGTCTGTAGGACAGAGGTCGGGAAAATTCCAAAGGTCTCCGCGGTCGCAGAGAGCCAACAGACTCGCTGCAGGGAGCCGGTCCGGGGAAGGGAGAGGGGTCAGGCGAGGCTCTCTCTCATTGTCGCTGTGCATCATCTAGCCCACTCACTGTCCGCGACTTGATCTCTTTTCCCACGTTGCCTCGCAGTATCCGCCCGCAAGATTGCCCTGCAGAGGATTTTGTGTGAACAGGTACATCAATCCAGTGTTGTCTCACAAGAAGAACAAAGTGGTGGGAAATTCCCTTTCCGGGAGGGAGGAGGGCTGATGAGATCATGGCTGACCACCACACCCGTGCCTTCCGCGGTAGAGCAATCGGGAAGCCCAGCAGAAAACGGAAGCGCGCCATGGTTCCTTCTTCCTCGTCAACCTACTTGTACCTTGCAAGGCTACCTTACTATCCCAAGACCGCGTATCGTGCTACGGACACTATGTATTTTTGTGTGGGCGTCAGTGCTTTCTCGCCTTGTCCCCGATAGGCGACCGAATTGGCGTTTCCCCAGACAAAGTCACAAGAGTCCGTCTCCCGCGAGTCGGCGCGCCCGACCACGTCAGGATGTTCTTCGTGTGTTGATCGCTGAAACGGCTCTTCATAATCACCAGAGAGCCGCGATTACTCTTTCCCCCCCTCACTACCGTCGCGCAAAATAGCAGGGCAAAGGATAGGATGGCGTTGATCCTGTCCCGTACCTCGAAACATTCGCGCTCCCGGGTCGTGGACACCTTTTATTTATTCAACCAGGTAATCAAGGATCCTACCGCTAACCGCGACCGATATCAGAACTATCTACTACAACGACAAATTTCCGCGACTACTTCCGCAGGAGCGCATTCCGTGCTTCACTACGTACTGCAAGGAAGCAAACGTCACAGCGCCCGTCCCAAGCCTCGGACGGGAACTTGCAGCGCAAGGTACGTATGTCGCCCATCGCAATGCAAATCGTCCGAGCCCCCGAGCCATCCGTGCTCTCCTGTCACACCCCTCCTCTTCGTCGATACGGTGAGCAGACGGCCCTCTTTGCGCGCCGAACTGTATACCCAGCACCTTCCAGTGGGCCATGAATTGGCGAAACTATACGTTTGGGGCTTTCGACGCCCCCGTTCCCATTCCCTTTCCGAGGATCTAGGTACGATGGCAAGTCTTGCGCGTGAATTGGGTCTCTTTCTTCCTCTCCATTGCCCCTCTTCGGGAATCCATCCGTACAAGACGTGGGTCTCCACCGTCCGCGGCGTTGGGGAGTTTCAACACACGAAGGATTCCACGAACGGGCATCTAGGACGTTTCAAAGAATGGTGTGTGCCACCAGGGATAAAATCTCTTGGAAACCCAACTTGGAAACCTGAGTCCCGACTTGGAAGCCCAAGTCCCCTTTTGGGTGCGATAGTTTCACTTGGAGGCAATACAGACACACGGTAGAGATGGAGAGGCCGAAGTAAAAATCCGAACTTGTAGATCGTTTCTCTCTCTTTTTAGTCTGGAACGAAAGTGAACAGCCGGGGGAAAAGAATGAGAGAAAGACGAGTGCTCAACTGTCCGCTAGATAAAAGTTGTGGTACATAGATGGTGTACGGCCATATGCGTAGAATTCGTCATGGGGAGGCCCATCTCTCGCTGCCGTCCGCTTCAACCTTTTTGGCATCGAGGGTATATAAGTCAAAACAAAGTCCCGGTTATTACGCTGTCCCCAATTCCCCCCCCTTTCCTTGTTGATGCGTCTTTGCTTTGGTGCAATGCCAACGCCGTTGAACGCCTAGTGGGCTAGTGAGGCGGAGTATCAATATCGACTCCTCGCTCCCAAGCCCGTTTCCCTTCCAAAACCCTGTTTCCTCCAGAGATGATTAAAGTAAAGGAATATGTGAAAGAAAAAAAAATTAGAGCAAAGGTAGGCCTTCTGAATCAGCCAAGGGCTGGGCCAGGACATAGTTGGGTGCGGAGTTGGCACTTTGTTAGAGAGTTGTGGCGGGTTTCAAATGTTGCAGAGTACACGGGAGTACGGCAACCCTGATATTTTGCGCCTCACGCAGAGATCCGTGATAACCGATCTCGGTTATTTTTTTCGTTCATCCACCCCGGTGGCGTGAGTGGAAGATAGGTAGAGCGTCTTTCGAGACGTGCGGAGGGATTAATCGTAACCGTAGCTCAGTTCTTTCCGGATTTGGAGGACGAGGTCGCAGAGGGCTTCGGAGAGGGACTCGGAGACGAGCTGGCGAGCAGAGCGCAGTGGACCTCGGTGCCGATGCTCTTGGAGGAGAGTGCGGACTCGTTCTGCGGACCGGGCTTGAGGTAGCAGTTGCCCGGTGCGCCGCCGGCCGAGGCGTTCGCCCTGACGGTCCAGAGCGGGATGAAGCTGACGGCCTCGCACGTCGCGTTGACGGACGTGGTGCTGTTGAGGACGGCCGGCATGTACTTGGACCAGGACGCGCAGGCGTCCATGCACGAGTTGAAATCGGCTGTGAAGAGAGACAGCAGCGGGCTGCCAGGCGCATCGCTATTGCAGAAGATGGTGTATGTGTCGGTGCCGAACACTATTCGCAGATTAGCCCGCTGCAAACCGAGACAGGACAAAGGAATGGGGATTTGTTTTTTTTTTTTTTTAAAGAAAATGATAAAAATTTGGAGGTGAGCGGAGGGGAAAGATATCTTCCCGGCTCCTCCTTCCAAACGAAAACAAGGTGCGGGCTCAGCTTACATGAGAAGGCCGTGTAAGACGTCTTGGTGACGCCGTTGGGGTTGTTGCTACAGCCATTGTCGAGCTGGTTGAACGGCGTGGACGACGGACTCACGGTGACCGTAGTCGGCGACGGTATATTGCTCAGCGAGGCGCTGAGCACCGCCACTTGGTTCGACAGGCCGTTGGCGCGGTTCGCCTCGACTCCCGTCCCGGCGGCCAGCCCAATCAAGGCGCAGGAGAGCAGCACGATCAGGCACGATAAGAAAAACACCAGCGAAGTGCATCCCATGACCCTGGATTCTTCCCTCTCCCTCCTCTCGGGCTCCGACGCTGGCCCCGGCACTGGCACCGGCTGGACGTGCTGCTGATACGGCGAGTGCGCCGAGTAGACGGTAGCGCTGTCGACGGCCCCGGGGAACGGCGGAGATCCCTCCTTCGGCACGCCATAGAACGGGGGTTGGTAGCCCTGCGGAGGGGTCGTACCCTGGTAGGGTTGATCTTGGTAAGGCGACTGCTGGTAAGGTGGCTGCTGGTAGGGCGGCTGCTGGTATGGCTGGCCTTGCTGGTGGTAGGCGACCTCAGGGAAGTTCTGAGGCGCCACCTCGGGCGTATTATCGTATTTTTGATCCATAGCGTGGTAGCAAGCGACGACGACGACGGCGACGACGTTGACGAGAGACAACGACCTCCCAAGGTCAGTGTGTTGTGATGGGATGCGGTGCCCTTAGTGACGAGAAATTCCAGGACGCGACCGTCTCATACGGTTGCGGCCATCGTTGTAACCGTTGCAGGAGAAGCCAGGCATGGGAAGGGGAGGGTTGAGAGTAGCTTGGGCAAGGGGCGGCTTATATAAAATGGCCAACCCCGAGAGGCCACAAAGAACCGAGCGAAAGGATGAAGGGGAGGGGGAAGAGGGGCCAGGGGGGTCAAGTTAGTGCTTCAGACTTTGAAATTGACAGGCAAAGAAGGAGATCGACGATGGAGAGAATGGGGTGAAGGGGGGGGGAGTGGACGGACGGGTATGAGTCTCTACAGATGAGGAAATTGGCCCTGGCCGGCCCCGTCGAGATGGCTTGCAGGGGGCCAAGACCCATCGTAGAACAAGGATGAGGGTTACATCCCCCAGTCCACGAAGCGAGGGGCTCGACGAAGAGTTGCTTAGACCGGGCTAGCCGGCAAGCAGCAGGCACAGGTCGCCTCCCATGCTGGCCTGGCTGGCCATCGTCAAATCCCGCCCGTGGTGTGTATTTACATACCCCATGATTTTGTCGGCGCGGTAATCGACCATTCGGGAAGTCATGCCTACTCTAGGTCAGGCCCGATTTTCCTTCGCTTTTCGAGAGCTTCCTCTCAGCCCTACTACCTGTCAGAGGGCGAAAAGCATCCTCCTACCGGGTGTCGCTCAAGCAAGCACGCAGTCCTCCGGTCTATCGTCTTTCTCTCCAGTTCAATCCAGGTTTTGGTCAACAGTGGGTGCTTAGGCTAAGTGGGTGGTGGCGCTTCAAGCATGAGCAACGCCAGGAACAAAAAAGTAAGGTACTTTGCCAAGTGCGTGCTCCTAGCAGAAATGAACAGTTTAGCGGTACGGCATCGACCGGCTCGTTGACTTCTCTATTCCGTGCATGCAGTGAGAGAACGCCGAAATGACCCAATAGTCATTGTTTAGAAATAAGCCCATGCCCTCTTGTCTATTCAGCAGCATGGACCTCATTGGACTACCTAGGTGGCAGATTTGTGGTCTGGTTACCGATCAGGAAACCTCCACATCTACGGAGTACGGCCGAAACGCCAAAGCCGCCGGATGAAGCAAAACCAGGTCACGCCAGGGTATAATATGGAATAGACCATCCCCCGTTCATTAGTGGGCGATTCTGGAATCGGCCGTTTTTCTTTCCTTTTCTTCCCGCTCCCCTTTTCCGAGTGGCTCATATCGTCAGCTTTGCTCTGCGTCGCTGCCGCTATTTCACGGGTTCCATTCTCCCAGGCGTGAGCATCGAGCTCTCGTGATCCGACCGAGCACCTGCATCCAATCGAGTGCTTAGAGCGAGACAGATGCGTCGCTACGTACGGCTTACACGGTGGGTAGAGTGGGCCGAGAGTGAGCTGGCCGAAGTCGACCAGAAAGAACCCAGAAGGGACCCAGAAAGAACCGTTGCTCGCGGGTTGCTATTTGCGTTCCGGCCCTCAGCTACTGCTGACCGAGTACACACGGGTATATGGCTATATGCTGAGATGGGCGGCAGCGTAAGCAAGGGTCGGCAGCGAATCCTGCCTTTGGGGTGCAGGCCCGCGTACAGAATGCAGACAGAGCCACTGGGGGGGAAGCACGCAAATGGTTGGTGATAGTATTCCCAAATTGGCCAGTGCTTGGTTCAATTTTGAGGCCCGCTAGCTAGCTCCAAAAAGCGTGAGTATTACGGCTTTCTTCGCCCCAACTACCGGACGCGAGACTGGCCTAGACTCACATCTCCACCGACGCTGCTCTGCCGCACTCTTGGCCCTCCGAGCTGAGCTTAGCTGTCCCATCGGTTTCCTTCAAAGCCTTGTTTTGCGGCTGTACTCCCTACGTTGTCCTAATCATCTACTGCACGAACGCGGCGGGTTTTTCGCTTTTCCTCAGCGGCGTACAAAACGCTGTTCCAAACGCAGACGGTGTGTTGTATTGCATTGCATGCCTCCGTCGGAAGATACTGCACGCACACTGTACATACAGATTCTTGATACTACATACCTTGATACCTTGGGTACCGAGTACAGCGGCCAGCCCGGGGGGTGTCACTTCGGAAAGTCTTTCGGGATGAACGTGCACACGAATGAGATGCCTCACGCTCCTCGCTCCAACACCGTATTGGGACACCTTTGGCAGACTGTGTGTCATGGCATGGCTGTTCTGTTGGTATGTACTAGGATCAGATGCCGGTCTCGTATGATAATATATACAGAGGTGTGTGTAGATGCGAGGTGCACGATAAGGGGATTTGCGTGGAGCAGTGGCCAGGAGGACCAGAAGCAGGAGGTTTGATCCCAATCTTCGCACCTGAGCCACGGCTGCGTCCTTCTCCAATTGGACAAGACAAACGAAGAGGTTTTGGTAACGGTGCCGAACACTAATGCATCAAGATGCTGGGTCGGGATCAGCTATCACATCCAATCCACTCAAGCCGCCTACCTACCACGCCAGCTTGGCAGCTATGAAACATGGTCGACGATCCCCGTAATTCCCTTGGGGTGATCACCTACGGTAACTGGCGTGCTGGCACGAGGGGACTTTCAATTTACCAAGACCATGGAGCATGGAGGGCGACAAAAAAAATTACCTTGGTCATCTTCGGCCGACTCCCGACGGTGACCGGACAAGTTCCCGGTTGAGCGTGCACTAATGCATGCGACGCGGACACAGCTTCGTGATCTCAGGTTCAACAGTCGCACGGAGTACACCCGATATACTCCAAATTTCTTCCCGCATTTCGCCAACCCAGTCCGGGGAGGTCTATGTATAAATTATCCTACCTAGGGCAATTTACAATAGACCAGGCTGTTGGTGTCTCGCCGCATCTCGCCAACAGAACAATGCCCGAGGAGGCCACGAGAGTCTTACGACAGGAGCATTTGCTGTGCCGTCTCCGCGGAAGCGCTTGGCCGTATTAGACACGCTGGGCACACATCCCGGGGTTAGTGAGAGCTGAAAGGAGGATTCTCAGTGGCGTACGCGGGAGGGAAATAACGGTGCAACCGACTCGGGTCCCCCTGGCATTTTGGCAATTTCCACTCAGCTGAGGAGGCTACCTCCTTTGATCTTGGCCCTCCAGCGTTCTACAGAGTACAGATGTGATTTCCACGGGCTG
>FTLB01678666.1_pt1 | contig 12531 bp, 13 predicted proteins | sample 1658291 | NCBI WGS metagenome assembly FTLB01 (sample SAMEA3914812, study PRJEB12502) | metagenome | biome: forest; material: soil | place: Canada | collected 2011-07-07 | depth 0.1 m
AGGCTGTACTGGATTCGGTACAGAGAGTCAAGTCTCCAGAGGGATAACCTGAGCTGCCCAATCGATGAATGGTCGCTGGTCCACTCAGTTTCATCCAACACAAATACGTCCTAGCCAGGGTTAGCAATGCTGCCTACCAAGCAGTTCATGGGCTTCCATGACTAACCTTGAAGTTCACAACAGACGCAAACTTGGCGATTGTCCGTTCGTACTGCTCGAAAAGAGCAGCACATTGCATCCCCAGCGCATGCAAGAAAACGAGGCAGCGAGCCGTCTGTGGTTGATGGATAAAGATCTGCCAAATCTCATTGGAAAGGGAGACGAAGTTCTCCAGCTTGGCGTCATCGATCGTCTCGGAAATTATGGTGCATTTACTAAAATCCCCAAAAGCATTTGTTGACAGGACGACCGAGGACACCAACATCTTGTAGTCCGGCCACGCGCCGGTGACGCCCAGTCGAGCATCATCGGCCTCTTCGACGAACTTGCCCAGCTCACCGGGAAGACGGATAAGCACATCATCGGTCTTGCAGCTAGCTGCCGGCGCAGCGATCCAGCTGGTCATGGTAACGCTCGTGATCCACGTCGGTGCTCTCTGGCATGAAAAGTCGGGAGTCAATAGCACGTGGTTGCTCAGGCATGTTACTACTTCCGGGTGCATCACGTATACCAACATTTGGATAAGCTTTTTCGTCAGTTGCCTGGCAGTGCTATCGAAAAGGAGGTTAGTCGGAACCGGATTGAGCCCACGGGGCGAAACAAGATAAACTCACAGGACTCGATGTTGTACCGACTGATCAACGAGCTGCGGGGATTGTCAGCAAAGTAATGGGTGCTACAAAAAGCATGGGCCAAATACTCACACTATCGAAAAGCGCATTAACCAATGCCTCTTTTCCGCGGACTATCTTGATATTGGGATGAGGAGCCCTGACAGCATCCAGGACTAGATCCCGATCTTGATCCTTATAGTGGTATACGCTGGTGGAACTGCCTCTCTGCCGAAGGGGAGAGGCCTTGGCTCTCGGTTCAACGTGCTTCTGGAAAGTGACGATATCAGAAACGCTGATCGATCCGGGTACTTCGGATACTAATTCTTCCAAGTCGCGTTTCCTGAAACCATCATCGCCGGCAGGCATCACGCTCTTGACCAGGGCGGGAGGGATCAGTACGTGATCGGTAACCGGCGGGCGGAAAAGCTGTGGCGTGTCTTCCAAGGAGTTGATGAAATCGTCCGGATGATACTGTCGCGGAGGGGCGAATGACGTCCAGTCGATAGGAGTGGTGTCCTCGCCTTTTAGCTTCTCGAGAATCTCAATTTGATGAACCATCAAGTGCCGCATGTGGACTGCTTCCTCGATCATCCTGAGCTGAGCCGTCTGCAAGCCCACCTTCAAGCCAGCTTGGATGCCCGCGGCGTAGCTCTCCGGCGTCGGGCGTCGAGGACTGCGTGGGTGCGGCTTCGTTGGTGTCATCATTTGTGGATTCATCTTGGGCGTGAGCTTCGGTTCTATCGGAATGTAGTTGTGGATATCCAACAGCGTGGATCCGAGAACCGCGGTGGCCTCGGATCGCAGCCATCCCGATCGCATCTTCAGGTGCGAGCGCTCCCAGCACGAGACCAATGTAGCCTCGGCGTTGAGAAAGTGGTATATCTTGGACTTGTAGATGCCAATCTCCTCTTCCCGCCTTTCCGTAGCCCTCCAGTCTTCTGTTTCGTCTGGGTCATATGTGTCGTTCTCCAAGGTGATGACATTGAGCCGGCTGTTGTGGCACAGAGAGTGAATCTCCCACGGACCGCAGGTTTCCTTTGGATTTTGACCCCAGCTGCGCGAGGGCAGCGGTCCAGGATTGAGGCGCTTGGTGAATTCGCGTTGTTTGACACGCTGGATGGAGGCTGAAGCAACGGTGTCGGCCGTGGCATCGAACTGCTCCAGACCCAGCTCACACGCCAGAAATGCTAGGCGGTCGACAATCTCGTCTTCTACGGAGTATGTAGACTTGGAGAAGAGCCGTGCCGTGCTAGATATTCTTGCGGCGTTACTCATGCCGTACACCTTCCTCTTCATGGCCGCGGTCTTCCAACAAGGAGGAAGCAACCCTAGCTCAGCGAGGCTCAGCATCGAGCCGTAGTGATACCACTGCAGCAAAGCAATCTTTTGTTTGTTCGCAGATCCAAAATTGTGGTTATCCGGGGGAATGCACGAGTATTTAAGATGGTCTTCGTCGAAGTAATCGAACCGGCTTGCAAACTCCCACCGCTCATCTTGCCCGCTTATCCTGGATAACGATTTGACGACATACCATATCGTTATCATGATATAGTAGTAATCGGACTCGTCGATCGACGAACGCTCGGAAAAGGGTATCAAGGGGGTCGAGAAGATTTCGTCCGATTCGGATCGTGGAAGGAGCTCGACGAGGAACAAAACGATGCTCTCGATAGCGTCTCGAATTCGCGTGCACTGACTCTGCGCAATATTGAACATCTGCATTCTGTCATACGAGTCGAAGTCGGAGAAGTCAGGGTGGTCGGGAATCTGTACTGGCGCCGGCTGCTCGTCCGGAACATTTGGTCCATCCTCGCCTTTGTTAGAAGTCCCCGCTGGCTCGGAGCGGCTGCTTCTTCGCTCTAGGCTGGACAGAAAGCGATACACCTTGACAAGAAACCTTACTTTCCAGCTGTGCCATGGTCAGTTGCTCGAATGTCCACAACCTAGAGCATTAGAACCAAGGACATGGACTTACAATAATGCTCTCAAGCTCACAGCAGGATGTATGAAGGCATTGCTCACAAGTGCCAATGGTCGGTCATCAGTCTCGAAAGGTGCGGGAACGACATCGACCTGGAGTATCTTCTCGAGACAACGGGCGATGAGGCTAATTTCGGTGAACTCGGATGTCAAATCAGTGCGTAAATCGCGACCCAGAAGGATGGTCTCCCACATCGCCCCGGTTGCATTCGGATTAGACATCATAATACTGTCAGGATTGGCAGTATCCACGCCGACCTCTCTGTGCATGGACTCGGAGGTCGGCTTCGGAGGCCACTCGCGTTCGGTATCGCCCGTGGCATCGGTACCTTCAACGAGTCGTATGGCAGCAACGAAGGTCTCGATCCTGGTCCCAACGCCTCCCATTCCGGCAGTGGAAGGATGGAGTTTAGCAATCGCAGTGTATACATCATCAAAGAGACAGCAAGACGCACTTCCAGCCCCTGCAGAAGAGCCGTCAGAAGATACTAGCGTCACGGACGTATCTGTAGTTGACTCGGTCCGCAGCAATGGCCGCTTGGTAGCAGAGGGTGGTCCTTGGCCATGGGCGTCATGCGTAGATGATCTCAACGAGAGGGGTTTATAGGAGTTTCCATTCGCGTCCAGTTGGAATATTCGGGCCTCCAGTGCAATCTCTTGATCAGAATCAACAATGCGAAGGCACTCGTTGTCGCTCAAGAGCCTAGATTTAAGATTCCTCCGGGACGGGTCGATATCCGACAGGACGGAAGCCGAGTCACTCGACGCTGCAACTGTTTCAAGCACCTGAAGATAAAGAGTGCCTCCAATGGTCAACGCGATTTGGCCGTCGGGAGGGAATAGATAGCAGGTGTTGTTGGGCTCCGATCGACAACCCTGCTCGATCCTGAGAACTTGATAGAGGACGCCGTCCCTAACAAATGAGAATGTAGCGTAGGTTCCTGTCTCCTTCTCCAAATCGTCATCACCTGGAAGATCATTCAGTAGTAGAGAGTATTCGTTCAATGGCCAGCGGTAATTAAAACACCCTCGTTCAATGGGTTGGCCGGGGCGAAAACTGGAGCCTTTTGGAGAATAATCCGACGGCCTTCTCTCGTACGGCTGCCTATCCTGCTGGGGCTTCTTGGACCGGCCGATCTTAGTGCCTCTCGGTATGCCGTACGGCGGCTGGTCCTTGGCGATCTTGAGGCCAAAGGTAGACGACCCCCCGATTTCCATCTGAGCCCGAGCAAGGCAGGCATACAAGGAATTAGAGAAAGCACCCCGTGCGAAGATGATGCCATGCTTCAAGGATGGGGCAGAAAGATGAAGAAGCTCCCCTCCGCTGTTGCAAGAACCGGCAAACCCGTCCGCGCCAAAGTCGAATGAGCTGGCAGGGAGATTCGAGAACTGACTATAGCTAATGTACGTTGCTCCTACTCGACGAAATCAAGGCATTAGTCCCAGAAAGTCTGCTATCTCGTGGTTCGCTCTTTGTGTTATACGCACCACGATTGTCACTGCTGAGCCAGTTGAAAAGCTTTGCTTTTGACGCCTCGTCCCGGCGTTCCCGCTCCAACTCGAGCTCCTGATCCAGGTCATCTTCGTACAACATCATGATGATTGCGATGCTCTAGTGGAAGATGAAGCCGGCGGAACGTACTCGGCTGGCTTGAGTGGCTTGGTGCCACGAGTTATCCGAGGTCGACCGCGTATTATGTTGAGCGAAAATAATTTACCGACCCTCTAGCCATAATACGAAGCGTGCCAAGTGGGAGGTAGATAAATTCTGGCGAAAGAAAACGCTAAGCCAGCCTCGCGGATCTCAACTCAAGAAGGATGCGCAGATGATACCGAATGAACTGAACCTCACTCGAAAGAGGCTCTTCAATTGCCGCACAGTCCCTTTCAGACCGACGATCAATTCCAGACTCCCGCTCTGGAGCTAGGGCCTATCGCGCATTCAGTCTAGTCTTCTGCATCCCGCAGTGAGCACGTCGTTTTTGGGCTTGACAACTGGCGAGCGTCCGAGGGGAACGCCGCTCTTCCAATCTACTCACTTTGCAACCCTCCAAGTTTTCTGGTCTGAAGGGGTTCGGAAAAGCTGGGGATGCTGGGGGTAACCTTGGTAAACGGACGTCATTCGTCAGCCGCAATGAGGTGCGTTTGCCTGCATATTGGTGCGGAATGACAACCCGCACTCCTAAAGGGGGTCATCGTAATCCACCACATGAAATGCACGAATTTTGCTCCTAGCCTCGGAGCTACGCTGTCGGCTTTCTGTCCGTTGTGCCACTGCTTGAGGATTATTGGACCTGGGGAGCAGACACAGAGACACGCGAGGGAGCACGAGGGGGCTGGATATGTCGTTACGAATGGAAATACTTGTATCATCCTAGGCCTGTAGACAGGGGTTCGTGAATTGCCATGCAGCAGAAATATCTGCAGTAATGGGGGCAAATACAGCATCTTCCACCTGCTACACGTACAAGGCTCGGAGTTTATTAGCACCAAATAATAACTACTACTACACTCTGGATCACACCTTATGGTAGAGCTAGCATCCTTAAACTCGATTTAAGTCGCAACGCGGACCTTCATCCTCAACGGCTGCCGTTCGAAGTGCTCGCTTCCGGCCACTATGTCGCTTACCACCCCACTCGAGTTCAGCTCGCCACTGCGATGATGCGATGCCTTTCTAGGAATCGCTTAATGCAGCCGTGTCTCTAGTGCCTTGTGCTCCCACCAGAGATTGATAATTTGAGCTTCCCTTGGAGCAGTGGATGGAGAAATAGCGCCTACGAACTAATAAGCAGACGTGGTCTGCTTGGAAATACACAAATAACCAGTCCTTTTGAGCTGAGGCTCTCTCAAAGGCGGCTCCGACACTCGGGGTGCCTCGAGCAGGCTCGCAATGAGGGGCTAAGACTGGGGCTTTCTGAGTGAAAAATCGCAGTCTTGCTTGAAGCCAGAGCGTCTTCGTGTTATCATCAATGTTGGGGGCGTACGGGACAGTTGCCCACGAACTGCATCCTTGCACAGCCAGCCTACACGTGCTGTGTAATACTTCTGACACCAATGTTAAATTCTGGTTGCCGAACGGCGGTCAAATTCAATTCGATAGCAAACGGTACACAAAGCACACCGACATTTGACGTCGATAAGGCTGCGGAGACCTACATACTGTGCGTAAATAGCCCGTGACCTTTCTATATAGCTTGTCCTAGCCGAATCCATTAAAGCCTACCTATTAGTTACTTATGCCAAGATGATTAGCTCCCGCACGAGTGAGCTATGGCCGAAGCATAAGCACTCTTAACGGTAATCTTTTATTCTCGATAGTATAGATGTGGCGATAAGCCCAGCCTAATCTAAGCTTGGTAAATCTACATCAACTCCGTCCACCAACTATTATAGGAAAGACAGTAAGGTAGTTTGCATTTTAGTAGGTAGCTGTTTGAACTCGCCACTCTAATACAAGTGATCTCAGTCTTCGGAATCAATGAGGTTATGGAAATGTAGTAATATCAGCGTATTATTTTACCACACTAATATTTACCACACTAATATTTCTACAAATTTGGATTAAACTCGGTAATATATTGTTGCCCTGGTAGGAAAAATAGCTCGGATATCAGACTAGACAGTCAAACTATTTTAACATATTAAACTTGACGGAACTAATTATAGGATCGTTGCTTCATGTTTTTGTTTCGCTTGATCCTTGACGCCGAGCGTCCCTATTTTTCATGGGAAATAGCCTCTTGTTCCTCAAAGATATCGACTTGGGTAGAAGCAAACTTTCTTGCCGGGACCCTCTTGGAAAAGAGAATATCTAGTTCTTCATAGGATCGGTTCCAGGTTTCAGGGAGCCGGAAGAAGGCCCAAACAAACATGACCAAACTGGTGCCACCCCAAACAAATCTTGCACACAACAATAGTCAGCGAGAACACAACAATTGAGGATATCTGCCAACAGCAAGGAGACTTACCCGACATAGCCCTTGAAGTTCCAAGCCTGGGGATTCATGAAGTACTGCTGGAGGACTCCAACTACAATACCAGTAATGCCGTTCACATTCTTGGCGATGCAAATCGTCTTCTGACGAAGTCGCGTAGAGCCCATTTCTGCGGGAAGGGCCCAGCCTAGCTGTCCTGCCGAGAGTTGGAAAATGAAGGTCCAAACGAGAGTAAGCACGGCCTGTGTCATAGCCACGGCGGTTCGGTCGGTCCAGACATTCAAAATGCCAATCAGGATAAGCGTAAGGCACATGCCTCCCATTCCCCAAATGTAGATGGTACGACGGCCAAAGTATGGCATCAGAGCTGAGCAATAGATGTATATTGGTTAGTAGTCTCGTCGTGCGTCGGTGTACAAGAAGCAGTGGGCAACCGAAGACTTACCAAACCAGTTGAGGAAGCATCCAAATAGTGCAAGGAATGTTCCACCTAGGTTGAGCGAGTAAGTGGTAGACGTGCCGACACCAACGTTCTCGAAGAAGTAGGAGCTGTTATAAGCAAAGTTGATGCCACAAAGGATCTGGCCGGTGAAAGCCATACACGCTATTTCCGTGCGGCGGAGCTCGGGGCCTTTGAAACAGTCCCAGTAGCTCGTGCCTATCTGGTTTCTCTCTTCGTATTGGTCCGTGTGGATAATGGTAGCTAGAGTATTCTTGGGGTTGATATTTGCCTTGGAGCTTTGCAGGCGACGCAGAGACTTCTCGGCGTCTTCGAGGCGGTTCATTCGAACCAAATACCACGGACTCTCAGGTACGAAGTAGACCAGCGGAATCAAGAACAATGGCCACGCCCACTGGACGGCGAATGGAACCCGGTAAGCCCACTCACTGGTATACACCGACAAGCCTTTCAAGACTCCCGCTGCAATGAGTTGGCCGAAGATGAAACACATGTTCGTATAGGAGGTTAGATAAATGCGGAGAGACGTTGGAAGCACTTCCGAAGCGTAGGACGGGGCAGAGGTGGCGAGGATACCCCAAGGGAAGCTTCAACGAATGTCAGAACATCCTTTTCTCTTGGAACCCACGTAAATGAAAGCAGGAATGATACTGACCCACAGATAATCTCTCCAACTGTCAAGACGGTGAGATTAGGCGCGAAAAAAGGGAAGAAGATACCCCCAATCAAAGCAACAAGTGACCATAGGACAACGCGTCTCTGGCCGTACTTAGATACTAGATGCCCGTTGAGAATAGACCCGAAGAAGCTACCAACACCCGCCGCCTGGCTCGTACCAGCTTGCCAAGCGGCGGTAAGCTGGTAGCCGCTGGGGGCGCTTGAGGATACTCCCACAAAGTTTCCAAACTTGATTTGAAACGCCGCTGAATAGCCATTTCGATTAGCAGTCAGTTAAAACTGGACGGTCGACGGGAGAATATCATACGATAAGCGAAGAAGTTTCCGAGTAAGGCCGTATCATAGCCTTCCATGATAACACAGGTTGCCATAACAAGCGACCAAAGAACGGCATAGGGATAGGCTTTGAGGGCTGCCAAGGGACCAAGTTCCCTCTCTTCAGCAAAACCAACTTCTGCCTCAGCCGTCAAAATCTTGACATTTTGCTTCTCATCGTTGATCAGCTGGTCTCCCACTCTAGTCTCTTCCACCACATCATCCATTGTGTCGATGTTTGCGAGGGGACGAGCAAAAGGGGAGCAGCTTCGAGGTTCGTAGATCCAGTTAACTATGTAGATCAGATAGGAAAATGGAATATAGTCAAGGTATGCTTCTTCAGCTTGACCTCAAGGCGCGGAGTCTGTAAACACAGCTTCGGGTTCAGGAGCCAGCAAGAGCTTGAGCTTGGGCTGAATTCTCGATTATAAGACTTGAGGCGATGGCTTTATAGTGAAGGAAGATCAGCATAAGCTTTCCTAATTCGTAAATCCGGGGGCGGGGCTTCGAAATCTGGGGTAGCAGGCCTGTATCAAATTGTTGTTCAAGATATCCGAAAAGGCGCCAACAAGGCGGAGACGAGTGGTGAGGGTTCTTTGCATCCGTCGGTTTCATTCTTGCAGATTTTGACTTACAGACTTCCCCTCCCCCGAACCTGAGTACACATCACCGGCCCGCCTCTTTGCGCAAGTTTTTCTGTCCGCCTGCCCGCGAGAGTTATAAATATGAGCGCTGAAATCCTTCGGCGCATATTCGTGATAGGTCTCTACTTTGGAAAAGGTTCAGATTATGATTACGCAAAAGACCAACTGGAATATATTTGACAAGAATCATTACTTTGACAGGTGTCTGCGTAGCACTCCAGTTGAGAGGTGCTATGATGACTCGGATGAGGTAATGCATCCAAAGCGACTCAAGAAGCGAGATATATGACATGATTTTCTCTATAGGCAAGACCATCCTGTATGACAGTCTATTAAGTGCTTGGTCTAGACTAACTATTGACGACCTGCGATGCCGAGATCGTGGCTCTGAAATCCTTTCCGTGGGAGAGGAAGAATATTATTAACCTACCCTCCGGAATCGTTGATAGCACTTTAGTAATCCTGATGGCCCTTCAAACTCACCGCGATATCTTCGTCCAAGAAACTCGCGGTTGCGCGTGACAGTTGAGAAAAGTGCTATAACGCCGTGATACAACCTATTTGGCATTATATATACAGCAAACCCAAGTTGTCCAGCTTACCCTCTAAGAATATAACTTCAGTATCTAGCCAGAAACACAGGTTCCTAAGGCTGGGAGACTTTTGATACTTTAAAAGGCTACATAGTATGCACGTACCCCGTATACCCACCGCTAGCTGACCCTCCGACAAGGTCATGAGGATGGTTGCAGCTCGGTGTCATACGAGAGAGGGGGGTAGACCAACCGACGGAAAACAAGAGAGAATCCGTCGGGATTAACCAATTCAAGGAAATTCAAGGAAACTTGAATCTGGGGTCCACAGGTCAGGGTTTGCAAAGTTGTGATGTTGCCGAGAATCTCGCCGTCTTCGCCGCTGCTTTCCAACCAACAACCCTTTGAATGGATAGAACTAAGAACAGGTCTTTCCCTTACGAATCCCTAGACAAGTAAAAAATAGAATTATACCGAAGTATTACCATAGTATAGGTGGAAATAGTCAGGAATTATAAAAGTTCCTTGCTGAGGAGTGGCTAATGCACCTTAACCCCGAGACGATTGCCCCAATCACTGTCATAACGCAAAGGTACCGATCTATTTGTTACACGGCTCGATACAACAAGTAGTTAAAATGTCTACCGCTAGCTACACGAATGGTACCGACTACGGCAGCGATTTCGACTCTTCACCGCTGGCAGTCAGGCGAGTAACCTATGACAAGTTTGTCTTGCTTGGTGACTCTCTTACGGAACTCAGCAGCGATGTACTGAGTCTCAACTTTGCCCTTACGCCAGCATTGCAGCAACATTACTCCCGCAAACTTGCTGTGGTCGCAAGGGGCTACGGTGGGTATAGCTCAGAACATTTGCGACACGTGTTACTGCCCACATTAAAGGCCGAGACGGCCGCTGCGGAGAAGATCCGCCTTCTCATCTTAGCTATTGGAACGAACGATGCATCGTTGAACCCCATGCAAGCGGTGACAACGGATCGCTACGCTCAAAATATGAGCTGGATGATCGAGCAAGCAAAAGTCTCCGGTGCGGAGAGGGTTATAGTCGTGGGGCCGGGAGCCTTGGACGAAACCAAGCTAGAAAGTCCGATCTACAACAAGACAAAAAGAAATTTGGAATATGCCGAGGTCGCAAAGGAACTCTCAAAAGATCATGGAGTGCCTTTTATAAATATGTGGGAAGAGCTGCTCCTTGCTGCCGGTTGGCGCCAAGGAGAGTCGATCCCGGGCGAGCAAGAAAGCGGGATGACCGGGGGCTTGGGAGACTTGCTGACTGACGGAGTACACCTCTCGGGAGATGGGTATAGGATATGGTACACGGCGTTATTAAAAACAATCCGTGCAGAGTTTCCGGAGTTGAGGTCAGAGGCGTTGTCCCCTGTACAACCGCTCATTCAATGATATAGCTAGAAATGATCACCCCACGTATACTATAGCGCGAAAAATCTTACCTGTTCTTTTGGTACAATACACATCAGACTTTAAGTAGACAGTCAATTAAATACTACATCTGAAAATTTTCCTTCTCAGGCGGATCAAATTCTAGGTCGTGCCGGCCCGTTACCGCCTCGAGACGGTTTGAGAGCTCGATTTTCCCGAAACCCCACACCAGTTCAATCTATATTCTCCAAAATCTCCTTAGTAGCATTGACCATAAGTCATAAATGGCAATTCGGAGCGCGATTCCGATAAGGACAGCAAGCAGCTTTCATGCTGAGCAACTAGGTCCTGATATGTCGAGCTTGAGGGCCATTATGAACCTCCCACTCCTTCCCAACAGCATCCAGTCTTGCCGTTCATTGATTGCCAAAGAGCCCGGCTAGCAAAAAATTGGAAAGTTGCCATCATGAAGACCGTCTCATGGGCTGCCATGGGCTTGTTAATCTCGGTGGCCAGCGCATTTGGCCCCCCAGGTGTGCCAGAGCGGCCGGCTGGTCGGCCAAGCAAGATGGAGGATTTCAAATGGTCGGATCCCTGGGCGGCGCGCAAGATGAAGAAGTTCGAAGCCGCGTGCGAATCCGAGAAGACGTTTCACGCCTCCGAATTCTTGCTGGACGACCTCGCCGCGGACCCTCCTTTGGGTATCAAGCCCTTTAGCGAGGGGCTGAAGAAGATCTTCAAAGGACGAGAATACCCTGGCAGCTGGAACGGCATAGACCCCCACGGCTACGATCGCAACCTTTTGATGATGGACTACTCCGACGTGCCCATCAAAGTTAAAGAATGGATTGAGGATCAAGAAATCAACGACGGAGAAGGGAAGGGCTTGTTTGCCGTGTACCCGAAACCGGCGGACGAGGAGAGCCAGGTCTTGAATACTGTTCGGTTCACCAAGCCCGTACCCCTCGCCCTGCGTCCCTTGGACAAGAAACGGGTAGTCTTATTTGCCCCTGGCGCGGTTTACGATATACTGCCTCTTTGGGTTGCTGAGGGGAGCAATTGTGAAGGTAAGCCGCCTGTTTTCTGCTTTTGACTGGATCTCGCTAACCGTATATGTCTTTTCCTCAGATGCGCTCCTTGACACGTCGAAATATACAACAAAACTGGCGGACGGTGCGGTTGTAGCATGGCCCACGAAATTTACAGAGGCGGCGAGAGGGCATGGCAAGAGAGATGTGGAATTCACGGTGAGAGCACAAGTGCTCCGGCCGAAGACTTCGAGCGAGAGTGCCAAAGAGGAACTATAGTGTGAGTTACACGTCTTGCAGGACTCCGCGTCCGTCGTAGCTCCGGGATAGCTTCTTCAACGATCTACCTTATGAGCAGTATAAACTACGTGGCTTAGTTACCTTGTGACCCTGGTATCCATTCAAATGTACCTAGGCATAAGGTGATTGTTACCATACCGTTTGACCGCAGAGCACCGGATTGGATACGCAGAAGTGATGTGTTCAAAATGTCCACTCTTTGCTTTCCTGATCGACAGAACATGCCACCAGCGAACTACACCACTGAGGGGAACGTTGATCTTGCTTTATAGGGTATACCAATGGATCTGAAAGGAAGTAATTCATGGTAGCAAGATCCAATTTTTTTTGGAGAAAAGTAGCATTGGCGTGGTGCATTGATGAGCATAATTAATTAATAACAGAACATCTATTGGTTGCATGGAAGCTCGGCAGCAGCACGGAAACTGCATGCAGTGGGACACATACTCCCCCGACTGGTTCCCCAAGGTTTCAGTATATACA
>FTLB01012413.1_pt1 | contig 12529 bp, 4 predicted proteins | sample 1658291 | NCBI WGS metagenome assembly FTLB01 (sample SAMEA3914812, study PRJEB12502) | metagenome | biome: forest; material: soil | place: Canada | collected 2011-07-07 | depth 0.1 m
CAGTGCCGGAAGTCATTGCTAGGCACGTCCAAGCGATTGCCCAAGCTGGCACCGAGCACATGAAGCTTTCGCCGGACCACGAAGCCGATGCTATTCGTATTCTCGAAAAGCTGGGACTTGGGTGCACCGAGATGGAGGTCATCAACTGTTTATCTACCTACATATTCCCTTCGCCTGACGTGGTGCCGAGTTACGGGCCTGCCACGGGCTTGGCAGCTTCGAGTGGCTCCTTCATGGGCCGGCACCTCATGCCACCTCAGCCACCGGGGGCACCATATCCTTTACCCCAGCCGAGGCCAGATGCGCTCTATGGCTATCCAATGACGCCGAAACCTTTCACAGATGCGCAAGTCCAAGTCTTGGTCAATCTGCATCCCGAGGTCTTGCTGTACCCATCAACGGGAAGCCTCTACTTTCCCTTCTTAGCCGCCGAGTTCAAAGCCGCCGCAGGCACGGGGGGCAACCTCTGGGTGGCCAGTAACCAGTGCGCCGGTGTTGCGGCTGCCTGCCTTCAGGCCGTCGACCAGCTCAACACGGTGCTTAAGCAGCACGGATGCGCGGGGTGCATTGCCAATCTGTGCTACAGTTTCGCAGTGGATAACAACTTGGCGCAGCTGTATGTGTCATGGAAGGAGGTTGACGGGACATTCTGCATGCAGCGTGTGGAGAGCTTTCTCCTGTCTCAGCCGGAGCATTTGAGCGCCTTCCGCTGCCGCGTGCTGTGCATCCTCGAGTGGGGGCGGAGCGGGCGTTTGAACGAGCTTCGCTCTGCCTTGGACTTTATTGTGCATGCGCGGCAGAAACAGCAGGGCGGTTACTGAGTACCAAAGAAGACGTGGCCCAGAGTCAGCAGCACTGTGCGTTCTACTCCGAGGGAGGCACCGCGAGGGAGTGGATATAACATCCATCTGCTTTTGGCAGGCTCACACAACGCTGGACGACGAGATGAAGGAAGGCCTGCTTCAACCTGGCAAAGCCTCCTAGGTCTCCTCCCATGGTCATCACGCAGCCCGCCCAGCTCTACGTGAATCGAGGGAGGAGCTCGCCTTTCCGTCAAGGGTAGAGATACGAGAATTCTCATCGTTGTCCGCGCTGGTGCTAAAAGGTTCCCGGGACTTTTGTCCACCATCATGCGGCTTCTTCTCACCGAGCGGCCGTGGATTATTGGCCACAATACTGCCAACCTTATAACGCCCAACAGAAAGTTGCTGTTAGCGATTCTTGCCACTGCGACTGCCTAAACTCGGGGGTCTCCTGATCGAATCCATAAAGAAGAGAGGCTGTGCGTGATGCCGTACGGCCTCCCGCATGGCCAGAGATGCGACAGTATGGTGATATGCAGGTGATGGTAAGGGGTTGCCGATCCCACTCGCGCTGTTGGTGGCTCGGGCCGCCATTTTCGGCCGGCCGGCGCTCCGGCCGCAGACCCGAGTGTGGCACAGCCGTCCGCATCTAGCCCCTTACGGAGCTGGCCTGGCCGCACAGGATTCGAAATTTACGGGTCCAGCACCGAGAGCACGCATCAAGTGCCTCGGCAGATGTGAATCTTGTGCGAGTATGCCTTGCCAGAATTGGAGCAAGGGAAACGCAATCAGGGGAGGATGCGGCAGCGGAGTGGGGCCGTTTAGAGTGGGTTTGCCCGGCCGGGGGTCGGCTCGGGTCGGTGCGGCCAGGTCCCACTCGAGGGCATCTCCAGGGTACATCGATGTCCGTAGGAGGCTTGAACCAACGGATACAGCAGATAACGCCATTTTCTTTGGGTGATGTGCAATCCTCGGGGGATAGAGGAGATATCGTACTGGCTGTCATATCTTGCGCTAGACTGTCTTTGGTCGCTGCTGAGCGGCGGATACCAAGTAGATCCTTCCGGCTGTTCCGGAGCTTGACATTCGATTTCCCCATGATGCATTCTTCTTCTCCTGGATTCTCTGCGAGATACTCCCTTGTGGTGCTGTGTATAAACTGAGATACATGTAGAGTTACCACTTCGACAGTGACAGTCTCTTTTGCAGGACCAAAGCTAAGTAGTGGCATCCTTGTTGTACGTTTAGGTGTGGAAGGTAAGCCTACGTATTCATGGTCATCAGTTCTAGGATGCTCCCAGGTAACCCGTCGAGATGCTAGATCAATCGAACAATGACTAGCAGTCCCAGACTGAGGCGATTGGTATCTTCTAGAACTGCAAGCATCCAATAAAACTATCTGGGTATATTCGGGACCTTTGAAGAATATTTACTCCCGGATGTATTGCTTCCTCTGTGACAAGACTCTGATACTGTCGATTTTGGCTCGTCAAAGCTACCTAAGGTAGATAGGTAGGTATTGCATCCACAGCAGGACGGAGTATCCGGGAAGGCAGGCAACGCTGGCTGACTGTACCATGGCAGTGAGTTATCGAGATAAAGCCCAGCTACAAATGATAGATTGCCTGTTGTCACCATGCGGTCGATTTCACATGTCAAATTTTACTGAGATGTATAACGAGAACATTCGGACTGGTTCTCTGGTCCCTGGTAGTTCTTCATCATATCGGCCTGCTGTATTATATCTGAATTCAGAGCGAGACAAGCGCAGGCAATCGATTAGGTTTACGTCTCGTTCCATCAAGACTTCTGCTTCCAAATACTGCTGAGAAGCACTGGAAATGGAACCTTATGTTAAGATTGTATCTATCATCTAGATCATAGCCACGTGCCTAGGCTTTGATACTTCAGTCCCTTTGCTCTATGCGTGCGTTCCAAGTCGCCCCTGGTGGAATAGAGGTTTCACCAATTTCTTTGGGAATCTTGCTTAACCTGGTACGTTGAGTTGATCTAGGCAATTTAATGCTTTCACTTCTTCTTTCTTCTTCTTCTTCTCTTAAAAAAAAAAGCTAAAATAAAACCCTCTTGCAATTTTACACAAGTCTGCGTATCCAAGCACTTCCTTCCTAGGGTCCATCTGGAAACTTGGTCATCGTCTTGGCTCTAGATCGTTCTGGTCCCAACTCAGCCTGTGCTGTCATGGTTCTGCGAGGGGCAACTTCGCGGGGTATTTTTGGCTCAAGCATAGTTATCGATAAGAAATGGTCCGTGCATACATGCCTGTAATCCCAAAGCCACCGCCAAAAACTTTTATCATCTTACACCCAAACTTTTGCGCCATGTTGCTACCTGAACTAAGACCTTGAGATTACGATCCGATATTGCCTCTGCAAACCTTTGCAAAAGGCGTGTTCTTCGCTTAGAAGGGGCATGAAACGTTCGGAAGGCTGGCTTTTCAACCGAAGAGGCCGCAGACTGCTTCATCATCTAGGCGGCTCTCCTCCCCCGGAAATGTTCCCCGGGGTTTTTTTTTCTGTTGAGACTTACCTCAGCTACCCATCGCCGTCTACCATACCTTACTTCGTGAAAATCCCTTGCCAGCAGCATGTATAGAGAAAGATTTAAGGATACGACGTAGTCCCTGCAGAGTACGAAAGAAACCGGGCACCACACATTGTGCGGAATATCGGGCGGAATGGCAACTGGGCTAGTTTGCGAGAAACACGATTCAAATTGCCCTTCGGGCAACTGGCTTGACTGGCTGATTCACGATGTCGCACGGTCTTAGGCATCGGATTTTTTCCTCTCTCGACCTCTCTCGAGCCTCTCTCGAAGCTCGAACCCTATCCTTGAATCATCTTGTTATGTAAGAATTGGCCGAGAACGCAAATGGCGCAACCATATAATTGAGACCAAACCCCATTCCCTTGTGTTCTTTTCTTTTTGCTTTGTTTGAACTGGGCGGCCATTCGGCAAACTAGGCGACATGTCTCTAGTGAGCGCTTCGCTCTCCCGGCCCAACCCCTTTTGGCTGGAGGACAGGTTGAATGAATCATCACAGGAACGAACCTCTCACAGTCAGTCAATGGGAGTCTCGGGATGCTCCGCAACGTACGGTGGCCCATCATGCGTAAGCCCAGGGCACGCTTGGCAAGGTAAACGTAGGAGCTAGCTGCAGTCTGAGGTAGAAGAAAACAGACTGCTCGATTCTCCTCAAGACCGGATTCGTCGGCTTGGTCGGGAACTCTACACAGATAAAGGCCGCGTCCCTTCGCCGGCCAGACGCCATGACGTTCCGCTTTCTCTCTACCACAGCGCCGGTGGATGATCTGTGGCTCCTTGCAGGCGGCTTGCGCGCACCGGCCTGTGCCCCTTGCCTCTAAATAGTGTTAGTTACCACTTAGTCTGGCGTAGACAGCTCGCTCTGCCGAGACCCGTGTCGTCATGCACTCCACCAGCCCAAAGCTTCTTGACAGCTCGTGACGACGAACTGAGCAACAAATGAACACAGGATAGAGTGTTCGGGCAGCGCAAGACACGTACAAGTAGGTGCCAGAATGGGCTGGCCAAGGTACAACAAACTCACACTCCTGACCTCAACTGGCCGTAGCGTAACCCCTCCCTCGAGAGAGCGACTGTTAGTTCCAAACCAATCTGACCACCTCTTGAAAGCTTGACCATCGACAAAAACGGAGGGCTGGCCCGGCTGCTGGAGTCGAAGTCTTTCCATCTTGCATCCACGACTCCCGGGGTGCAGCAGTAACGTGTGTTTTTATACCAGTCTGGGAAAGACGGCAGAAAGTTGTTTTCTGCTCTTCATTTTTTAATATTTCTCATAATTTCTCCCAATAGTCGAATCGATCCTGCCCGAGGCAGCTTTCGATTTAAACTTTCTTCAGTCACTTGACCTCTTCCCTCAAAAAGATCACCCCACATTCTTGTCGTCGCACCTCCCCAACCTTCTTGGTGAACACCAAGTGAAACAAATTCTGGAGGTCGGGAGAGCAGCCAAGACAGCAAAAGAAAGAAGAAAAAAGTATGTATATCTCACTCACCCCTCAGTCGCCAGTCCGCCGAGGTGACCGTCGTCTCTCCCTCCCTTGATCGCCTTTCGAAGCTTTGCTTCTTTGCGTCTTGTTTGCCAAGGAAGCTGTTTACAAGAGCTTGAGCCCCCTTGGCTGCTGAACCCTCTCTGCCAGCTTTCTCAGCTTGAACCCCCCCGACTGACACTCAAGATTGCTCAGCCACGACACACCTATCGTCTCTCTCAGGCGGTCGGACAGACACCTGTCAGTCGTTGAGAGTACCGCGTCAGCTCGGCGACTGCGGTGCAACACCTCTTTGCTTAGTATCGAAATCCTCCTTCACTTACATCGTCCAAGATGGCGGTCAGTCGTGAGTATCCCAGGCCCCAATCCATGGAATCCCGACGATTCGGTCCCTCTGGAGACCCGACCGGATAGGACGAGCATAGGAAAACCTTTGCTAACCACTATGCTACCCGCCAGGACCCTCGGTGGGCCTTCTTGGCCTTCTCTTCATCGCCGCCGCGCAGATGCTGCTCTGGTTCGTCATCCTCTCCGGCGTGACGGGCCAGACGCCCCTCGATAAGACCTTCTTCTTGCGCGCCAACACGTCCGGCATCACCGCCTCGCGGCCCATCTCGCAGTGGACGTTCTGGTACGTCTGCGGCGACGGCAACAACGACTGCGGCCCGCCCTACCCAGCCCTGCCGGTCGGCTACGCCTGGGGTGCGAACCCGCAGAACGCGCCGCCGGGCATCGTGGGCTCGTGGGGCGGCAACACGACCAGCCACTACTACTGGTTCATGTGGCGCTTCGGCTGGGTCTTCTACCTGATGACCATGGTCTTTGTCGTCCTGGCCTTCTTCACCGGCTTCCTCGCCTGCTTCGGACGCCTCGGCAGCGCCATCAGCGCCACGCTCTGCCTCGTCGCGCTTGTCCTATTTACCATCGCCGTCAGTCTGATGACGTGAGTAGCTCTGCTTCCTCTTCTCACTCCCCTTCCCCTCCTTCTTCGTCTCCCCCCTCTACAGTACTTGGCACAGTGGAACTCACCTACAACCGCAGAGCGACGTTCGTCAAGATGCGCAACGCCTTCAACAACGACGGCCGTGACGCTTCGATCGGATCCTACGCGTTCGGCTTCAGCTGGGGTGCGTGGGGGGCCATCCTGCTCGCGACCATTCTCTTCGGCCTGGGCGTGCGCGGGGACGGCCACAAGTCCGCCACCAACGGCGTAGGAAATGGCAGCGCCATGCCTGGCTTCGGCAACTTCGGCTGGGGCCGCGCCCGGAGGAGGAAGAGCACCCGCAGCAAGCGGTCGTTCGACATGGGCGGTCCCCGGGTCAAGGAGGAATACACTTGAGCCGAGGCTGCTCGCGAATGACGAGCTGGAGAGGGGATAATAGGAGCGACATGGAGCGACGCCTTCTCTGTCCTCGTCGAGGCTTTTGGAGGCGAGATTGGAAGTGCCAAAAACATCACAATCGCAGACCCGATCGGGAACGAGGCTGGTTCAACCTCGATTCGACATACCTGGGCCACGGCAGCCACGCAAAGGCAATAATAATGTGCAACTCATAATCTGATGTCCGTCGGTACGGAGGAATGAGTGGCAAATGCCACCTATTTACATAATTATTTGATAATGTTATCTACTGTGTATTCCTAATCCCAACATGATCACTTGCAATCTGCGATCGCAACGCATCTACGTGCTGCTGCTTTCCTCGCATAGTAAAGTGTAAAGTCAGAGTGCGGGATAGAGTGGCTACGAGAGCGAAACTCCGGCTGCTGCCATCTAATCCTGCCTGATCAAATGTTCTTCTATGGCTTCACCCTCCGGAGGAATACGTAGGGCTCCCAACCATCCCCCCAACCATCCACCTTCTAAGAATACTATAGTCGACCAGAAGTAATCCCAGAAGTCAGAGCTTCGGCAGCTCCCTTGTCGAATCCACTTGGAATCCGGAAGTGCATCGTAGGTGCTTGGGGCTTCCACCGAGCATAGGACCTCCACGTGCGGCACTTTCCCCTGCTCGCCGCTGGAGACGGATATGGCCATGTACCAGTTCACTCCGCCCACCATCAAGGAAAGGGTGAGCAAATGGCCACGAAAGTCCAATATATTGACATAGTGCCGAACTTCTGCGGACTGTTTTGGATCATTAGCCGACCCTAGTGCGTATGGCCTCAGCGATGCCTGAACGAAGCCACGTGCGCCATGTTGGAACCGATGCGCATAGGTAGCTTGAATCCGTGGCTGGCCGGGTGCCTTCTTCAAGTTAAACTCGATGTCGAATGGTCTTCCACCAGGGTAAGAGATACATGATGCAATAGCTTCCTGATGTGGTGCAGGATTCCCACTTAACTTGAATGAATTAAGAGGAGTACAGCAGTAGGTGGTTTGAAACCACCCCCCGACCAGGCCACTGATCTGCACGGAGGCTGTTTTATGTATGCATACATCGACAATGTTGACCGGTTCAGACGTAAGTGGCATTTCGTACATCATGGAACCGAAACTGTGGCGGTAGGTCCGCAAAAATGCCGTTTCATCATCCACACTATCCCTCGCTGACTCGCCGTCTGGCACCGTCACGGCCATGTGCTGCTGCGTAATCACCCTCCTATAACAGGGTGCTTGGTTTGGATGTCGTGGCCTTGCAGAGTCTCCTGCTACCAAGAGCACGATCTGTCTTTCATCCGCCCTCGAGTGCTTTTCGCGGATGCCGCAGTTGAGCCTGAGACGAAGCAAAGAGGATGGAAGCCCACAGATCCTGTTCAATTCCTCGGCCCGGGGTTGCTGGATTTGAATCCCTTTCTTGGTCACCTGACTCGGGGCTCCGGTTTCTTCTTGGAGACTTACGATGCTGCCCCCGGCATGGAAATCGGAGGGAGAGTCGGCGAAGACGCTGCCTTCCCGCCAGCACCTCGAGCTACCCTCCGGCGCTGTCCATGCGAGCAGCGAGTGATCATCGGTGGTTTTGAAAATTTCTTCCTGCAATCGAAGAAAAGCCTTGGGCCCCTCGCCGTAGAGAAGAGGCATACTGATATCGAATATCCCCAGCAAGCAGTAGGCAAGGTCTTCGGCTCTCGTGCATTCTCGCCTAGAAGCCCAGGACATCTTCTGCGCCACGCTATACGCGCCCAAGTCGGCATTGAGATAATGTATCCTCCCCGTGCTTTGTACACGGCCATATTCCATCCATTCATATCTGTCCCTCGCTTGAAACACTTTCATGGGAATCCTTGTTATGTAGTGAATGGTCGCGCAGAGTTCGTCACGCGTACCGAGATGCTGCCAACTCTGTCCATAGAAATCCATCCTCGGCGGCGCGATGAGCTCCTGAAGAGTCCACCCACGCGTGAACCACCGACTCGATGCCAGTGCTAAATGCTGAAATTGCAGATGCACTTGCTTATGACTCATGTCTGCATCCTGGTCGGCCGGGACATCCTCCAGATAGGCGTAGCATTTCCGCGATGATTGGTACCACTGGTACATCGAATTAATGGCCTCGCTGAGTTCTGCACTGCTGGTTTTGTCGATGCAGCAGGTGTCTACCCAGAACCACTGCAACGAATCGCGTTTCGCCAGCCTGCAGGTGTTTAGGATCTTCAGCAACCCGTTTGCCGACCCTGTCGAGCTTCGAAGGCCTGCAGACGGCTCTCCGCCTGTCGGAACTATCCTGCGCTTCGGGCTGGACCAGTCTTGAGATTCTATCCTGCGCTTCGGGCTGGACCAGTCTTGAGATTCCATTTGATTTAAAAGGAGCTCTCGAACCCCTTTGCCCAGCCCCATCATCTCTTGGAAGGAGACCTCCTCATCGCCCCAGGTATGGGACAGAATACCGTAGGGAGGAATCTTGTCCCCGAAGAACTCGGATATCTCAAGCGTCTTGACGTTTATAAGACGCATGGCGACAAGTTGGTTGGATTAAGAGCAAAAGTCCCGAGCACGGCCGTGATTGTAATCTTGGCGAAGTAAAGTGCGCGAAAAGAAAAGAAAAGCTCCTCGGAGCCTTGGGGCGACGCCTGCCTATTCCGACTGCCTCAGCTCAGCCCCGTTCGGCCAATCAGCCTTGGCTGTCGCTCTACCATTCCGTACCTGGATTCGGGCGGCCGTGGCAGCGGGGAGAGAGCTTCCACGATAGCGACCATGAACTTTTTGACAGTTGTAGTTCTGACTTCGAAGATACTTATTTAATATAATAGTGGATTGCGCATGGCATATCAACTAGTCTTCTAGGATTCTAGAAAGTTAGATACAACTTGCCATACCATGTAAACACATCTTAGGTTGAGGGCACAGGCTGGGTTCAGTGAGGCTTTGCTATTATATCCTTCCAAACGAGCTTTACTTGAGGTATGCTGTGAAATAACACCAATTGCTTAAGGCTCTCTCTGTACGCCAGATTCAATCACGTCGACTAGGCTGGTAGCCTCCGGAGACAGCATCTAGATGGTCACAGCATATTTGCCGCTAAACCACCACAGTGTTTTAATTCAGGTCTTTTCACACGCAAGGATTGCTCCTATGCTACTATGTAACTGCGGCAATATCCTTTGAGATACTTGGGCCTTTTTGAAAGGGGGAGGCTTGGCAGTGGCGGTTTGGCTCGTAGTTCCCGGGCTTGTTTCATGGCTAAGTGTGGCTTCAATATTTCCGTGCCCAATCCATTCATTGAATAAGTCGGAAATCCGAGATATATCTACCTCTAACTAAGGTAGCCACGTAGAATAATTGGCTAACGATCTTACCGGGATTATTTACGAGATACAATATGCGACCAAAGACGCAACAGCCAAATGACGACTACCAGTATAATTGAGCCAACATGATTCTTGGATCTTATCTAGGGTCATAGACTAGTGGACTTAAAGTGGCAGATATGTATATGTAGAGCTTGTTATGGGTAATGAAATCTAAAAAAAGAATTCTTACCAGCTGGATCAATCAGAATAAATGAGTTACCGTAGGTCGAGAAGATTCAAAGGAAAGAGTGAGACAGAGAATGGCTATTCGTCTGTATTCAGTATGCCCAACAACAGCGCTCCTATATCTGAGACTCTCAATGATCGCAGATAAGCACAACACTTATATTATACTCGCCGAGGGGGTTTCCCGCGCCGTTGCTGATGCAGGTCCAGGACCCGTAGACACCGACGGCAGTACCAGTCACTACGCTTTTCGAGACAGGCAGTCTCGACCCCAGTGCCCTCTACATGCCTTCGACGGGAGCAGCAGCAGCAAAGGGAAGAGAAGGCAGGACGTAAAGAAGGACGCTGAGGCCGGCGAGTAAGCCAGTAGAAACCATGATGAATTTCTGATGGTCCCAATATACTTCTTGCCCTTGGTCTTGCCACATTTTCTGTTCCTAGCCATGGTTTCGTGGGTCTAACTGCTATCCGGACAAGGGGGATGTCGTTAGCCAAAAACAAGCAAAAGATGTTGGTTGTAGAGCACGGTGAAGCAATAGACCGAATCACGGCAGGGAACAAGACCCGAGGGCCTGGCCTCTCGCGATAAATCGCTTGCATGGCAACGGCCAGCCAATAGCCAAGAGCCACATCAGTAAAGCCCTTGTGGCGTCCAACTGTGTGTTATCTTTTCGAATTTCTCGTTCGTTTTTACCCAAGTAAGGTACTGCCACTGCGGTTATGAAAACGAGTTGGCATGAGTTGGGAGTATACTATTGGGTGGAGAGTAGCATATGCTAACCAAGTCCATCACCCGAGGCCGAATCTACTGCTCGAGGCACTGCACACCGGTTATGGAATCGTCGTACTCCGAGTTCACGCAGTAGGAACAGACGAGGGACAGTAAAATAAAAATATTCTAGCTTTCATTTCATCCACATCAATGGAGCCCGCGAGGGCTATCCCGAACTCGTATACAGGGAAGCCCGACCAACTATACCACCCAGCATCCTGCTATCTACCCATATTCGTCGACCCGGGCATGCAACGCTGCTAAAAAAAAAAAGAACTGAAAATCAAAGAACAAATGAAAAAAAAATTTGCGTGAGGAGCCTCGTCATGATTCTAAAAGATACATGCGTTGGGGTAACTTCTTGGAGGGAAGAAGAAAAGGGAATGACGCATAAAATCGAAGTTGTCGTGATGCAGAAAAAGGATCAAAGAGCCTCCCGAGCCAGCTGGTTGTGAAACATGCAGTCTTGCGTTTCCAGTCCCATCTCTCGTTCTACCAAAAAAACAATATCAGCTTTTCTCCGTCCTTAGACCTTGTCCCTGGTCTATATATGCGCATCGCCGAGCTCAATCGGCTGAGACATTGGAGCGGGAGGCCAAGACCAGCTCGGCGCTGCCTTAGTCTCAACTAACGAGTAAAAACACAGGTTATTGGTTCGATCTGTATTCTTCCAAATGTAGATAGAGTTCCGCACCCGCAGAATCACACTGGCCATCCGCTCGCAGTTATTCCAGTTTTGGACTTGAAAGCGGACTAAGCTGGTCCAGAGGCGCGGTATGCAACGCCGGCTTCTGAGCAGAAGCCGCCAGCTGGCCTTTGGCCTTCTTCTCCAGCACGCCACGCACCCACTGGGCGACTTCTTCGTCACCGTCGTCTCCTCCATCGAGGCTCAATGCACCAGTTGCGTCGGCGAGACTATCATCAGCGGCAGCATCTTCTGCCTCGGCATCCTCGGGGATTGTGTTGGGATGCGTGAGAGGGTTGATCCATGGATGCTGCAGGAGCATGGGGTACGTGTGCCGCTTGGTTGGGTTCTTGTTCAAGCACGATTTGACGAAATCACGTGCCACGGCTGAGTATCCTTCGCTTGGGAGATCTGGTGGGTCGCCTTCGACGATGGCCTTCACAGAGGGCGGATCAGCGGCTGGGGATACAAGGGGGGGGGGTCTGGGAGAAGGTCTGGGAGAAGGGAAATGAGATTGTAAACTTACGCTCAACTGGCTGAAGATGGTGCTGGAGACCTCCGCTGGGTACGGATACTTCCCCATGGCACACTCGATGATGGTCAAGCCCAGGCTCCAGATGTCGCTCTGGACGCTGTAGGTGCCTGCCGCGCCGCCGCCGACAGCGCTCATGCCGCCGCCGCTGATGCGCTCGGGTGCCATGTAGCTCTGGCATCCAATGTTCGTCTTGGCGATGCTGGCGACCAGATTGCCGGACACACCAAAGTCGCAAATCTTGATTTGCCCCCGCGAGTTCGCGAGAATGTTGGTCGGCTTGACGTCTCTGTGGATGATGTTGTGGTCATCCTTCAGCGCCTTCAAGCCCATGATGGTCGAATAGGTGATCTTGCGGAGGACTGGCTCCGGTATACCGCCAGCGTACAGCTTGTCGATACTGCCACCGTCCATGTACTCGATGCACATATAGACGGCGCCTTCCTGATAGAACGCGCCATAGAAATCGATGATATATGGCGAGACGCATTCGTGGAGGATCACGAGCTCCTTGAGAATGGTCGCAAATTTGGCTTCGTCGAGCTCGAGGCGCAGCTCCTTCATCGCCATCACTACACCGGATGTGTTAGAGCTGGGCGGCGGCGATAGAGGGGACGCTTCCGAGACGGATCCATCTTTCTCTGATCCAGAGGGCTGCCGAGAGTTTGTCCTGAATTGGCTAAGACCCTGACCAAACCGCGGCACTTTGGCTCGCGAGTGCCGCACTTTGTACACTGTACCGTAGTTGCCCTTGCCCAGCTCGTCCATGAC
>FTLB01789331.1_pt1 | contig 12524 bp, 5 predicted proteins | sample 1658291 | NCBI WGS metagenome assembly FTLB01 (sample SAMEA3914812, study PRJEB12502) | metagenome | biome: forest; material: soil | place: Canada | collected 2011-07-07 | depth 0.1 m
AGCGGAAATTCCCCTGGCCCGCGTTCAAGTGGTCGGCAGACGACAAGTACGTGGCCAGGCTGACCCAGGGTTCCGCCATCTCCATCTACGAGCTTCCTCGCATGGGATTGCTGGACAAGACGACGGTCAAGATTGACGGGGTGATGGACTTCGAGTGGGCCCCAGCTACGCCTCAGCGGGACGGTATCAAGACCTACGAACAGCTGCTTTGCTTCTGGACTCCCGAGATTGGTAGCAACCCCGCCAAGGTTGGGCTGATGAGCGTCCCTTCCAAGGAGATCGTCCGAACCCTGAACCTCTTCAGCGTCAGCGATGCCAAGCTGCACTGGCAGTCGGACGCTGCCTACCTCTGTGTCAAGGTCGATCGGCACTCCAAGTCCAAGAAGTCCCAAGCAACAACGCTTGAGATCTTCCGCGTCAAGGAGAAGGGCGTCCCCGTCGAGGTTGTAGATACCATCAAGGACACCGTTATCAACTTCGCTTGGGAGCCCAAGGGCGATCGCTTCGTCATCATCACCACGACCGAGCCTCCAGGACCTACTGCTGTACCTCCGAAGACGTCCGTCTCCTTCTTCTGCCCGGAGAAGGTCAAGGGCAACGCCATCGGCAATTTCAAGCACCTCAGGACTTTGGACAAGAAGAACAGCAACGCGATCTACTGGTCACCCAAGGGTCGTTTTGTTCTGATCGCCACGGTTCACAACCAGCAGAGCTCCGATCTCGACTTTTATGACCTCGACTTTGAGGGCGAGAAGCCCGAATCCGACAAGGATCTCACGGCAAATCTGCAGCTCATGAACACCGCCGACCACTATGGCGTGACAGATATCGAGTGGGATCCCTCTGGTCGCTTCGTCGCCTCCTGGGCATCCTTCTGGAAGCACACGGTACGTAATCTACTCGCGCCCCACTAACGAGATTGAGAGGGATGCTAACAAGCCACGTCGAACAGATGGAGAATGGCTACAATCTCTACGACTTCCGCGGTGAGCCTCTGCGGGAAGAGCGCATTGAGAAGTTCAAGCAGTGGTCCTGGCGGCCTCGACCCGCCACGCTGCTCACCAAGGAAGAGCAGAAGACGATCCGGAAGAACCTCCGCGAGTACTCTCGCGTGTTCGAGCAGGAAGATGCGGAGCGCATCAACAGCGCCGACGTGGCCGTGGTCGAAGAGCGCCGTCGCATGCTCGACGAGTGGCTTGCTTGGCGCGAGGTCATGGAGGAGGAGGTCCAGGACGACCGGGCTTATGCCGGCCTGCCAGAGGACCCCGTCGAGGAGTTGCTCAAGGCCAAGACGCTCGAGGTCGCTCCCAACGCCGAGGAGAAGATCATCGAGGAAATCATGGAGGAGGTGCTCGACGAGAGCGAGGAGATCGTCAACTAAGAGTGTTTTTTTCTATGCGTCTCGTGGCAAGCCACCCAGGATTGCTCTCTGCGGAACAAAAGGAGGCCGGTAATGCATCGGACATGGCTATCTATTGGTTTGTTTGTACGGGATCAGATCAGCAGTACCCAGCTAGTACTGCAATGCAAAAAAATTTGCCCAACCGTCACTCTTGTTAGTTTATAAAATTTGGCTTTTGTTTTTCACAGGGAGAGACCAGGTGTTGGCTCATTTTCAAGGGGGACTTCTTGACCATTGAAGATATCTAATCTCTTGACTACCTTATGTCTCCAGGGTCCTGTGATGATTAAGTTATACGGAGTACATTTCATTTCTTCAGTGGTGACGACCAGAGTATACAGCAGATACGCCACTTACTCACGTCCCTAACTTTCAGGCACACTACGCCATGGCGAAGCTTCCTAACACTTTTTTTTCCACAGGCGGCGGCCAACTAGTGGCCTTTTTTTTTCTTTCTCTCTCCTCGAGCTATTTGAGCACGTTGTTTTCTTGAGCATGAATCATGAAAGCACCGGGACTGGCAAGAGGCATTACTGAGAAACGGCGACTGCTGAGTCGGAACTCGAGGCAAAGTCGCCGGTTGGGCCCGAAGAGACGGTCTGTTTTTGTTTTTGTTTTTTTCTTCTCTTTCTCTCTGGGAATAAGTCACTCGAGGTGCGGAAAGCTCCCTCGCTTCCAAACATATCGGGTAGGCAATCGTCACCTGCAGAACGACGGAAAGTCGCATTCTGGCCCCGAAAGCAGTGCGACTGCGGCTTCTTTTTCCGTTCGACCGCGTATTCGGTCTCGATGCCGATCAGGATCTTAAAGGAAGAGGGGTGGGAGGGGTTCCAGGATGTCCATCAACAAGCACGCGTCGTAGGACAAGCCATAAACTCGTAGCCTCCCTTCCCGAGGTTAATAAGCCCCGAGAAGTCAAACTCTCAAGCATGTGCAAACGTAAGTTATCAGAGGAGGGAATAGGATCCCAATATACGGCAGAAAACGTGCAATACCACTCAGGGCATTCATCCGTACGAAGTACATTGGATGAGCTTGGCTGAGCTTGGCTCGCTTGCTTCAGGCTAGATTACTGTGCGACGACCCCCCCTGATGAAGGGAGAGGGCATCTATGCTCATACTTGGTTACGCAGTCCCGACAGTGTGATAGTGTGAGCATACACGTAAGATACAATGGTGGGCTGCCCGTGTGACACGAACCCCCCCTCCCCAGAATCTAGGGAATTTTCGCGCCCGGTTGGCCGCACGTGGAGATTCCGAGATCTCGTTCAGGGATCCGATATCTCAACAATTTGTCGCGGCAAGGCCCCCAACAGAAACCAGTGCTGCCGTTTTTGGGTACGAAATTTTGCCTGCCCCGCCCCCACCGCCATGGCGCCTATGTACCTTACTCCGTGACCTACAAGACTTTGTAGTTTCTTTTTAAAATTTTCATGTGAAGAAGCTCTCTTTTTTTTTTCTCTCCAATGCCCAACACGGCGTCCTATCAGAACCCAAGGCTTGATTTGCCTTGATCCGCGTCATTGAGAGGCTGTTTTGGAGGCAATATTGGCCCGTGTTCAGCTCCCTCTGGAGTCTGTAGTCTGGATTCGCAAACACGGCCCCGATTTGTTCTCTCGCTTGCTGTTGCTTTACCCCGTAAGGAGAGACTCCGTGCTCGACGGGATGGCTCCGCGCAGAGCGCTGGAGGAGGAAGGTACCTTGCATTTCTATTTCGTCCTGTTAAACCGACTCGGGTACCTGAGGATGCTGAAGAGCGGTAGGCGTTCCGATCGCTATGAGCCCTGGGGCCTACCACCATGTGAGCAGATACCCTGCTAGCTCCACCTCGCCGAAGTTCCTAGATCTTAACTTAGGCATTCGAACGGAGACTCCAGTCTCCATCGGTTGCGGTGGGACTTTGGGGTTTGCTTCTAGCGCGCCTCCTCCGTGCTGTAAGTGCGTGGTACACACGTATGGCACTGTACCTAAGGAGCTAAGGTACCTAGATAGGTAGTCAGAAAACCGTCGGCCTCCATTCCCCGTCCGGTTCGCCTGTTCCGAAGTCTGTCAGGTTTTCCTTTGGGGGAGGGAGAGACGGCCGATATCATCATGGTGATGATGATGATCCAAGTGAGATGGTCTGATAGGGTGGAGCAAGAGGAGTGACACTCGTTCCATTGCCGCGCGAACACGTCGCCGCTCTGGCTTCACATGGTCACACATGTAGCCATTTGTTGATAATATTGACTGCGATGCGGACCGGAAGTGAGGAACGGGGGGGGGGGGTAAGGTTACCCTTTCGAGCCTCACGGGAAGGCCCTTGGAAACGCCCAATGACTGAACGCCCCCTGGGGCACGCCAATCACATGTATGTCTCGCCCTCCTTTCAAGATTTGAGGGCGAACGGTTGCTGCACGACATTCCCCCGGAGCAGCCTCAACCAGTTGAGTGAACTCGATCCCGTGAGACTGAGAGGCGGTGACAAGAGGCCTCTAAAACACCACTGGAGGCGGTGAAGCGTCCGCTGAGAAGAAAAACTATTTGCTTTCTCCTCGCAGCTACGAAGTTGCCGAGGAGGGGGGCGGAATATTCAAGCGTCTGTCTGTCACGTTGGGTGTGCGGATCATGGAGGGCCCAGTTCGAATAACTTAGTTCTGACGGATCGAGCCTCCCATGCCTTCCCCATCATCCATGCTTCCCTCCTTCGGCCTAGGTAACCGTATGTAGCTCGGCCATCGACGAGCTGCGAGGCGTTCCAAATCTGCAGCACAACACCTTGGCACCATTTAGTGTTCCTTCTAGAGCCCGTAAGACACGATCGCCGCTCAGAAGAGCGGCTGGCTGAAAGAGAAAGGGGGGGCAAAATCCGTAAGACTGGCTGGACTGGGGCGATTTCGGTGGTGGACGTATGTAAGATATCTTGTTAAGGGAGGAAGCTGCTGCTCTTCTTATTAAACATAAGGTCGTCCTCCCCTCGGCCTGTCTGGTCGTACACTTACTTTCTCTCGCCCCCTAATTTTTTTTTCTTTCCTTTTCCTGAAGTAGGAATAGAATAAAAGGTCAGGTTGATTATACCCGCCCCGATCGAACGAGGAAAGCACCGACCCCTGATTGATCCTTGGCACCGGCAATCCCAACAAATCATACTGGCCGTGGGGAACCACGCAAAAAAAAAAGTAGAGGCAGTCCCACGCAGCGGAAAAATTTCCAGGGTCCAGGAGGGTACAAGAGCCTCTCTCCCGCTCACGAACCCCGGGGTCCAGCATACAATACCTGGCCAATTCCTCGCCCGAGAGATTGAATTGGTTAGTCGAAGGGCTGAAGCCTCGTCGACAATCGTTTTTGTCCTCGCAAAAATGTAAGTATCCTTCTGCGCCACCGAGCAACTCTTGCACTGGGGATTCTTTGCACTGGGGATTCTTTGCACTGGGGATTCTTTGCACTGGGAATTTGGCGAGTTAACCTTGACCACTTAGTCCGACTCGGTCGCATCCCATCTTCTTCCTCAACGAAACCTGAAAGATGCCCTCAGCAAAGGCCTCGGGCTTCTCTGCCCCCCAGAACGCCGCTCTGCGGAAGGCGGTGGGCTCGGCCCTCGAGTCGGATTCTTCGTCGCCGTCGACCGCCGACGTTTCGCCCGTCGAGTCGCCCCGACCTTCGGCCTCTTCGACCTCGCTCTCGTCCTTATCCTCGATCGACGCTACCGGCGACAAGGTGAATTACGGCAAGCTCCTCGACACGTATGGAAACGAGTTCCAAGTGCCCGACTTCACCATCAAGGACATCCGCGATGCCATCCCCAAGCACTGCTTCGAGCGATCGGCTCTCCGCAGCATGTCGTACGTCTTCCGCGACATGATCTGCTTGGCCACCACCTTCTACCTGTTCCACAACTTCGTCACGCCCGAGTACGTTCCCAACACGGCCGCTCGCTTCGCCCTCTGGGGTGTGTACACCGTCCTCCAGGGTCTCTTCGGCACCGGCCTCTGGGTTCTCGCTCACGAGTGCGGCCACGGTGCTTTCTCTCCTTCGCAGAACTTCAACAACCTCATTGGCTGGATCCTGCACTCGGCCCTTCTTGTCCCCTACTTCAGCTGGCAGATGAGCCACAGCGCCCACCACAAGGCGACCGGCAACATGGAGCGGGACATGGTCTTTGTCCCTCGCACTCGCGAGGAGCATGCCACTCGCCTCGGCAAGCTGGTCCACGAGGTCGCGGAACTGGCCGAAGAGACCCCCGTGGTGACCCTGCTCAACCTCGTCACCCAGCAGCTCTTCGGATGGCCCTACTACCTCTTCGCCAACGTGACCGGTCACAACTACCACGAGAGGCAGCGTGAGGGCCGTGGCAAGGGCAAGAAGAACGGTTTCGGCGGCGGTGTCAACCATTTCGATCCGGCCAGCCCTCTGTACGACGCCAAGTATGCCAAGCTGGTTGTCGCCAGCGACATCGGCCTCGGAATCGTGATCACGGGGCTCGTATACCTCGGACAGACGTTCGGCTGGTACAACATGCTGGTCTGGTACTTCCTCCCCTATCTCTGGGTGAACCACTGGCTTGTTGCCATCACCTACCTCCAGCACACCGACCCCTCGCTCCCGCACTACCACTCGGACGAGTGGAACTTTGTTCGTGGAGCTGCCGCCACGATCGACCGCGAGTTCGGCTTCATTGGCCGCCACCTGCTGCACGGCATCATCGAGACCCATGTCCTGCACCACTACGTCAGCTCTATTCCCTTCTACAACGCCGACGAGGCCACCGAGGCGATCAAGCCCGTCATGGGCCAGCACTACCGTTCCGACACGTCCGACGGCCCTGTCGGGTTCATCACGGCTCTGTACAAGAGCGCGCGGATGTGCCAGTGGGTCGAGCCCAGCGAGGGCGCCGAAGGAAAGGGCAAGAGCGTCCTTTTCTTCCGGAACCACAACGGCCTGGGCACAAAGCCCGTGTCGATAAAGAAGGCGTAATGCAGGCGCGCTGGTGCGACCTGCTCATTGGTTTAGACGTTTCGCCACGCGCCCGGTCCCTCACGCGTGTCACTTCCTATAATCTGGAGAGAAAAGGTCTTCTTGGCAACCCCGAGGAAGCTTGGTGTTTTGTTGCTGCGGCGGGGGGGAAGAGGCATGATGTTCTGGGCGATGTGATCAGGCTTGAATTTCCGCGATACTCAAAAAAGAAGCGAAGCAGAGCGAAGTTGCTAGACTATGCCTAGATGATATAGAGAGACGAGCGCTCTAGACGATACCAACCCTCCTGACACGACTCTTGCGGGCCAGGAGGGCGAAAGATAGAGGGAACTGGTGAATAAAGGATTCAGTGTCATGACTTGTTAAAATGCGTTGTCATCCGCGATGGACAACAGCTCCTCCGCTGCGCTGGAAGAAAAGAAGTGAGGTCCGAAATCGATCGAAAAGGTCGGCTTCGTTAATTTTTTGGTTTTACCAAGTAACCTGTCCAAACGACGAAGACTTTTTCGGGGAGGAAAGAGGTAGAGGTCATCTCATGTCGTATGCTTGTGCCGGCGGCTGCCTTGACCAACCGCGTGCAAATGCGGGGTGATGCCAGACATGTGGAAACGAAACGGGGTCCGTCAAGGGACACACACACACACACACCGGGGCTCCCGGGGCCCGTTACATGCATGTGCCCGTCACAGGTAGATTCATTCGATCAGACTCTCTCCTCTCTATCATCTTTGGGACCCCAGTCCGGTCGCTGTGCAGATAAGGTGATCTATAAGCTATGCAATTACCAGTTAGCGAAGGTAAGGTATGCAGTTGCAACCCCCATCGCGTACGTGCGTTGCAACGGCACTGCAGGTGTGTGTACCTTACTCAGGTCGCGTGACTCTGGCTGGTCGCTGGAGGATGGGCGGTGGAGAGCACGCATATACGAAAGCGATACGCTGCCGGCTTATGAGCAAGGTGCACTTACTCCCCTTTTCTGCCGTCGGGTCGGTCTGCAATGGCGCTTCGCCTCGAACTTGTATACAGGGGGTGGATTGGTGTAGTTATCGATCTCTCTTTTCATCTTGACTACATCGTTCGTCCTTGGACGTACCCGAGCAACCCTGTTCTGTTTGTTTGATGAGGTCTGAAGACCATGGAGGCTCTCTTCGAAGAGAACCAGCTGAGGGGTGTAGAATCTGCGGTTTGCATCGGCAAGCTTCATCTACGAATGTCAGCCATTTGGCGTAGGGATATGAATACTACCGATATATTGTTGATAAGCCAGCCTTCTCTCTTCGTCTGGATATGAAACCATGGAAAAAAAAGAAGACCATTATTTAGCTCTCACTTGGACCTAGTCGTAGCCAGTCGTGATTACGCCGACTTCGCTGTCTTTGATGCCGTCCATCTGCCATCGTTGGCTAGCTGCCCAGGGCTGGATCTGGTTTATGGCAGAGGAGGTGAGTCGGTAAGCGTATACAACTATAGTACGGTAACTGCTTTGATATTCGAATTGAATCATATTAGGAGACATTTGGTAACTGTCAGACTTTGATTGGTTGCTGCGGAATCGGCACTCCTAACTGGTTGCCTCTCTCCTAGCCTCGTACATAGCACAGAGTCTGGTCAGCGCCAGTAAGCTTATATGAATCTGCTCTGTTGATCGATACGGTATGCATAGTGGTGGCTTTACCATTTTGAATGTATTGTGTCTTGTCTGGGAATACCAAGGAATATACCGCGAGGAGGCAACATCGTCTTGTTGACCAAATCGATCCCTGATCCTCTGGCATATTCAAGAGAAAGAGACGAAGATGTTGACATCCTAACATGATGGATAGTACCTTAGCGAGAAGTCGTCAACTAGACAATCGTCGGATGGGTGGCTCGAGTGATTAATTATAAATAGCCGCCAGTCTAAGAGAATGGACAGGAAAGGGTTATATGAGTAGCAAAAAGACCCGTGGCTACCCCGGCAGAATAGAGACGTTGCATTTCTCAATGGTTGGTGATATCTGGGTGACACCCAACGCACCTTCCCCCTTTGATGTGACTCGGCACCCTGGCGGACACTCTTCATCACTTCTTTTTCAGTGGTGGCAGTATCATCCAGGCGACGGATTACGTTGCAGAAAAGTCTTTTCGCAAGTCATCTCGCACAAGACATACCCGCACAAGAGATACACTTGCATGGTCGTTCTTTGTTCCTTGTCAAGGCAGCAAACACTCATCTACCCGGCGTATCCTGCCCGGTTCCTGCGCGTCAAACTCCTGATGCGCCAAGTTTTACTTGAAATTGGGCCACCGCACGACTTCTTTTGAGAACGGAAAATCACCGATATCGAATTCAGGGATTGACCAGCTAGTCAATATTCAGCACGATGAACTCCCATCCACGATTCTGGCTCGCATGCCTTCTCTTCTCGACAGTCTTGGTACTTGGGGCCAGCACCAACTTTACCTCGTCTTGCGTAGATGTCGGTCTCAGCCAGGACAGTCTCCTGAGCGCCTCCTGTTCTACCACGGTATCGTCTCCGACCAATGATACGCTGGGCGAGTGCCATGACTCCGAAATCGATCTCAACCTCTGTCTAGGCGTGGACCAGCTCACCGGCGATTTGCAGTGGAGTATCTAGTAAGCACTGCTCTGGTGAAATCTACACGGGAAGTCTGCTGACTGATTTGCGCTGCAGCGGCAAGTTTCTCGATTACTGCTCTGGCTGCTCTCTCTCCTCGACTGCGGTGCTGGGCTGCCACTGTGCGCCGTTGTCGAGTGGCAGGATGACTAACACAAACATAAGCCTGGGTAGGAACCTGCTCCGTCCAACGCTTGAGAGGGGTGCACAAGAGATGCTAACGATATGCTCTAGATCAGGGCATTGGAAATGTGAATGGCCGACTGTCATGTATGGGAGGCAAAGGATCTTGAGCAACTGGACTGAATGGTGCTGTGTGGCGATGGACGGGTGCCGTGGAGACGCGGCATCCCTCGAGAAATCTGGAGCATCTCGGCCCGAGGAGATGTTTCGGAAGCTCAGACTAGGTACCTAAGATGCGTGTGGTATTTTTGGCACTTTCGATGCAATCAGGAGCTCCAGGGAGTGGCGTCATCTTGTATCGGAGCCCTTATTTAGTCATCTGATACTGAGAGAACCCGGCCAAGCTGAGGCTTTTGACGACTTACGAAAATGAGGAGCTGAGGCAACATTGACAGCACTCTGCATTCAGATATGGCTCAACTCTGTTGAAAGGATGAGATGATACAGACTGTATTTACTAGTTTGGTCTGAGCCGCAAGCCGTATAAAGCCTCCGAACATGTTAAACGTAGCTTGAACCCAGCAATGATATAACCTCATGAGAGGCAACTGCTGTGAGCAACGTCGACATAAATTTTAAAAGAAAAAGAAATAAATAAATCATCTTCTGTAAGAGAAAATGAAGCATCGATTCGTTTGTCGCGTATCGATTGACTGCTTAAAAATTGACAGAGCAAGCACCATAAATCAGTAAGACGGAAGATTGTGGTGCCATGATCCATGAAACGAGTCGTTCAACTTTTTACCCAATTAAGAACAGCATAATCAAGAGAAGAGATCCAATAGCCACACATCACAGTCAACACATAGCACTTCGCGAGAGGACTCATTCTGCTTTCAGACTCGAGATCCCCGGGCATGTATATACGAAGCTTGGCGCAACGGCATGCCGGAGAGTCAAAGACGGCCCTCGGAGGATCAAAAAAGGTGCTGATCCAAATACTTCGTATTTCTTGTTCTAGTGAATAGCCCATTATAGCCCATCCCCCGCCACGCTATCAACACAATGGCATAGTTTTTGAGACATAGTTGGAACGGACACATAGGTCTGAACTCAGTTCCAACCAGGCACAGAAACTGTGTAATTAAGCCAATAAATACGGAGTAGAAAGTTCTATTGTAGTGGTAGCTTATAGCTTCTCCCTGTCGATCTCTTACTAGTAGGATGTTTACTACTGGTAAAGATGGAGTGGCTTGAGGGGCCCGCAGTGAGCCTGAATCAGTCGCAGAGGCTGAGCCCCAATGATCATCTCAGAAAGCTCCGCCTCTAACTCTGAGATAAATAAGACAGGCTGACAGGATCGAGTTTACCAACGCGGTGCGGGTAAGATGATGGTTGGGTTTCCAGGCTCTATTTCTTTTCACCATTGATCTGTAGGAAGTAGCAGAGAGCTAGAAGCACGCGCGAAAGACGCGTGAATGTTGATACCAGCGAACTTTTGGGCAATTTAAGCATGATATAAAAAATCGAGGTACCGCCCCGCGCACGCAAAAAACGGTTAAGAGTTGGGTATACCTTGCTCCAGCAGCCAGTCCTCGAATGGTCCAGGCCTCCCAGAATCCCTGTTAATTACCTTGCTCTGCTACTCCGTTGCACTGTTGGTAGAGTGTGGAGCTTTTTGTCGTCGGTTTAACTGCCTTATCTCATTGACGAGATTAGACCGACAATCCATCACCACCGCGTAATTTCGGGCCTAGTGCAAAAAGCCAGGATGGTGTTGCGATTGGCTTTGCCACTTCCACAGGCAAACCTATGGGGGGGTTTTAACCCCCTATTTTGCTAAAACTAACCCGTCGTCGAGTAACCTGTTTCTTTTCCGCCTGGAAAATCAAGTTGGGGGCTGCCAGGGCTTCCTCCCTGAACCTGTGATTGATCCAGGTGGGAAATGGAGCATTAGTATGAGTGATATACCGGACAAAGAGCAAAACAAGGCGAGAACCAAAATCCGATCAAGATCTTTGGCGATCTTGTCATGGCTGAGGAACAATCCGCCAGCGAATACAAGGTAATTCCAGGATACAGAATATAAGCATATTATTACTCCGTACAGCGAGAAGAATTCAGGGCAGGGATAGTCAAAGTTTGGTTCGTGCAACGAACCAAAAATACCGTACCAACAGTGGCACCCTTCAATTCCTTCTACCCCTTAGCAATTTTGAGATGGGTGTTTTGGAAAACGCCTCCCCCTCAGAGTATCGGGGAGGGGTAGACGATGCCAAACACAGGAGAGAAACGGGGGTTGAAACGCTCTCGATTACCTACCTACCTACCTTAGCTACCTGACCTAGGTTTGAATGAACTTCTCTCCGATCCAGCACACCGTTGGGCTGAGCAAAACTTGTGGAATGCGGTCGATTTTGTTTTGATTGTTTTGGCGCAGTGTTTTGCATTCGTCGGAGGCTCGGAGACTTAGGCTCCATTTCCCCCGTTGGATGCCTCTTTCTGGAGAGGTTCAGAATCAGGACTCAGGAGACTGGAGCGAATGGCCCAAATGAAAAATAAAAATAAAATCAAGTCTAAAAAACGACGAATCGTGAGATAAGACGGTACCCTGTGGGGCCAAACAAACTATACCAATTCAACCGGTACTGCATTATGACGCCAGGGGCCTCGTTAGTGGCTGGTTCAGGGTTAGCTCTTTCCTTGCTTTGGCGTATTGGCCCTGCTCCGAGAGGAAAGACCCAATTGAAGGAGCGGCAGGGTAAGCGCGACCTCCTTGGTAAGCCGGATTTTCCTGGTGACGACGGACTCCCGTCATCTTGTCACTTTCTGCATGACCAACTCATCTCGCGCCGGGACCACCTCCGTTTTTTTTCCTCCTTGTTTTTAGCCTCGAGTCTGGCAGCTTCCTTCGTTACCGTTTCGTTTCCCTCTCTCTGCCGCTCCAATTCGCGCCCCATCTATCTCGATACTATCTTCGAGCACAATCGCTTTTTCGCTCGTTCTCCCATTCCCTCGTTTTCCTCTCGAACTGCCCCGGTCAGCAAGAGACTCAATCAACAGGACCCAGCCCCTTCGCTCGCTTTGGCTGCATCCTCCCGGTTGCTGTATGTGTGTGTGTGTGTGTGTGTTGTCTGCGCGTGGGATTACCAGCCTCTTCACAAACGTTCGCTGCATTCGCATCCAGTATATCTTCGTTCTTGAATCGTAAATCGCAGATTACCTTTCGGCATTACCGTTCGCTACCACCGAATCGCCGAATTTTCACGCATTTTTTACTTTATTTGTTTCTATTTCTCTTTATGCTTTGCACCCGCGCACTGTTGTTCCTCGGCGCTATTTTTACCGCCAACAAGCCCGATCAGCCCTCCATCGTGAGACACTGAGCGGCCGATCCAGGGGACCTCGCCTACTCTCGCCCAGGAATT
>FTLB01000016.1_pt1 | contig 12515 bp, 6 predicted proteins | sample 1658291 | NCBI WGS metagenome assembly FTLB01 (sample SAMEA3914812, study PRJEB12502) | metagenome | biome: forest; material: soil | place: Canada | collected 2011-07-07 | depth 0.1 m
GGGGGGAGCAGGTTGTGAGCAGAATTCCTAAGTTCAAGAAGGGACCGACCTGGCGATATAAGCATGGATTAAGAGCGGAGACGAGAGATATTTCAATTATAGGTATTGATAATAAGCCCCCTGTGACTAGGAGCTATTGAGGAGAGCGACTGGGTCGATCACGACTACATTGCGGCACACCTCGTCGGCTGGGAGCAGCTTAAAGCCAAAGTCGGACGCTATACGCCCGAAGTTGTCGAGGAGATCACGGTTGTTCCCCGAATATATTGATTACGCTTGGCAATTGCTGGATTTGACGCTACGGTGCAGGGTGACCTTAAAGTGTTCATTCCCGGTTACGACATAGGCGCGCTATTCTACCCTGGACATTCCGCGACAAGAACAGAAGAAGTGGATTGAGAATCCGAAAAAGCACCCCAAGGCTTGCATTTTCTTTACGCCCTCTCACCAGTCTTTCTCCGAAATCGACTCTGTGTACTTCTTCTGCGAGAAGGATATTGCTCTTCCTGTCTTCGCAGAGAGCCATGGTCGAGTCCATCCGTAAGCATGGCGTTGCCATGCGGGAGGAATCGCTTGATGCAGGCCATTTCCCTTCGTTGAGCATGCCTGATACCCTAGCCAAGAAAGTTATGGAATAATCGCCCGAACTGATATGCGGTGGCTGCACGATGGCACGGTTTGACCAGAACATCGAAATCTAGACGAGAGAGGAAACATTGTCGCCACCTGCCACCAGGCAAGTGCGATTTCCCCATCAAAGCTCTAGGCATGTAGGCATGAGAGAAGCAGTACAATTGCTTCTGGACCGGTCTTGTTGGCCCTGGGCTTGGTTGCCTTTATCGGGGCTGTGGCGGCGTCGAGCGGGTAGACAAAGCGGTCCAGAGTCGTCATGACGCAACACCAGCAGCAGCAGGAGCAGCAAAGAGAAGAAAGAAAGAAGGAATGAATAGTTACTTACCTCGTGATCTTAAGCTCCGATATCATTCCAGTAACTGGCGCTGATCTCAGCCTAGACACCTGGTATAATTATCTACCGCCAACTCAATCAGCTCACCGTGCTGCCTTGTCTCCCTCGTGTGCTTGTCAGCCTGTGCCTTGCATAATTCACGTCTTGTCAAATCCTTTGGCCAATCGCCATGACAATCTGTATCGATTACATTATCATTGCTACATTGAGTACTGATCCCTGCGTAGCGTCATGTTCATCCAACCCGAGACGCGGGGAAACAGCTAGGAGGGCGGGGAGCCCAGAAGTAAATGTATGCGCCCACTGCTCAGCAGCCACGGCGCCCAGATATGATCGGCTACGGTAGATAACACTCACGCTACTCCCATGTAATGTATCAGCAGAGCCGATAACTAATTATCAAGCGGAAGAGCAATCGGCGAGGTTCGATGCAAGCTGTAGAGCGTTATCTAGAGTTCAAGTTACATTGAGACGACCCGGCAATCGGCTGCCGAAACAGAGGTGCGTCTGAAGCCACCACCTGAATGGCGGAAGCAACCCCCGACTTGGGGCCCACCCCAACCTAGACAAGACCCCCCGGAACCCAGAGCAGGAAGTCGGTTTGATAACGTCCTCACGGTTCCGGTATAAGTGCTGATCGCCACGAGCTACATGATATGGCTTCCCCATCATATTTCTGTCTCTTGCCTCTCACTCCAACCGTGCGCTACATGCTTCGGGTTTGATCAAATTATTCATGACTGTGTTTCCTTTCCAGTCTTGATTATAAGTACGCTGAGAAGCATGGATGTTCTGCGAGGGCCAGAGGATCAACCCATCGGGGAGGTCGTCCAAAAGGGCGACGGTGAGGTCACGACCAATTGGAAAGTGATCCACGAGGAAGGCAGAACAGCAACCGAGTTTGAGCACAACCAGTCGATACTTGAGGCGCTTCGGCTGCAATGGAAAGGTGTCGCCTGGGCCTGCTTCCTCTCGTTGTCTATCGCCATGTATGGCTACGACAACGCCCTCATTGCAAACTTCTACGGCTACCCCGCCTTCCAGAAGGCCTTTGGTGTCCCCACAGGTAACGGGTTCCAGATTCCGGCACGATGGCAGACCGGCCTCAGCCAGGCTTCCATCTGTGGTATTATCATCGGGGCGTCCGTGAATGGCTGGTTCTCGTCGCGTTTCGGCTACAAGAAGGTGACACTGGCTTGCCTAGTCCTGATGACGGGCTTCGTCGCCGTCCCCTTCACCGCTAAGAACCTTCCAACCTTGCTCGCCGGCGAGATCCTCTGCGGCATTGTCTGGGGCATGTTCGCCACCATCGGCCCTTCGTACAGCAGCGAATGCCTACCCATCGGGCTGCGCGGTTTCCTGACCAGCGGCGTCAACATCATGCAGATCATCGGACAGCTCATATCCATCGGCGTCCTGGATGGATTAGTCGATTATCAAGGGGAATGGTCGTATCGCATCCCCTTCGCCGTTCAATGGGTCTGGCCCCTCCCGCTGTTCATAGGCTGCCTCTTTGCACCGGAGTCGCCGTGGTATCTGGTCCGGAAGGGCAAGCTGGCGGAAGCGGAGCACAGCATAAAACGTCTGACGTCGGAGAAGTTTGACAGAACGAAGGAGACGCTTGCCATGATCATTCACACCGTCAACTACGAAGAAGAGATCCAGACCGGTACCAAATACTGGGACTGCTTCCGGGGCAGCAACCTCCGCCGCACCGAGATTGCCTGCGTCGCCTTCACCGGGCAGGTGTTCAACGGCATCAACATGATGAATCCGGGCACCTACTTCTGGGAACAGGCCGGGCTCTCCGCTTCAAACAGCTACAAAGTGTCCGTGGCCGCGACTGCCATCGGCCTCTTGGCCACATTCATCGGATCTATCCTGATTGCCTACTTCGGCCGCCGCCGACTCTTTGTCGGAGGCATGATTTTCATGACCGTCGTCAACTTGCTGATCGGCATCTTGGCGTCGGTCGCAGCCAGCTTCGGAACGCGGTGGAGCCAGGTTGCCCTGACGGTCCTGTGGGTCGCCGTGTACGATATCAGCGTCGGACCGGCCGCCTACGCCACATCGAGCGAAGTCTCGGCCGTCAGCCTACGCGTGCAGACTGTCGCTCTGGCCAAGGTCGCGCACCAGCTCTACGACATCGTTGCAGCTGTTCTCGAGCCTTATATGATCAATCCGACCGCTTGGAACTGGGCTGGCAAGACGGCTTATTTCTGGGCAGGTACTTCCACGCTCGTCACACTATGGGCATTCTTCCGCTACCCTGAAACGTATAAGCGGTCATACGAGGAGCTTGATATCCTGTTCGAGCGGAATGTCCCCGCTCGCAAATTTCAGCAATACGATGTGAACGCCTACGAGGCTGAGGAGCAGATCATCGTTGAGAAACAAGTCTAGTCACGGGCGGGGGAATGAGGGGACAAGAGTGGACGATACCGTAAGCGGAGTGGTCTGTCTAACTAGGGGGTGTGAATTTCGTTACCTTTTTTTTTTGGTTCTTCTTAATACCTGGTCTATTCCAGGTGCTATGCTATAATGAGGAAGTCCATAGTAATGACGCAAACATATTTTCGAGATCATATCAAATTCCCCTGATGAATCGGTTTTCAAACTCCCTACCGCAGCAACCATTTCGTGGCTGGCCCTGCAACGTTACCGGAGCCCGGTCAGCCAGATATCTCCACTGGGCGGATTTAACCCGGGGTCGCAAGGTCGGGACCTGCTGCCGATCCGCTCTTCCCCCGCTTCAACTCGCCCTTTGCTGTCATCTATCTGCACCGATGCCCCGGACGTCTGACCGATAGCCGACTTATCTGCCGGTACAAGTGTGGTACAGTAGCTCTTGACTCCGCCAAGCTAATAACAGTGGTTTGTGGGCCAATAAGCCGATAACCCAACGGAGTAAAGTACATAGGCACACCATCTCACTTGGCGCCTGAAATGTTTGTTACAGTTATCTTGCAAGGGGATCTGCGAACAGAGAGCAATGGTATCCTTACAAGATACGACAAAACTCGTTTCCGAGGTGGCCGACTTAGACGTCTGGGATGACCACACGCAGCTCTTCTCCCGCTTTCCTTCGCGGAGATCGGTCGTATACTCCAAGAAGGGCATCATCGCTTCTGCGCACCCTCTCGCGGCACAGGCCGGTTTAGAAGTCTTGAAGGCAGGCGGCAATGCTGTGGACGCCGCGGTGGCCACCGCAGCCGCGCTGGGTGTCGTCGAACCCGTATCGACCGGCGTCGGCGGGGATATGTTCATGCTGTATTGGAGCGAGCAGCATGGAAGAGTGTTTGCTCTGAACGGCTCGGGGCGGTCCCCTCAGGCCTTGACGCTTTCCAAATGCCAGGATATGGGTTTCACCGGCAAGACGATGCCGCACCAAAACATCAACAGCGCCACGGTGCCCGGCCAGGTCGACGGCTGGGTCGATGCGCTCGCTGCCCACGGGAGCGGAAAGGTGTCGATGGCCCAGATTCTGAGACCAGCGATTGGGCTCTGCGAAGACGGCTTCCCTGTCTCGGAGATCACGGCGAGGCAGTGGGTTGAGGCTGAGCATCTGCTACAGACCGCTTCTCCGAGCGGCGGCGAGCTTCTGAAGGACGGCAAAGCCCCTCGCACGGGACAGATCTTCAAGAATCCTTATCTTGGGAGGGTGCTGACCGAGATTTCCGAGAAAGGTCGAGCCGGTTTCTACGAGGGATGGGTAGCTGAATCGGTCGTGGAGGTGGTAACCCGGCTTGGAGGGGTTATGACGCTGGAGGATCTTAAGAACAACACCTCAACCGAGGAGGAACCTATGGCATTTTCATACAAGGACTGTACGCTATGGGAGTGCCCGCCCAACGGCCAGGGTATCATTGCACTGGAAGCCCTTGGAGTCGTCGATGCCCTCGAGCGGAACGCAAAGATCCCTGGCCTTGCTGAACTCGGTCATAACTCATTAGAGTACACCCATACGATCATCGAGGCTCTTCGGTATGCTTTTTCGGATGCCTACGATCGTATATCGGATCCTTCCACTGAAGTGTTGCCCATAAGCGAACTACTCAGTCCGAGCCATCTATCCGAGGTGGTGGCAAACTTTCAGATGGGGACCGCCGACAGGACCGTACGAAATGGATTCCCGACGAAGACCTCCGATACGGTTTACTTCGCTACCTCGGACTCGGAAGGGAATGTCTGCAGCTTCATCGCATCCAATGCGTCCAACTTCGGCTGCGGCGTTGTGCCACAAGGGTGCGGTTTCCCGCTCCAGAACCGCGGATCCCACTTCCTATTGCGTGAGGGCCACCCCAACTCGCTTAAGCCGAATAAACGGCCGTACCACACCATTATGCCAGCCATGGTAACGAAAAGTGGGAAGATCGAGATGGCATACGGTGTGATGGGTGGGTTCATGCAGCCCCAGGGCCATCTACAAGTCCTCCTGAACACCTCGGTCTTCGGATATCACCCGCAAGACGCTCTGGACGCCCCGAGAGCCTGTATCGTTCCTGTACGCGCATCCCCAGCGTTTGCGACAACGGAGAACCATGCAGAAATTGCCAGGGACTCCGTCGTCTTCCTGGAAGAGGGCTTCCCGGAGGAAGTGGTGGAAGGACTGCGAAAGGCAGGCCATGAGGTTGAGCTCGTAAAGGATTGGCGACGAGCCATGTTCGGCCGTGGTCAAATCATTCGAGTCTGTCGTGACCCTAACGGAGAACGAGTCTACTGGGCTGGCAGCGACCAGCGTGGCGATGGTCATGCGGCACCCTGGTAGTCCAGCATCCATTTTCACGTTAGGCACCGAGGCAAGGATGATGTTTGGAGGCTGTTAAGAGCCATGCTCACACCAAAGCGTGCTTGAGGTCAATATAAGCAGAGGAAACTTGTTCAGCGCAGGTGTCCGTATTCATAGCATAGTGATTATCCACTCCCGCCAGTATGATCCTGACTTGTAAGGGAATATCAAGTGCTCTACGCGGTTATATAATCTTGCGCAACAGTATATAAAGAACCGCGCAGTTAGGCCCTCCTCTCAAGGCGTTAAAACGAATGCGGTAGCAGCCCGTAGAACAAGAGCATCGTGTTCAGATTGGTAATCTGGGATGATAGGTGAATTGAAGAGTGAATTGCTAAAGAATAAACTGTAGAAGCTATTTATTTAGTAACGACCAAACTCTCGAATGCCGATTCGTCCCACTCCCAGAGGCCGTCCAACGTGTTATAATCAAACTGAGACACTATGTTAGACTGCTCGTCCAACCAAGATGCTTGCACCAGGAAATTAGCTGCGAGGCCACCTTCAACAACGTCCGGTACGTGGCTAGACTGTGCCGTATTCAATTCAGCTTCAAGTTCCAGGTTCTCATATCCCTCTCTCATCCCGTGATCAGTAGATTTAGACGAGTCAAGTTCACCACTGGATTGTTTGATCGGCAGTTCATGGAGCTTTCGCCCTTGCTTGAGAGAATAGCGTTCCTCATCTGTGAGATTGAGCCTAGAAATCAGTTGTGTCAAGATGGTCCAGGCAGACTGGCCCATTTTGGATATCCCGCGGAGATTATCCAGAATGCCCATGGCTCGTCCAAGTGCATTCACCATCTCTTTCCTACGGGGCAGCTGTGTTCCATCATCGTGTGTGAGCGTGGCACACAGACACGTCGCCGTTTCGAAAGGGCAGAACGCAATCATAAAATACCTAGCTTGACGCGGATATGTGGCTTGGTAGAAGGCTTCAGCGGCGTTCATGGACTTAAGTGCCGTATCAATGGCGTAGTCAATCATATCGTGCAATTGAGCATCGTTCTCATCGGATCCGTGGACACGGCTGTGAGCTAGCAGGTAGGGGCGGACCAGCTGCAGCAATGTCGAATAGGCGATATTGTGTAGTTGGAACCTTTGGAACACCAAGCGAGGATACTGTGCATCCCAGCGAAGATCAGGATCATTTATGTCAAAAACATTAGGGAATGTCGTAATCCATCTCTTCACAAACGAAATGCTCGACAGTGTTGAAATCCCATGATCAGGAAGGTTAGTGGCGAGATCGAACTGAAGGATCCTGGCGACAATGGGAGAAGGCACATCGAGATTCTCGCCTGGCTGATCGAGTAGTGGGTTAGGAAGCAAGACATTAAAGTGTGTTGGAAGTATTGTCGGCCTGCCGAATGTGAAAGACATGAACCTATTATGAAGCAAGATGTCAGCGAGACTCCTTCGGTCAAATTGGGCGTGGCAGCTAAGACCGGAAAGTAGACTTCAGTTAATGACTAGTTCATCTTGTGAAAAAGACTTACTTATCCCACGTGACAAAGGTATACCATATTCTCTTCCTCATCTCTCTTTCTAAAGGCGCCATGTCCTTGGAAAGATCGTCATTGTGTATGCCTTGAAGATGACATGCAATGTTAGCAGTTCAAGTCTCTGCTAAGGTACCGCAGATAATTTGTTCAACGTCTCACCTATTTCTTGTGCCTCTTTCGCAGCATCAACCATAGCGTGCCAAGATTTTACGAACTTTAATGCGTCAGACAGTTATCCCAAAGGCATAGGAGCAGGCATGGCTTGCCCATACGGCCGGAATAGCGTACTGTATGGAAGTTAGCACAACTAATAATGGGGGATTACGGCTTTAGTCGTGGGTTTTGATTGGTATAAACTTTCCCTCAGCCTCAGTTTTTAGCCATATGGCACCTAGAAACAACTGCTGTACATGTACTAGGCCGCCCTCACCCGGTGGAATGAAACTACCGAGGCTCAGCGCAGAATGGTAGCAACGAGAGCCCAACTGCTCTGCGGACTCTCCCAAATCCTCTTCGAGTTGCTTCAAAGCCGATGGTGATAGGAATTGAGCAGAATTTGCACAGATTTGGAGAACGAGCGCAGTGAAAGTTATCGTGCTAATGCTTAACGGCTGTCCTGATTGCCAGTCTCTTCGTTGGTCCCACCATTCAAGGTATGAAGACATAAAACTCGGCTGGTAAATAACTTCGAAATGGTAATTGACGTGATCAAAGAAACCTTTAACCAGCATATTTGTGTAAGGTCGGGGGGGCACAGCTCGCAGTCCTTCGCGGACACGTTCTGGAACTTGAGAACCAGTAAACAAACGAGGAATTGAGATATTACTTGTCTACAGAGGTTATGTCAATTCTTAACGAAATAAGGCGTTTCGAAGGGAATAACTGACAGGCATCTCTAATGCTGAGAATATCTCGCTCTGCAGATATCCCAGGGATTTTAGTGCAGATGCTACGTTTTGTTCTGAACCCTCATCTGGGACATGTTTGGCAGACTGCTGACCGCCGGCCGATGCAGCTTCATTAATGGAAGTGGTTTCGCTTCTTCGAGCTCTTCTAGCAAGTTGTAGAATCGAGTTAGCAACTGAGAGAAACCCTTAAGGCTCGCAGAGACGGCTCACGCTCCCTGCTGGGTAGCAGGACTATCAAACTGGCACAAATGTCCAATCCTGCGGGATTGACAATGGTTACAGGGCCAAAGACGGTTGCATCGCTGTTTTCTTCGCTTACACTCTACGCAAGATAATGTAGCTCGACTTCGCCGCTGCATTTTGAGAAAGAGGGGGGCCGAAGTTGTGTTAGCCATCGCATCCCGAAAATGGGAGATTCATCCGCGACACTTCGGGTTATGCCACGAAAACGTCTCTGGCTCGGTAAGTTAGTCAGCAACTCCTTTGGTTGCCAACCAGAAGTTGACGTATAGTGAGGGGTAAACTATCTGCTATTGAGAATGGTCAATGCGCGGCCACAGTGAGCTGAGACCACCGCAATCATGCTTACATACGCCACCGATAAGATAAAGAGATTAACCCCACCAACCTCTATTTACCATCACAGCTTTAATCTAAGATAGCGCTTCTCACAATTGTCAAGGCCAGATACATACAAGCAGAGGAGACACACCGTTAAGGGAACGCTACAGGGTTTAGGGAGCTAGGGGACTAGAATGTTATAGATATCCGGCTATCAACGCCCAAAAGCTGAGACAGGAGTACGATAAAATAGCTTACAGGGGCTTAAATCCGGCCGGGCGAAATATTTCGGAGAAGTCCCTTGACATCGGACTTCATCAGCACGGGAAATCGCAATGTAAGAAAGCCCGAGGAAGATATAATGAGAGCCTTGCGAGGTATAAATAGGATCTTAAGAACGGTATTACATCTCCTGTCTACTTGATAACGACTCTTCGATTCAGACCAGGTTACCATCAGTTTACATTATCATTTACAGTTAGGAGTTCGTCACTCAACATACGATGCCAGCTAACGGACTAGTCTGGTTCATCACGGGAGCAAACTCGGGATTTGGCTTACTCCTCGCTCAGCTCGCCCTCTCTCAAGGACATACGGTTATCGCTACGGCCAGAAGTGCTTCCAAGTTCCCACAGTCCCTCCGCGATTCGGAAAATGCGGATCTTATTGAGATTGAGGTCGCTGGGACGGCCTCTACCATTACGGAAGCAGTCGATTCGGCAGTCGCCCGCCACGGTCGAATTGACGTTCTGGTAAATAATGCAGGATATGGGCTCCTTGGTGCTTTGGAAGAGGTTTCAGAGGCCGATGCCCGGTATCAATTCGATGTCAACTTCTTCGGTCTCCTCAATTTCACCAAAGCCGTCATCCCTCATATGCGGAAGAAAAACTCAGGCGTCATCGTGCAAGTATCCAGCGGCATCGGGCTTTGGGCAGGTCAAGGTGCCCCAGTCTATGCGGCATCGAAATTCGCCGTTGAAGGGTTGTCGGAAGCACTTGCTAACGAACTTCGACCCTTTAATATTCGTGTCCACTTATTCGAGTTCGGAATTTTCCGTACCAACTTTCTTGGTCCAATCGCAGAGGGAAAGCAGACCGGGGCGAGGAAGGACGGGTACCTTGACATCGCCGGATTAATGGCTAAAATTCACGGAAAACAGCCTGGAGATCCCGAGAAGGGAGTACTCCGGCTCTTTGAAATAGTCACCTGCACCGGTATGGGATCAGGTCTTGCAGACGAGTTGAGGATTCCGCTGGGTTCGGATGCATATAAGATGCTACAGAGCAAGATTGGAAGCTTTAGTACCACTGCCGAGAAAATGAAAGAGATAGCAGCCAGCACGGACTTCCCTGCTTAAGGGCGGTAGATTGTAGAGTGCGGGATCTAAAGAATAAGATATATAGTAGCATATCGTTTAGTAGAGCATATGAAGGAAGTATGATAACTAAATTATATGATTTCCAAGTTTCACTGCTTCCGCCCCCCTAGCTATAATTCCCTTGAAGTCAAGATACCTGAGAGTATCCGTCATTGTGTCTCTATATTGGTAAGCAATAGTGCTACTTGGAGTGATCTCGTAAAGCACCGTGCTTAGGACAATTGATGGTGTCTAGATATTTGCTGCGGTGCGGGGGCCTTGCACATAAGACCTCCTATACCAGGTTAGCCATCGTGAGGGACCGGTGGGCTGTGGCCTATTATATGAACACAATGGCGATGGGTGACGACCTATATCGACCTCTTCGAAGATTTAGCAAATACGCTGCCGATGCTTCACATTGGGAACGTGGTAGCGTGCAAAGCAGAAGAAGCATCACTAAGTGAACGATTCTGAGCATTGGATACGGTGATGAATAGGTGGTATACATAAGGATCTCACGAGCTACCAGCGCCTCCTCCCCCGTGCTGCTGGAAGCACTCGTTCACAGGGACTTCGTCTCTGCAAGTCTCATAAACCCATTTCATCAATGACGACCGGCAGCATGCCTACAGGACACCTCCCCCTGAGTCGCCCAAGCAAGAAGATGCGACAGACGGTCTTCTAATACCAATGATAGGCTAACCGCGCCAAGCCTATATCTATAAATTCCTTTATTGAGAAGGGTTAGGTTAGAGTTAGTCAGCTTCATTTCCGCTTCGATTATTCAAAAGCTGTGGCTTGATTAGCAAACTCGATGTACCAGCCCGGCTCGAGAGATCGAGATGAAAAATTCGGCTCGTTCAAGCAGTGTCGTGTCTACACTATTTGGGGTTTGAATCTAATACATGCAATGAATTGCACCTCGCCGAAGGGGGTTATTGGAGGCCAGCTTTTCAACATATGCTTAGCCAGGCAAGGAATGCAGTGTGAAACGGACAGAATTCTCTTATTGTATTGACTCAATATTATGGTATGATATCGTTTTCCGAACATAGCGGGCACACACTATATCCTGTGAACCATCAAATATCCTAATCGACTGCCGCAAATCCTTTTTAGTATATTCTCACGACATTGTCCCCGGCAATTTCTACTGTGCACGCTGTCCCGAAAGAGAAAATCAACGGAGAAGTGAGTTTCACGACTAGGCACATGTTGGAAGTACGTGAAGAACTCCGACGTATACTCTGACCTGAACGTCTTCGACCCCTCCTTATCCATCGGCCGCGGAGTGTGGTCGCCGTCGAACTCGACCCAGGTAACGGAACAGCCGCTGTTACAGTCTTGAGACGATATCCTCGTGAACACCCCTTTCTCCAAGATATGTGTAGACCAACATGTAATCAACGAATACAAACAAGAAGGAACGACGTGGCATAAATATGCTGATAGCAATTAGTCGAAACTCCTGACGTTGACCGAGGATATGGGATGGGCAGACACGTCCTGTGCAACACCAATAAAAGGGCCCATATTATCCATTGTGTACTGCTCTAGAAGGGGTAATACAGAGCATTCACCGAGAAGTGGAGATTTATCGATATGATCAGCGCGAGCTCGCTCACTTTAGCTTCCTGCTACCCGGGTGACAACATTGTCCGGACTGCGGCGCTACCTGCACAGCTACAGAATGGTCAACTATACAGCTAGTATCATCGCAAATATCTAGTCCGCGGAACCCCATACGACTCAGACTTCATAGCAAGGACTTCATCTGGCTCCTTTTGGCAGTGTTTCTTTCCATGCTCAGAATCATCGCCACCTGGTTGCTTAGCGCTACCAACTCTCCGTCCGCATCTCGAATCGTCACATCCAGGTCGAATCTTCCATCCTTGATCTGCCTCGACGTGACCCGAACGGCCAGCCATTCGGCGCCCTCCTCGGGCAGTGGCGTCTTCATCTCTAGGTTCATAAGCACGGTCGGGAACCACATGCTCGCGCGCTCCTCGCTCGGGGCCTTCTCCGCTGTGGTCTTCTCCGCCGGGGCATCATCTGTAGACGCCGAGGAGACGCTCGCCGGTGGGCGTTGGGGTCCTTCTAGGAGATCGCGCAGCTCCGGTGCAGCGAGAAAAACGTGTAGGTTATACGGGAACGAGTCCGCGACATATGCCAGCGCGCCTTGCTGAATGTTTTCGCCGCTGGCCATGCGAATCCACATATCCAGGACCCCGGGCGTCAGGGCCCCATCGTGAGGTATGTAGAAGCGCCAGTTCTGCAGCGAGCGCACAAAAGCAGCCGAAGATGGGGGCAGCCTTGCCTCTTTCCACGCGTCATCGGCGCCCTTGGTCTTCAATGCCTCAAAGTCCGGCGCGGCGGGAATCGTGTCGGCGACGATGGTTTCGTAGCCGGTGGGCAGCGAGATGCC
>FTLB01810880.1_pt1 | contig 12511 bp, 15 predicted proteins | sample 1658291 | NCBI WGS metagenome assembly FTLB01 (sample SAMEA3914812, study PRJEB12502) | metagenome | biome: forest; material: soil | place: Canada | collected 2011-07-07 | depth 0.1 m
ATGCTGACGAGAGTGGGAAAATTAATAGGTTTGGGAGCTCTCGAGCTGCAAGCTCCAGACCGACCACATCGGCCACACTGGATACATCAACACCGTCACCATCTCCCCCGATGGATCCCTCTGCGCCTCGGGCGGTAAGGACGGTACCACGATGCTGTGGGATCTTAACGAGAGCAAGCACCTGTACTCTCTCAACGCCAACGACGAGATCCACGCTCTCGTCTTCTCCCCCAACCGGTACTGGCTCTGCGCTGCCACCGCCAGCAGCATCATCATCTTCGACCTCGAGAAGAAGAGCAAGGTCGACGAGCTCAAGCCCGAGTTCCAGAACATCGGCAAGAAGAGCCGCGAGCCCGAGTGCGTCAGCTTGGCCTGGTCCGCCGACGGCCAGACCCTGTTCGCCGGCTACACCGACAACATCATCCGGGCGTGGGGTGTCATGTCCCGGGCATAAACGGTGCTCGGCGCGGAGGTTTGAAGTCGTGGCATCGAATGTTCTCCCGGCAACGGTCGCCGAGAGGGCGTGGAGGGGGCTCTTTTCGAGGGAATCCATGGTGATGGCGTACTTCGGCATGCTTGTCTCGCGTTTTGGTCTCTTTCATGGATGGAATGAAGGAAAGGGGGCCCAAAAACTGCATCATCACAACGACGGAGGCTCAACGCGTTTCCTCTGCGTTGGCATTTCTAGATGGCTGATTGGTACAATATAGCACCCTGATGAACCAAAAATTCCTTACTTTTGATATCCTACACTCGTGAAGAAACCCAGACGGTCTCCATGTGATCTGCCGTGATTGCCTGTTCCTCGTGCCTACCCAGCAAATGATGCCGTCCATGTTTCTCCTTTCTCAGCTGCAGCGCCGGAGTTGGGAATTAAGGTATTCCCGAGATTGAATCGTTCGTGCTTTGTTCCATCTCCTTGCATCACATGTCTCGTGGGTCTTGTGAGGAGAAATAGCGTAGAGTCGTAGATGCTCTAACATGTGTGGTTCGGTCAATTTACTCGCACTTCTTCATGCCTATAACGCGATTTCATATTTGCTCATCTTTCCTTGGACCTACGGAAACTCTCCTTGCCTAGTTCTGGGTATCTGGCACACTTGAGCGTAGCAAATAGACCTGTAAAGGGGGAGAAGAAAATTAGACTTCCGAGACCACACCGCGAACCATCCGATCTTTAACCCTTCTGCATCCGTTCGATAGCCACCATCCTGACTAAACATCCTTACTTCACATCCTAGAGTCGATATCATCCATGAACCACGGCTCTCAAGGCAACTCGTATCTGTCCGGGGAGGGCGGTCGTACCGCTGGCTCCAGCAGTCGGGGATAAGTTGGTCGAGTCTGCATCCCGAGAGGAGACGGTGGATAGTCCCGCGCGGCTGGTCGGGGTTGCGGGACGCGGAGCGACACCGGCACGGCCGTGATGTCGAGGCTCGCGTTGCCCCCGCCCAGTTTCTCCACGCTGACGGGTTGGAAGGGGCCATGGAATCCCAGAGCCGTGCCGGCCACGCCGATGTCCGTGTCGTAGGGCGGCGGAGTCTCGGCCCTGGCAGGGGCCTCGCGGCGGCGCTTGCGGACGTAGAAGAAACCGAGCGCCCCAGCCGAGAAAAATATCAGGCTGCCGAACGAGATGCCCACTGCCATGGGAACGGTTGAGGTGTCGTTAGACGAATCGGGTTCAGGGGTGCCCGTGCTGGGTGCTGGTTGTCCCCCTGGGCTCTGGGTCCCTGCATTGGGGGGAACCCCGCCGTGAGATGTTGTCGTACCCGTTGCCGCGGCGGGTGGCGAGGCAGTATGGCCGACGGGTGCTCCTGTCTGCTGACCAGAGGAAGTCTCATTCATACTATTCCCTGCGGAGTGTGTATGAGAGCCGGCCGTTCCAAACTGGCTCGACGCTGCAGCACCCGTAGAGGGACTTGTTGTGGATTGACCCGAGGTCGATGTACCCGAACTTTGCGACATAGTGGATGGTGACGTCTGCGTGCTCGTAGTTGGAGATGCAGTACGGTCGACTCCGAGCGTGTAGTATGCGGAAGTATCTCCTGTGATGATTGCCACATGTCAGTTGCGTAGCTCTGGCTTGCTAGGGAAGAGCTGAAGGGCAGTTTACCTGACAAAATGACCACTCCAGCTCCGTTGTCTTTGCTGCAGCCCACGGAGCCATCGCCTTCGCAATACCACCGGTTCGGGGAAGAAAGACAAGGGTGGACAATCACGGTGCCGGTAGAATTTCCGTCTATACAGAAGTTGGGACATCCACCCAAGTTCCAGGTCGGGTCTGTGCAGGAGCCACGGTAGGAATAATTAGTACCGTCGGCATTCTGATGGCGGCAGAGGCGGTTATCCAGACACAAGTCGTTCGGTGCGCAGCAGGTGCCGCTCTGCACGTTGTCGGCCACGAGGCAAGGTGTGTTGGTTCCGTCAACATCGCCGCTCGGCCAGTAGCAATCCGAACGGGCATGAGAGATGAACAGAGAGATGAATAGGATGAGACAGATCATGGTACTCCACTGAGGCTGAGGTGAGATGGTGGTGATCATGACGAGACTGCAGGCTCTGCTTGTCAAAAGAGGGTTATAGAAATAACAAAATGAAGGGTAAGGCAGGGTAGGTAGATTAGAACTGGCTCAGGGGGTGTAATTGGCGGAAGCAGAAGGCGGCGTAGGAGAGTAAAATCATCCGATACCAGCAACAAGTCGGAGGAAAACTTGGCTGTGGCGATGGAGTTGGTGCCTTCCACAATGACACCAGAAAGAACCGAGTGCCTTACGCAAAGACCGCAAGTAGGAACAATTTTACTGGGCATTACCTAGGCAGTACCACGGCCGAAGTTCAGACGAGCTGCAGAATAAGGTACGGCTCCTAAAATTTAGGAAGCACATGATACAAGGCAGAACTGATCTACTGGTCAAAAACTGGAAAGCAGCTCTCACTTGGAGTCTGTCAAACCGGTCACCAGGTTAGGTTGTCAAGAGCCACAGTGCAACATCTGTACCTCGAAAGCCGACCTTTTTGTTTCATCTTGTGCTATTGGAGAAGGTCGAGGCGACAGAGAGTATACGGAAACTTCATTTTGGTTCGGTATAATTTGCGAATATAGGCTTCCTCTGTTGAGCTTATTCCTTCGTCACCAAGTCCAAGGTAGCTACTTGAATTATCTACGGTAAGGGGTTGGACTGTACTATCTTGACGAGGCAATAGCTGGCGGGAAGCGAGGAATCACACTCGTTACAGGCCTGATTCTCTGAATCTCCCCCATGAAATAATGGTGAGACGCGCAGGAGATGGAACAACGTCGAGTGTAGTTATACCAAGACTTGTCTTTATTTGGAAGAACAACTGTGACTTAAATTGCTAAAAGAGTTCTATCGATATAAATTTGTATAGACTTGTGATGCAAGAAAGCCGTAATTTGCGGTCACTTTTGGCTAACAGACAATGAAAAAAAAACCCCCTTTTAGACCACACGTCTATCAATATTTTTGTCCTTGATCTATGAGAAATGTATATATGGATGGTACATGAACAGACTCGGCCGTGTAAGTGTCGTTGCGAGGAGCTTCTCAGAGTGGGTACCTCCTATGCGTGTAACCAAATTGGGGTTAGTGCGAAATGTGCTTCAACGGCACTCGATAATTTTCTCGAGCTCGCCAGCTTCGAACATCACGAGCGCCTCGCAGCCGAATGCAGCACATGCGAGCACAATGAGCGTCAATTTGCCCGCCAAACGGCTCATACGGAGTGGTACGTTTCAGAATCGCAATTGAGATAGAGGCGGATATGAGATTGGGTAGAAGGGGGAGGGGGAAAAGATCTTGCTAACAACGCCGCAGCGTCGACGCTCGCCCGCGCGCCATCGACCTCCCCGAACAGCCTGCTCCCTGTCCTCCAATGCCTTTCGATCGCGTCCTCTCCCAGCCGCTCGACGCGGTCCTTCCACAGTACGCCGTCGCGGCCGTGGTTATTCGGGCGTAAGAAGAAGCAGGACGCCGAGGAGATCGAGTTCGCCAAGGAGCTCTCGGGGCCCGAGGAGCAGCGCAGGAAGCTCATGGACCGCCTCAAGCCGACCGGTCTCGACAGCTCGTCCATCTTCGCCGACGAGGTCAATGCCGCCGAGGCCCAGACTTCTGCCCCGGGCACGGGTGCTGCCCCTGCTGCCGACCAGCTGGGTCTGGCCGCGCACATGGACCGCAGCGTCGACCCGGACCCGAGGAGTCGCGTTCGCTGGGAACGCAAGATGCTGATCCGCCACGTTCACCAGGGCACTGATCCCTTCAGCCAGGAATCCAAGGAGGCGAAGATAAAGCGGACGGAACGCGAGATGCTCTCGAAATCGCCGCTCCTGGCAACGAGCGTCAAGAAGCTGGTGATGCTGGCCCGGCAGATCCAGGGCAAGACCCTCGAGGACGCCCTGGTCCAGATGCGATACAGCAAGAAGAAGATGGCGGCCGAGGTGAAGGTGCAGCTGGAGCTCGCTCGCGACATGGCCGTGGTCGAGCGCGGGATGGGCTTGGGCAAGGTCACCGGAGAGCTGCTCGACGAGGGCCAGGAGATCAAGATACAGACCAAGAGCGGCAAGCATCTGGCAATCTCGGACCCGACGCGCATGTACGTTGCCGAGGCCTGGGTAAACCGTGGAGCTTGGAGAGGAAGGCAGCTTGATTACCGCGCACGCGGTCGGGCGTATATGAAGATGCGGCCGGCTACGAGTCAGTGGAGTTTTCGTTTCCCCCCTTTGTCCCCCCCACGCCACGCAGCACGAACTGCATTGAAATGCTGTCTCTCTTGGCGGTTTTTATTACTTTCCTTGATTGCTATTATGTTTCCTCCAGCAACCCTTTCCCGATTCCGATTCCGCACGCGCGGCCTCTTACTGACATCGGATCACTTAGGCATATCAATCATCCTGAAGGAGGAGAAAACTCGGATCCGGGAGCACGACGATCGCGTGGCGAAGAAATACCGACAGGGGCCGTGGGTTCACCTGCCAGACCGACCGGTATCAGCACAGAGGCCATACTACTCCTGGTAAAACCGGGGTTTTTGGGGAGGGGGGAGGCATGCCCAAGCGTTCTGTAATCTAGATGGGAAGACACGATTTCACACATCCCTCAAGCAACACTGTATGATAACGAGGCAAGTGGTGGTCGAATAGATAACGCCGCTGGCTGAATGGCAACTATTTATCTCCTGGCCGCGAACGGCCATGTATAACATATACGAAGCCTCGACCGTGGACTAGATGGGATATCATGGTTCCAAAAATAGCTCCAAATACAGCCAATGGCTGATGTCTACCAGAGACAATCCCCTGGATAACCCTCATGGGGTTCCGCGAACCTTAACTTCAGCCTCTCCCAGCTCGGAGATATTCTCTGCCCGTGATTCATCGCAAGGCAAACCACGGCAGCGTCACTTGCCTGCTTGAGATACAGCCTCTCTCCCCAAAGAACCCTGGCGGGGCACAACCGATAGTTCCGCATTCACGCAATGGCCAAAAAGGATTTCTTTCCTTCTCATCCCTGCACTTCCCTCTCAAACCATGTAATGCGGTGTTGTTCTGGGAAGCAGATCCTCGTACCGACTGCTCTTGAACTCCATCTCACCCTCATACTGGGCATGGTGGTGGTCGTTCGCATAGCTTCGTCCACTGCCGGGCATGGGATCTGAGATTTTGAGACTGGACGCAACACTCGGTACCGGACTCTGATGCCTCCTTCTCACAAACATGACAACGACCAAGGCAATCAGGGCACTTGCACCTGCGCCAGCGCCGATACCTATTCCAACCTTTGCAGACATGGAAAGGCTGGTATCGGTTCCTGACGGAGCACCGTCGCCATCACTGGAAGCTGCCGCCGTGGGGTTCGGGGATGCACCGCTGGATTGAGAGCTTGCGGTTGGCACCACCGCCCCGTCGACTCGGCTGGATGAGGCCACCGAAGCAGTGCTGGTTGCAGAATGGCTGGAACTGGTTGATGTGCCAGCGGGGACGGGGGTGGTTGGAACCGGAACTGAGCTGGATGAAGTCAACTGGCATGTGGGTTAGCAAGACGCACTTCTTCTGGCGGACTAGCCACTGACGCTTGAGGTTGTAAACGGCGCTTGGATTAACGGGATCGTGGAGGAGGGTTTCAAATTAGTGGAGGCAGAAGGGGTTGGAGCAGTTGAAGTACTAGAGGGGAAAGTAGTGGATGGGGTGAGAGTAGCAGAGCTAGAGGAGCTTGGAGAGATTGATGTGGTGGAGATGGTCATGAAGGTAGTCATAAAGTTATTCATAAGGGTAATCATAAATGTGGTCATAGAGGTAGTCATAGAGGTAGTTATAGAGGTAGTCATAGTGATAGTCATAAAGGTAGTCATAGAGGTAGTAATGGAGGTGGTCATGGAGGTGGAGGTTGAAGCTGAGGGCGAAGAGGAGGAGGTGGATTGGACGGTTTCGTCTAAGGGTATCGCGTTCGGGGTATCTGATTCCTGGGGGGCTGCACTCACGGGCTCCAGCTTCGAAGAACTGCTGGTACTGGCTGGCGGCGGCGGCGGTGGAATTGAAGTTGTAGTAGCCGGCGCCGCTCCAGGTGTCGTAGTGGCCGGAGGCGGTACCGCTGAGGTCGCCGCGGGAGTAGCAGGGCCATTAAGGGCAGCTAAGCATAGCTGCATTAGTATTTTTGCAAACCAATGCAAAGAGCCTGGCTGCCATATCGCCATGGGGCTACTCACTTGCACACATTGCACTGGCAACGTTGGTCACGGAGGAAGCAACGGCTGCTCCGCAGCCCTGAATGGCACAGTCTCGGATACCAAAGCCAAAATTCGAGATGCCACAGAGGCAGTTGAGCTGGTTGGATGGGCAGCCCAAAGAAGCACCCTCACTCGTCACCTGGTTGATACAAGCTTGCTGCAGACGGGTTAGCCCAAGCGTCCATGTGATACGTATCAAGAGTCAACATCTCGTTGTGGTCCTCTGAAAGGGAGGAATTAGATCACAATGGCTGCCTGGCTTCCGGCGGACTCTCACTGACGCGGATCCATACTTCGTAGACAGCCGGACGAGTCAGGTGTATTTATTTCAGGGACAATGAAGGAGGGTCAAGAGCAAGAGGCAGATGACATGGAAGAACACTTACACCACACGCCGGAAGCGTATCAAAAGTCTGGGCAGCGACAAGAGCGGTGGCCGCTAGCAACAGCAGGGCGGGAGATCTCATGATTGGCATGGTGAAGCGTTTTGTAGAAGAGAAGTGTAGTATGGACAGAAGTGGATGATAATGAACCTATGCCGGTTCCTTCAATGTGTAAAAGGGCAACCCTGGTATCAGGCAATCAAGCCCCAGGTAGGACAAATCTCACTCGGCGTAGCACAGAGCGGTCCTCGGGCCTCCCGGTCAGGGGTTGGCGACGAACAGAATCGATTCGACGATGTTGGGATGGTAAGGTGAAGAGAACAAGGTTGCGAGGGGAGAATATAGGTATGGTTGTCGCAACGTCAACTTGGTGGCAACAAACAAGGCACGGAGAAGGATGGACGAGAACTTCAGGTATGTACAAAGTTCCGAGGCAAGGCAACAGGTGGTGGTGCCTGTTGCTCTTCGGGTCGGAGACGAAACGTAAGGAGCTCAAGAGCTTCGAGAAGAAGAAAAGATGGAGTGAAACTGGGTAACAAAGGAATGAAGGAATGGAAGGTAAATAGGGCGAAAGAAGCTTCCCTAAGATACCAGCGAAGACGACCAGACAACTCACTGAAGAGATGGTTGTTGAACCAGAGAGGAGAGGAGGCCGACCACCAAGATCGAGGGAAGCTTGAAGGTTTATGACCAAGGGGAACCCGCAAGGGTCCAATCAGAGGAACCACCAACTCCAACAGGGAAGGCACGGCAAGCCCATGTTGCGCTGTTTGCAGTATAACGAACAACCCAGGAAAGAGCGACACCCCTGCTTGCGGATCTTTGGCCAACTTGGTACCGTGCACAACCCCGGCGCCTTGCTCCGTAATCGAGCAGGGGGGCTTCCGAGGAAGGAGCGATGGGGAGGGGCGCTGTATGTGGCGGGACAAACACGAGGGCATCAAAAGCCAAAAAAGAACGACTAAAAAGCTGTTCTCGTTGTGTCTGTGGTTATGGAGACGCGGAAGGACGGACGATGGACCGGTCAGAGCAGTGTAGATCCGGGTAAGGTGGTGAGTATACCTTACCTTAGGTAGTACGGAATAGTTCCCCTCCTATACTTCGTATCTCCTCACAAGGCACGGCCGCGGAGGTGCAAACCGCATATAGATACTCCAGGCCAGTGTCTAGTTCTCTACGACCGATTTGCGGGCTTGTCAAAATGCGTCGTAGGTCCAAAGTCTCTGGTCTCACGGCACTTTCAACGTGTCGTTTATCTGCATCGATTGTTACATCCTCCGGTAGTTCTCGACTACTACTAGGTGCTCGCGCGGGGGGTCGCATCTACCAGCGATGGTCTCGCTGACCTACCTATTTAGGTACTATACAACGTTTATCCTTTCGTCCACGTCTGCCTTGGGATGTCTGTTCTTGGTACATGATGCACATGCATTTTGCTGATTGAAGTAGGAGGACAGATTCCTACATAGCTGGCCTCGTGGGCTGAGCGGGAGTAGCAGATTCCACAAGTGGGAGCAAAATTATGCGCTTCCGGTACCCGCTTTTCTTCATTCAAGCCGTGTCCCTGCCTACCTTACCTTAGGTACCTACTAGTTAGTCAATACGAAATACATACCTTCGTACTCCGTAGCTACCTACTAGGGAGTATATCATGCCCCGTATCACTTTCCGAGCTGGCGGTGTCGTCAGCTCCTGGTCGCTCTGTCTCCTAATATAGAGCTCCCGGGATTCTGAGGGAAGAGGGATCCCGCGATATGGGACAATCGATAGACTCGATACGGAATGCAAACGATGCCTGCGAGAGACTCGACCGTATCTCTGTGAATGTTACCTCTCATGAGCACGAGGACAGATGTCGCCCACCAATGAAAGTTACATCGGCGTCTGAATGTGGCCGATTGTACACACCGTTCTCCAAACGTTGATGCATTGTAACAAGCCTTCCTGCTCTGGAAGCGGGAAAAAATGGGGCATCGGCCAGTGATTGATGGGGAATCTCCAAGGCGATAGAAAGCGTCCATCGAATGTCGAAGGCCGAGGGATTCAACGTTGAAACCAGCAGGCAGAATACGCATTAGTTTAACTTATGAAAGTTTGTGTACTTAGTAAACCCGACTGTACTCCGTAGATGCGCATTGTAAGTACTTGCATAGTGCGTTATCCATCTCTCCCCTTCTGCGCTTTCTCTTTGCCTAGAGGGAGCCGAGATTCTGCACGAGCATTATGCACGCTGCCTTACACATCAACGTTTGGCGAATCGTGTGTTCGAGAGGGACGGCAGACCTCACCGCGTGCTCGGCATGCATAACTTGGTAAGCAAGTAAGGCAGGTTAATGTACTTCGTACAGTAGGATAATGCTAAGTATGAGAATGCTGAAGCCTACCTACGTACTAAGTAAGCTCGTAAGGTAGGTGGTGAGCCCTGAGGCTGTTGTAGATTGTAAATGAGGGGCCTCTTCACCCCACTCCATCGTCGTTTCATCGTGTCGGTTGGCGGCTTGCCCCCGCTGCCTTTCCCACTTCTTCCGCTCGTCTTCCTGGTCACGCCTTTACTCCGTACAGTCAAGGTAAGGTAGTAGCCGTGACGAAAGTGAGGATCTTCGTTGACATTACCGCATTCCCGATTCCCTTCGCCATTCCCCGCCGCCCGCCGCCCTTGGCTGTCGAGCTTTACACGCAGTGTGTTTGACCAGGAGCCATTCATAGCCAAACAGACTCGATTGCACCTGGATGGGCTGGGCGACTCATCACATCACGGATTTTTTGTGGCGCTTCTTGCGACAATCTTTTTTTCCTCCATATTTGTGGCCCGAGATTGCTTTCGTAGCGCCGTGGTCCATCGTACCCATCGCACTCTACCTTTGTAGGACGACCGAACATGCGTCAAACTTCGTTAGGGCTGCCCCGTCATGTAGCCCCTGAGATGCGGCATGCTTATTGTTGTTGATAGCTGCCAACGCGCAGGAAACTCACAGAAGCGAAGCGATTTATTTTGCACCACTCCTTTCCCTTACAGTATGGAGAAGACCTACATCATCCCGCATGCATGGTTTTTTCCTTCTCCTTTCGGTAGCCGAGATGTGCCGTGAGAAGGAATTCCTGCAGCTGAAGTACGGAGTACATACAAGAGGGAATATGCGTCGCCGATTAAATCCCAAAAAGACCTTACCCTGGTCCCTGTCTGTGTGTATCCCAGCTTTTGCCCTCGTTGCTGTAAGAGACGGAGCGCTGCCCAGGTTCTTGGGGCTGGGTTCCTTAGTTTCAGAGATGGACCCCTTTCTCCTTTCTCATTTACGGAGTGACTGCGTAGAACCGCACCTCCCGGCGTGAGCGGCTGGGCGTGGCTCCTCGAAACTCAGACAATTCCAGCTCTTCAGTGCCTCAGCTTCATATATACGAGAGAGATCCTTGCAAATGATTTGTTCTGTTGCCTGGGAGTGAGACAGGTTCGAAGAGTATGAGAAAAAGGAGTGCTCCGCCTACAAAGTCCTGCTGGACTCATATATGGGACTGCCAGGACTGCTGGCCGAGGGAGGTGAGTGCTTCAGAAGCAAGAGAAGCGAAGGATCTTTTTTTCTAGCGCAATGTAAAACTCTCCAGCGCCGCGTAATCTGTGGGCTCAATCCCAACCCTGGCTTGCCTGGCAGGGTCGTTGAGTATGAAGCCAATCGGATCGCTTCTATTCATGCAAGGAAGATCTTGGGCTGTGCATCATGCCTGTGTAAATCACCGCAGAACGTCTGTTCGGTACAGTACCCTGATCGTGTCTGAGAACCTACCTACCAACCTATAGCTCTGTCCTTTGGCGCCATGGCAGTTCTCAGCTTGGGCAACCCTCTGCGCCACCGTGACGAGGGGAGATCAACAGATTGAACGTAATGCGTCCCTTTGTCGCGATGCTCTGCGGCCGACGGATTCTATTTCGTATTTCATATAAAAAGCGACTTGCAAGATAAGAAGTATAGTGGATTAGGTATACTCTTGCCCTAATTCCGATACCTATTCGTTTACATCCTCGCCGGCAACTGGTGGCATGGTGAATTGGGTAATGCATTTGCCTCTATGTAGGCAGGTACACACTACTACCCGCCAGCGTGTTTATGAAGCGCCGACCAGAGATATCACAGTGTGCAGACCAAGCCGCCGCATCGTAGTCATCTGCAAGACCGAAATCACACGTCGATATCCCACACATCCGTGCCGTCGTCTTCTCCGGTCGACGCCTCGGTCTTTCAAGGCGGTGCAGCAAACAGTCGATTGCGCATGAATTGGTCTATGTGACATTGCGGCGTCTCAGCCCATTTTCAGGAGACCGACTAACACCACCTACTGTACCACAGCCAAGCGTGAACTGGGATTTGCCGCTGTGCGGCCACGTCGCCAGCCCTGCGCAAGCCTGAGCTGTATGCCAAAGGGGTTCATCCCGCTGACCGACGCCGCCATGCATGCGCCACGGATAGAGTTGAGAGGCGAAACGGTGGCTGCAGGACGAACCATACCCAGGACAACGAGCAAGGCTCGGCGCAAGAGGTCGAGGCGTCCATCCTCGGTTACTGGAAGCTCTTACTGGCTGGTCCGAGAATGATTGGTACTCTGTATTCTACACACTGCCTTCTACATACGCTGCGTGTGATGGGAACCAGCAGTGACCAGATGCCCTGTCCGTTCAATCTGCTCTGGGCGAGATATGAGCGTACCTCAATTTGGACCGCAGTCTTGGGCATTTCTCAATTGCCTTTTGGGACGAAGCTGCTCCCGGCGTATACAACCTAGATTGGGCTGGGAATAACAAAGCAGTGAGTCTCATGTGCCCCTCGGGGTATACCAATGTGCCTTGATTGTTCGGCTCAACCGAGGAGACAATGGTATGATTGGACGACATATACATCTACATATAGTTCAAGGAGCCATTGGCCCAGCCGGGTTTATTCTAGAACGAACCACAAGTTCATGATTTTACCCGTTCGCACGTTCCTCGATCATATTCTTGCGCGACTAACTGTCTTCCGTAGATAATGCTGCAAGATACTCGTGCAAAGTGATATATCGCACATTGTGTCGTAGAAGGCATCATCATCCACACTGCGCGCGATTACCAAGAGGAGCAGCCGACTCAGAGAACTGGTGCCGAGACTGACTCCTCTCACATTCATGATGCCTTGCAAACTTGAGGGGAATACCTTTTGTACGATAGCCTAAATCTGCCGGTTGGCCAAGATTCTATTGCACGAGCGGAAATGGCGCTCTCCTGCCGTGATATCGCCAGACGGACCCGTTCGTTCAAACGGAAGAGTCCCTCGAAGCCTAGGCATCTCGACCCGAGGGGGTTAAACAGCCGGCATATAAGCCCTGCTTTTGCAGCTGTGTGACATCGACCTCCTCCCTAT
>FTLB01002202.1_pt1 | contig 12504 bp, 15 predicted proteins | sample 1658291 | NCBI WGS metagenome assembly FTLB01 (sample SAMEA3914812, study PRJEB12502) | metagenome | biome: forest; material: soil | place: Canada | collected 2011-07-07 | depth 0.1 m
CAAAGGTTATGTTCTTTGTCGTGCTGCACGGGACAGATCACGGAACTGAGCCCACTCGCGCGGCATGTGGTTCGCTCAGCGGACTGGACGCTGTCTACTTGAAGGAGTACACGAGCGACGAAATGCAGCGGAGGTGGCCATTGAGACGGCCATGATACGAACCGATAACTAGCGACAGTGGGAGATATGCGATATGAAATAACGACGCGTGACAGCTTAGAGAAACGAGCGCGTCTGCAGTCGCGGACACAGAGGCAGAGAGCGTGGAGCGACGAAGCAGTCGAGCGAATAACCAATCGATGACGAGCGATAAGAAGCGACTAACAACGAGCGACTACATTTGGAGGTCACGGACATGGAGGCCGAGGAAGCGAGCGACAAAACGACTGCGAGGTGGCGAACAAAGCGACGAACAACGAAGCACGCGCAGAAGTCACGGGTACTGAATCAGAGGACAAAGCAGTTGCGGACGCAAGGCGGTAGGAGAGCAGGTTGTCTAGGGCCCGAGGCAGAGGCGGCCACAGATACAGGCGAGCGAAGCTGCTGGCTTTAAGAGTTGGCTGTTGTCATTGCCACTCCCATCCCGAAGCCTTCTGCGCATCCTGCTTGGGCGCCTCTTGAATACTTATCTCGGGGATGCACATCACGTCCTCTGTTTTGATCCCGGGAGAGCCGCTTACCGTTGGCATCTTGGGGCGTTGACGGCCGAAAGGGGCTATGTGAGTAGCCATCGAGCACTTGAAACGAAGCGCAGATGGGCAGTTGTAAGGGATCCAGTCTTTGTTTTCCTATCTCCTATTTAGAAGACGTAGCAGGGCTGAGCAATTAGCACCAGGAATCCTAGCTCTTCGGTCCATGCCGCGACATCAACCAGGCAAGCCTGTTAAGCTACTCTGTCTGGTAAGCTCAGCTCATACTGCATAAACTGACTGATTTCATTGAACAGTTCTTGGGCAGCTTCAGCCGATAGCTCTGTCATTGGCTGTCTTGGAGAGCCTCCATACCCGTGGTACCGGCCTAAGATGGCCTTGAACCCCGGAACACCACGTTTAGTGAGGCTCCAGTCCGCCTTGGCCAGGGCATGCTGCGCTTTCCTCGCCTCGAGCCACCGACCAGCCACGGCGAGACTGTAAACTCGCACGCAGGCTCTCGGGAATACATTGGCAGCACCGACGATCCCGCCGGTGGCCCCCGCACCTCCTACGGCGGCCAGTATCGAGTCGGCCACACCGATAAATGCAAAATATGGTCTTGAATCTTCACCCACAGACTCCGGGCTCGTCTTTACCTCTCCGGACGTGTTTTCACAGACAACCCGCTGTCCCAGGTCCATAATCACCCTCGCTATCTTGCCGACGTTCCCGCAGGTGAATTTGGTTCCGGCGATGTTTGGGTGCTTTGACAGTCGAATCAGAACGTCCGAGTCGAAATCAAACCCTCCCGCGGCAGCGGGATAGTTGTATATCACCACTGGAAGAGGGGACTTGTCCGCCACAAGAACGAAGTATCTCTCCACCCCGGTGGCACCCATTTCGCCACCGACAAGCGCAGGTGCCAGCAGCAACACTGCGTCGGCGCCGGCTGCGGCAGCTTCGTGGCACAGAGCTAATGTGCCGCTGACAGACGGGGCCGACGCGCCTGCAATAATCGGTGCGGAGGTAAAACCGGCAGCATCAAGCGCCAGACGGGTCGCTTTTGTAACCGCGGATCGCTCCTCGGAGGTGAGGAGAGCCGCTTCTCCATTCGAACCGTTTGTTACGAGGCCAACTATGCCTGCTGTGACAAGGTGGACGGCATGGCGCGCTATCGTCGTCGTATCGAGGGCCGTAGATTCGGGGTCTCTACCGCCGGATGAGAGATAAAACACTTGGGTAGGCGCGTAGATGCCGGCGACAAGTGGTCGAGGCATAATGGGGGCGGCAAATCTAAGTTGGTCAATCTCGAGCGAGTGAGCTCTTCCTTCTGGGCGTATCGGAGACCTGTCGCTAGAGGGTTTAAGTTAAAGCGTGTCGCTGAATGGTAGTGAAGAAATACCCAACATGGCAACGGCACTTTCGTCTACGTTTCCAACTCCCGAGCTATGTACCTGCCGGCCTCGGAGCAGATTTATTTCGTCTTCACGCCTGACGCTCCGTCTCATCGCCGAAATAGCACAGCAAACTTAGTAGCCACCTCTTCTCCGAGGAATAAGACATGCGCGGAGACTGAACTGCCGAATGGTCAGCAGACTTGCGTTGCGCTTGCCACGAGCTATTACACCTCTGCGCTTTGACTTTGGAGCTACAAGGCAAGAGAGCGGGCGGTTTGGTCGGGGATAGTCGGCAGACGGCCGATCCGCTCTGGGCTTAGGCGGCGCGGGCATAGGCGGCAGCGCCGAGCCGACAACCCCACCCCGGACTCCCCCCGATGAAGCAACCAGGCAACGAATCGTCAGGCCAGCTCCGTACCGCGTTGTATTAGTCTCTGTTGGTGTATTCTCCCCGCAGCATGGTGCGGAGAAGGCACGCGTCCCGACACGACCTCCACCAGAGTCTATCGATCCACATAGGGGGGATATGTGGAGGATGTTGGGATCTCTTGGCATAGTTCAATAAGGTACTTTAGACATCGTTCGGAATATCATGCATCGTTTCCCCCTCTCCAAACTACTTCTCCGAAGCTGTGTATGACCTTAGACTGTGAGGAGAATGGCTACTATTGTATCAACCACCTCAATTGACTCCGAGATCCCCATCATGGCACCTCTCTCTGCGCTCAAAGAAGGCGATGTCAGGATCGTCGGCTTTACTGTTACGGATATTCGGTTTCCTACAAGTCTTGATGGGGTCGGATCCGACGCCATGCACGTGGGCACGAATGGATCGCATCCCTATATCCAGCTACAGACAAATCATCGGGGCATGATTGGCGAGGGCATTGTAGGTTTGACCACTGGGATGGTCTTATACGTAACTTCAAGGCTGACCTACTCCTGCTAACCTGCTATCTTGGTCACTAGGCTTTCAGTAACGGCCGAGGCAGCGAGCTCATCTGCATGGCGCTCTCCATCTTTGCCAAACGCGTCGTTGGCAAGACCATGGAAGAGCTAACACGCAACATGGGGCGGACATGGCGGTATATGGTCTCCGATAGTCAGTACCGCTGGATCGGGCCCGAAAAGAGCGTCACACACCTCGCCGTCGCGGGAGTTCTCAATGCTGTCTGGGACCTGTGGGGCAAGATTCTGGGCAAACCAGTGTGGCAGATTGTCTGCGATATGACGCCCGAGGAGGTCGTCCGCTGCATTGACTTCCGCTACATCACGGATGTTATCACACCCGAGGAGAGCGTGGTCATGCTGGAGAAAACTCAGAAAGACAAAGAAGGGCGACTCAAAGAGGCCCTGGAGAATAGAGCCGTTCCGGCTTACACCACCTCGCCGGGTTGGATGGCGTTTACCGGCGACCGCATGAAAGAGGTGCTACACGAAACGATCCAGCAAGGCTACACAGTTTTCAAATTCAAGGTAGGCACCAGCGTCGAAAAGGACAGAGAGCGACTGTCCGCCGTACGTGCGGTCCTCGGATACGACAAAGGATATCAGATCATGATTGATGCAAACCAGGTAAGAAACGTGAGGCTTTTAAGCAGTCTCTTAGGTTACAACAAAATAACACACACCCGTCTCTCGGAATCATACTAAGCTTTGCCAGGTATGGAGCGTACCAGAAGCCATCGAATATATGAAACAGTTGGTTGAGTTCAAACCTGTTTTTATCGAGGAACCCACCAACCCGGATGACATTCTTGGTCATGCTGCAATCCGTAAGGCGCTGAAGCCATATGGTGTCGGGGTCGCCACGGGCGAAGCGGCGCAGAATCGTGTCACATTTAAGCAGCTTCTGCAAGCCGAAGCAACTGACGTGTGCCAAATCGATGCTGTCCGATTGGGGAGTGTGAACGAGTGCTTGGTACGATACTACCCGCTGCCCCTCTCCCGTTGAAGACGCTGTAATTGACACCAGTAATTTATTCATAGGCTGTGATGCTGATGGCCCTGAAATTTGACGTCCCATGCGTCCCTCACAATGGCGCCATGGGATTGACAGAACTGACATCCCATCTGAGCACCATCGACTATGTCGCCATCAGCGGCAGAAAATCCATGCTCGAAAATGCGGACAGCCACCGCGAGAACCTGCGACACCCTTCCAAGATCGTCAACGCACATTATGTAACTCCATTATCACCCGGCTACTCGACAGGATACACGGACGAAGCCTTGGAGAAATATACCTATCCCAACGGCTCTTTCTGGAGCAGTGACATCGGATTGCAGATCATTGCGCAGCCTACGGGTGGAGAGCTCTAATTAGAATATCTAAATGCTAGACCCGGGATAGAATCCGTTGTTTCCGTTGCATATCTTGGAGAATAGAAAGCACAACTTCCAAGCTCGAGATAGACCACCGTCCGATATTGTCAATGGCCAGACTCTGAAGCTCATCAATGTCTTCGACGAGGTGTTTGAGGCTCGGGCATAGAGACGCTAGCGTCAGCACGACGATTGCGCCTAGTGATCTATCATCTGCTAGTCAGTGCACGGAGCAGTCGCATGTTCTGGGAGACAAACGTACGATAGAGAGAATGTCCACGTGTATTGACTGGGCCTTTTCATAATCTCGATCGTGTTGTGGAGATACAGCCGGCAGCTCTCGATGCAAAGAGCAGCTTTCTCGAGAATTGAATCTGATATTTGCGCCGTCTGCTGTGTAGTGATGTAGAGCACGAATGGTCGGTATATGATGTGACGGGCGGCGAAGTAGCGGATCCGGAGAACCCGCTGCCGGTCGCTTTCTGTTGGCTCGGAGCCCAGAGAAGGACGGTATGCCTCGGGTATGGAAGCGTGCCAGAGGTCTAGCTGTCGGTGCAGCTCGTCGCAGATGGCCTGCATGGAAGTGATCTCCCCGATAGAGAAGTCATCGGTGGCCATGAGGGCGGTCGAGGAAAGGCTCAGTACGTGCTGCTTCCGCGGGTATAAAGAATTATGAATGCGATTTAAGAGTCGCCTGATGGAAATTTCTGCAAGATAGCAGGTGGACAGGGAGTCATCCAGATTGTTACATCGTGGGAGACGGGTCTCGTCCGTTAGCTGCAGAAGGCCACTCCTTGGCAACTCGAGCTCAGCGAGCCGGTCGCACTCGATCAAAAAGCAGGACCAGAAGAGCCTAAGAACACTCTCGTAGGATTGCGGGCCTTCTTGCCGCGCGTCAAGACCCGACAGCTTGAACTGGAGGATCGTAGAAGCCGAATAAATTAAGCGCCAACTCTGGAGCGGCCGGACGATATAAGCAAAGTAGATGCTCGCCAGGACGAGAGCTTGTGGAAGGAGGAGGCTATAGGAAAAGGACCAAGAGGAAAGGGAGATCAAAGTGGGCAGGGCTTGCTGCATGTACTCGATTCCGGGCGGACGTTCGTTCCAATGTTGAAAGTCGTTATCTTCGATCGAGACCGAGCCGAGGGCAAACACAACCATACATAGCGCAGATTCGACACTGGAATCTACCCCTATGTCTATAAATCGACCATATACTTCCCGAAAACTCCCTTCATCCAGTATGGGATGGTTCTGGTGTGCGGTGGAGAAGAAGGCAGTGACCAGGTAGTCAGTGACATGCCGGTCCACCAAAGGAGGAGTCATAGGGGGCCATTTCTCAAGTGACAATGCAGATGGTAAGGGATTTCTTGTCTCTAGCAAGAAGAACAAGTCTGGCGGATATTCTCCAATAAGAACTTTCATCGCTGGCAGGCTGAGTAGATAGCTGGAAGACGTCTTATGCTTTACGGGGATAGTGAGCGGTGGCACACCGGCCAGATCTCCGTCAACGTCAAGATTGGTAAGGGGAAATGGCGTGAGAGGAGACCCCGTGCTGTGGATCAATGGTCCTGAGATGTGGCTCTCCGGCGAGGTTCCGGCCGGCTGAATGGGGGCATGATTAAACGATCTGGACGACAAGGTGGCGATGCTCTCCGCCTGGTCATGTAGAATAGACTCGATGTCGCGGAGTCGACTTAATATCTCTCGGCTCCCGCCCGAGCTATCGATTCTTTTGCAAAACTTTGTTTAAGCGTATGAACACCTAATTGTAAACCAGGGCAACAAGAGGAGTTTCCCACCTTTGGGACGGGGTATCGTCGTACTGGCATTCGACTTGAGCCTCGATGCAGCTCCCGCACGCGGGTTTTGTGGCATCACAGCGCTTTTTTCTATGACGGCAGTAGGTGCACGCAAGAGCTACTCTTCTGCGATTGAAACTCATTCCGGGACGCGTTGCGCCCAATGCACTGCGCTGGTCTTCTGAAGTGCGAGGTTGTGGAACTGGACTCCTGAATGGTTCGGCGGGCGGAGTCGAAGCTACTATAGGGCGCTTTGGAGTAAAAGCGCACTAAGTATAGTTAGCGTCTCTTGTAAGTAGTCACTACGAGCAACGGCTGGGTTTACGAGTCATGCCGGCTTTGGTACACCGTCTTCGGGGTGTTAGTCGGCTATTCCCGGCGAGGGCATACAGATGTCTGCGAGGGCCATTCCTAATTCATCGCCATATCGTTGATCAAATAGGCCATATACAATTTCTGCTCATTCATAGACAACAAGCCCGGGTCGAATTTATGAAGCCCAAGCTGGCATTCAAGAAATAGCAACATCAAACGACGATGGCGCCGCGGTGCATTCATCATCAGGTATTCCGCATCGAAACTGCATATCATTGCTAACTACTAAACCAACGCATCACGATTGTTTCTTGCTAGCTGATTGTAACGATCAATCAAGCTTCTTCCACGTGACTAGCCGTGTGGATAGCTTCTTTCCCAACCGCCGAGCTCTCAGCTTCCGCGATACGCTCGTTCTCTGCGTCGACGAAAGCCTGAGGACGCTTTCGCTGCGTCATATCCTTCTTTCCAAACACAAATACAGATGGGTTCTGGATGAAGATCTGGTCCATGTCTTCAAGTGTACGCCGAGATGTCTCAGGGTATATGGCGAAAACAACTGGGAAGAACACATAGCAGATGATGGCGAAGACTATAGCGGAGAGTTCAGCGTCAGCACTTTGGCGGCTATTATCCTCCGAGAGATTGGGAAAGGGTGACGATATGTAAAGGACGCAACTTACGCAAGTAGAAACCCCAGTTAAGATGGTCCACGCCAACCTTGGTAAACTGGGTTACAATAAATCCGCCCATCCAGTTCGTCGCTGTAGCAGCAGCAGCCCCTCGGGTGCGCCAGCCTAAGGAATTCACCTCGGAGTTATAAACCCAAGGCACCTTGGCATAGCTGGTTCCGTAGAAGAAGTAATACAGGAAAAACATGGCGGTAGTGACATTTCCAAGCTGTGTCACGTATCAGCCCTGTAGCTCTCACTAAATGTTCATGGTGAAGAGCACTCACAATCTTCTTCCGAGACGGGTCATCTCCTGCCGCCTTTAGGCACAACGCCGCTATCAGGTAACAGGAACCCATTGTGACGGAGCCGTAGAGCATCATCCTGAGCTTTATTAGCTTCTCCTACAATACGCAAGTAGAAGGATGCAGCGTGAACGTACTTTCGTCGTCCAAAGTTATCGATCAGCAGGAGGCAGCAGAACGCTGCAAGGAGGTAGGTAGTCGAGTTGATTGCGGTCAGAAGACGGCTCGTTTGCTGGTCCAGGCCTACACTCTGCTGCAAGAGAGTAGGGAGATAGTATCCTGCCGCTGTGAGTCAGCCAACGTTTCTGGGTACTAATCCATAGTACATGTGAAAGGACATACCAAGGGCATTGACACCACTGAACTGCTGCATGAACTGGGTGCCACACGACAGCAGAAGCCTCCGAAAGTTTTGAGTCTTGTCACGGCAAAGAAGAACATCCAATACAGGGACTCTGTCCTTTCGCTCCATGCGAAGGGCTTGACTGATGGACAAGAATTCGGCAGTAACATTTGGGTCGTGGACGGACGCGCCTTTGCCTTCCAGTTGTGCGAGTACTTCGAGTGCTTCTTGCTGTCTGTCTTTCAGCAGGAGCCACCTGGGGGACTCGGGCACAAATAGCAGCGCGATCGTGACGAAGACGGGGAAAATAAGTTGGAAGCCAAGAGGAAAACGCCACTGCAGCGCACCACCTTGGAAATACAACCCATAGCTGATCCAGTTGGAGAGGCAGAAAGCCGCCGTGTTGCTGAGCGAGCCAACCACGACAAGTTTGCCACGGACGTTTGGTTTGGAGCATTCCGCTTGGTAGACAGGGCACACCGAAGAGGTCAGTCCCATGCCGAAGCCATTGATGATTCGACCCACGAGCAGTTGGGGCAGATGCCATGAGACGATCTGGAGAATAGCCCCAATGACGTTGCATGCTAGTCCAAGGGCAATTGACTTTCGTCGGCCGAGTTTGTCCCCGGCGGTGAACGCAGTAATGGCTCCAAAGAAGGCACCGAGCTAGACAGATGAGCTCTGCATTAGCATTTGAGCCAGGATGCGGAATGCGACATGATGCAGCCTTGGGAAGCGTAGAGTACCTACCGAGAAACAGCTGGAAGTAATGCCGGATATGTTTGCATTGTTGGTCTCGGGGAACCAATATTTAAAATCAGCCGAGATAAGGACACCAGAGAAGACACCTTGGTCGTATCCGAACCATGCCATAGAGGCTGCGTGAAGACAGGTTAGCCATGAGCGTAAGGGGAAAGCACGCCGTATCAGAAAGAGCCGGATTAGAAAGAGGCATACCGCCATTGACGATCGTGATAAGCACAATCAACCATGTGCCGGAAAACTGCTTCGATAGAGGCGCCATGATGAACGCTTTGGTCTGGCCAATACCTGCGGGGTGAGAGGGGACTAGTTTATGCGTAAGACACTTCCTGATATGTTCTTGTCACCTCGAGCAGACCAGATATTTCGTCCAAACCCTGGAGCAGTCACGGTATGATATAGACGGCAAGACAACACCCAGAAGCGAAGAGACAAGCTCTCCCCCCTGCAGCAACCCCAGGTTCTGGCAATGCACCTCGTCCGGGTCCCGGCACCAGGTGATTTGTGGAAAAGGATAGCTGGGGAACCAGAGCTCATCTTGCCCATCCCTGTGGTTTACCCCAGAGTCATAGCTTTTAGGTTGGGGTAATTAACTAGTAGAGGAGCTAGGGGATGAGGTGGGGATGTTGCTCATCCAATGTGCCAGCTTTCTTGGGCACGCGACTTGACGAGAGGGGTGAAAAGAAGCGGGTATAGGCGGCAGCGACAAGATGTCGGGGAGAAGCGGCAGTGTTGAGCCGAACTCTGGGAAATACACATCCTGGGTCCAGAGCGCCCTCGCTCCTTGGGAAGCAATAGTCGGAACTCACTGATCCGATCCCACCCCCGCAGAGACCAGTTCCCAAAGAGGCATATCATAGCTTTCCAGTATGCCGTAGCGAACTTCGAAATTGCTGTCGCTTCGTGGACCTCAAAACTGATAGCAGCAAGCTCCAATTGCCAGCTTATCCAGCCCCCAACCATTCGCCTTGACTACGCCCAATATGCCACCTACACCGTAAGGCTGGCCCTCGTTCACCATATACTACACATCTGTTGCAAGAAGCTTACTCAAGTCCCAGAGAATATGTCCTTGTCACCGGTGCCACCGGCTTCATCGGTGCCCATGTCGTCGACTGCCTTCTCTTAAAAGGAATAAGGGTGCGCGGCGCGACCCGATCGCTGGAGAAAGGCAAAGCCATGATAAAGGCCAGGCCCCGATACCACGGCAGGCTCGACTTCGTACAGGTTAATGATTTCGCCCAAAATAATGTCTTCAACGAAGCGGTCAAAGGTGTCGACGCCGTCATCCACGTTGCCAGCGTACGTTTCTCATCGTGTGCTTTCTGTTTCCGCCTAGGAACTATCATGGACTGAGCAGCGCAATAGCCATTCACGTACGACACAAAAGACAATGAAAAAGAGCTTATCCTTCCTGCTATCAATGGCGTTCGATCCATTCTCGAAGCAGCAGCAGCTACGCCGTCCATCTCCCGGGTGGTGATTACGTCCTCGTTTGCCTCCGTCATCGATGTTGGCCGAAAAGCCCCCCCATACTTTATCTACACGGCAGAGGACTGGAACCCACTGACCTACGAGGAGTCCATCGCCCCGAAGACTACTGCGGTGGTTGCTTACCGAGGAAGCAAGAAGTTTGCCGAGCTTGCGGCCTTGGATTTTGTCCGAACGCGAAAGCCGCAGTTCGACATTGTTACGCTCTGTCCTCCTATGACATTCGGGCCGGTTGTTCATCCTGTGGATGGAGTAGAGTCACTGAATGAATCTAACGCCATGCTGTGGAAGGTGGCTTCAGGAACGAAACCACTTCCAGTTGCACGCGTACCGTTTTGGATTGATGTACGGGATCTGGCGATTGCTCACGTAGAAGCCCTGCTGAAGCCAGAAGCCGGCGGAAGGAGATATCTACCTTCAGCGCCTGAGAGATTCTCATATGGGCTAGCTGCCAAGATCATTTTGGAGCATGATAGCTTCAATTGGGCCAAGGGCCAAGTCGAGCCTGAACAACAGCAGATAGATTCATCGCACGGGATGGATGGAGAGACTGTCGCGAATGAGCTGGGATTCCAGTATAGGTCATTCCGGGACACTGTGGTTGATCTGGTGACTCAGGCAAAACACATGGAGCAGGAAGAAGGGAAAAAATAGATAATTAGCTACAATGAATAATAGACGTATTCAGTCCATTGTTGCGCAGCCTCTAGATCAAGTCTGTCCGAAATGCTGGCTTGTTTTCGTATCTGGAACGTATCCGCATCCGGCCTAAAGTGCCCTGCCCGTGACATGTCTAAGCTCCGGACTCTAGACGGACTTGAATTCCCGTGTTCTTAGGACACCTTAATGTGCCAAGCCTCGGCACGGGGCCAAGTAGGTTGACGGGGGGAGGCGGCAGTCTTCCGCCTCGCGTGGCAGAGGCCTCTCCACCTGCCGACATCACGCGACTGTACAGCATTGGGTAAGGCATGGTACTAATGGAGGCATACGTGGATTGCAAGTACATCAGATGAGAGTGGGAGGGCCATATCCGAAGGTTTGATGGCAGGTCTGGGCTTGACTACACCGCCTGTACTTCATACAAGTATCCCGAGTGTTTGGAGGGAAGCGTTCCTCCGGTGAATGTATCAACATCTCGTCTACTCTGGTTAATCGCCATGTATCCAGACACTTTTGAAGGTTTCGCGGTTCCGTCCGCAAGCGAGTGGAATCGCCCAAAGCGATTTGAGGTAGGCAACCACGTCCACAGCTGATACCCAGGGACATGGTGACTCATTCCAAACCGTTTAGTTCAAGCCAAAGCCATTTGGAGACCACGATATAGACGTCAAGATCATCGCATGTGGTGTTTGCGGCTCGGACGTTCACACAGCTACCGGTGGATGGGGAAATAAGAACTGGCCACTTATACCAGGCCATGGTAGCTCTATATTTCTTTTGTCCTCGCTATTATCTTCATAGACCTCCTAACACCTAAGACGCAGAAATCATTGGTCATGCCGTCAAAGTTGGCTCGCAAGTCACTACTGTGAAGGTTGGTGACCGAGTGGGTGTCGGCGCGCAAATTTTCGCATGCCTAGATTGCCCAACCTGCAAAGAGGGCAACGAGACGTACTGTAAAGAGCAACTTGACACATACGGATCCATCTACCCTGATGGCACCCTGGCTCACGGGGGGTATTCGTCTCACATCCGCGCCCATGAGCACTTTACATTTCCGATCCCAGAGAAGCTCCAAACAGAGCTGGCAGCTCCGATGCTTTGCGCGGGATTGACAGCATATTCGCCTCTTGTGAGAAACGGTGCTGGGCCCGGCAAGAAAGTGGCCATTGTAGGCATGTCAGTCGATCCATTCCATAGCGCCAGCTTGCACACAAGTACTGATCCCGCGTATCAGAGGCGGCATTGGCCACTTTGGTGTTCTGTTTAGTAAAGCACTCGGTGCTGAAACTTGGGCAATCTCCCGCAGCTCGCGGAAGAAGGCCGATGCTCTTTCGCTGGGAGCAGATGGCTTCTTGGAGACTCGGATGACGGACTGGAACAAGCCGTATGAGATGACGTTTGATCTAATTCTGTGCACTGCAAGCTCGGATGAAGGCTTTGACTTGGCTCCATATCTATCCTTGCTCAAAGTTCACGGAAGATTCATCGCCGTGGGTCTGCCCGAAGGAGCCGGCTGGCAGGTGAAACCCCAAAATCTTCTTGCTAATGGTTGCCTTATCGGAAGCAGCCATCTCGGCAGCCGTAAAGAAAGTTGGAGATGCTGGACCTTGCCGCCGAACGAGATATTCGAAGCTGGGTGGAAACGGTACCCGTCGGGGAAGAAGGATGCGGTCAAGCGTGTAAGTGCACCACGGTCTTCTGAAATTTGACACACGCTAACAAGAAGCTCAGTGGAAAGAGTACACAACAACGATGTTAGATATAGATTCACCCTGGTTGATTACGACAAGCAGTTCGC
>FTLB01744612.1_pt1 | contig 12497 bp, 10 predicted proteins | sample 1658291 | NCBI WGS metagenome assembly FTLB01 (sample SAMEA3914812, study PRJEB12502) | metagenome | biome: forest; material: soil | place: Canada | collected 2011-07-07 | depth 0.1 m
CCCGCAGACACCCCGCCACACCACTTCGTGACCGGTGGACAAATGTTCTTCCATTTCGATTGGTCTCGTTCGCCGACAGAATCAGACCTCGGTGGCCCGCCGTTTTGGGGCCACGTCAGACCTTAGAGCGGGCTCTCGGTTATCGGATCGATGATGTTCCCCGGAGCATCCGACGTCAGTACACCAGGGCATGAGCATGACCAGCTTGATCAAAATTTGAGCAATTCGCAATCAAGTTCTGATACTGCCCGATACTGAAGAAGAGCAGCCGTATAACTTTTGGACTTGAAAGACAGAAAGGCACCGGCGATATCAAAGCGATCAAAATCACTGCCGCCGACTCTCCCCTCCGGCATGGCGCTCTTCAAGTGGGGCCGCTCGAATGACGCCCTGAGCGACTCTTTCGGAGGCGACCGACGCGGATTCTTCCTCGGCGCGCTAATAACGATCTTGCTGATTGGAGGCATCGCTGCCATCGTCTACTTGGCGCTGGGCGGCAAGAAATGAAAGGCGGAACCTTCATTGGGAATCCCTACCGAGACGTTGTGGGGAACGAGACGGCGAAAGAAAGGGCGAAAGCAGACGCTGCTAGCTCATTGAAAATACATGGGAATGGACACGAGGTGGACAATGTTCTACTATACTCGACGGCAAATGGTACGGATGGGAAGGAGCGAGCCTGTATCGGGAATTCAGCAAGTGGTCGAGGACATCAAGTTCTTGTTCATGGCACTCAACGACTTGACATCAGGGGCATGCTGAGCGGATAACGGGGGTGTTAAAAGTGCTACGAATAACGAAGAGATCGGAAGTTTATGAGGGAACAGTTTCGTACGGGTTTAGGAGCGTCACCGTGAAATGAATGCGTCATATCCATGCGGTACGCTCGAAAGAATGAGGCTTACCGGGAGTGCGACGAGCAACAACAGCTGGGCAGTCTGTAGTCTTGGCTGGGATCATTATCTTGCTGGTTGTATCTTATCTTGCCACACAAGCAAGTATTCTTATGGCATCATGTTGTATTAGCAAACATTATTCTCTCCAATACTTGGTTAGTTTGTCTGGGAGATAGGAGCTCGGCGAATGGAGCCATGCGCGCCTCCCACCTCAGAACAGAATTATTGTCAAGGAGCAAGAGATTGATCACCCTTCCAGCTTCCTTGTGTTGCATTCACGCAGCTAGCTGCCTCACCAGGAACGACCCTCTATTCGCGATTCTCATAAGGGTGATAAGACTCTTGAACAAGTCCATAATGAATCTTATTTGCAGGTAGAAATCTTAGGAGGAGTTCTTGGTCTTGTCGAAGATAATTTCATTACGTTAAAGGGAAGAGAAAAAGAAAAGATTATACCAATGCCTGAGCAAAAAGTATCTCCTGGTACATATATTTATCTATTCGCCGTTTTAGCCGTTTTTAGTCTTCTACCTTGGGCTACGTCGATTCTTGAAGTCCACCGCTCTCGTCATGGTAGGTAACTTTTATAAGGAACGTATTGAGCTTGTTAAAATATCGAAGGCACAGTTCCGTTACATGTATTACAGTTCTCTAATGATCTGTAGGGCGTTCATGGTTCTGCCGTAGCAGCATCGCGTTTAACAAGAGCAAACCAATTTCTTGCACCCCTCCTGTCCTAATCTAGCTTCGCTTGGAATAACTAACGTTGCTTGCTAATGAAGAGGGAACCAACGGGATAAAGAGAGGGCCAACGGCACGAAGAGAGAACCAACTGCATGAAGAGAGAGCTAACGGTACGAAGAGAGAACCAACTGCATAAAAGAGCGGGTCTAAGGGAAGGATATTTAGAACTCCAAGAAAATTCCACCCCTTATTACTTTTACGCGCTGCAATGCTCTTTACGATGAAGCTGTTTGCTATCTTCTTACTTATTATCCCCTGCCTCGGTCTTCTAGGAGCCTGCACGTCGCCTGCTGCGACGAAGGATCTCGTTGCCCGTGCCTCGGCCGAGATCCAAGGCAAACAGTGCCAGACTGGTACTCAACAAGCCGCGGATATTTCGTCAACCCGTACGTTTTCTGATTGAAATGCTCTACCAAGGCGAATGCTATTTTTCTTGAAACGGCTCCCCGTGGGCCACAGCCTGAGCAATTACCCCTATCCTCTCGCCCACTCTTTGATATGCAGCAATATTAACGCTAAAGTCATCGTCTAGTGCTCAGTCTTGCAGCAACGGGGGCATATTCATTAATCGGCGGAGTAATTGGTAATTTTGTATGCGAACTCATCAATTTCATGGCGGGATTCACCCAGCCATGCATACATTATGGTATTATCATGGCTAGCGTGGTGGCAATCCTTGTTGAGGCACAAATAATTTCCTAAGAGCCTGCGGCGGGAGCAGGCTCAACCCGTCGCGAAACACAAGTCACTATGGAGGATATTGTTTCAAAGCATTTCACTCAGCGTGGCAATCTCATGGGATCAGATCGAGACGCCTGCTACTAGCTGCCGTGGCAATAGCTCGGACGGAGTCCTTAAAGAAGCCATCCTTACTGGAATTACTGCTCCAAACAACACGTTCACTTCTGGTACACTTCATTATAAATCCTTGCTCAATGGAAGTGGAGTCCTAAATACTGCGAGTGAGTTTTGGTGGTAAATAGCTATTAGGGAAGGGGGGGACTGCTAGTATGATGATTGCTTGGTGTGAATCTACGCAAACACGAAACAGTTCGTCCGGGAGTGCTGGAATGCAACAACGATTTTCCTATTCTAAATGTTCACCGGCTGGTCCAACAATCGGGCACAAGGGACGTGATGATGGATCGAGCAGCTTGGAGACGTTACAAGGGCCTAATACCAAACTCAAACCGCTGCTTCTCGGATTTGACGTGCTACGAAGCATAGTCTAGACTTCTACCAGTGCGAGCGGAAGAGATCACGTATATATTAATTAGGTATAATAAAGTATTGAGGGTATAAAAACCATGTCCGCAGACGAGGAACGGGATATAGATTTTGCATCCCGCAAGTTCATCATACCCGTGAGTAAATCAGAAAAAATTAAACAAAACCCCTGACGCCTCGCTGTGTGGTCATGATATCGTGCATTTGTACTGCGCCTTTTATGAAGTTCCCGGTTGGGCAGGCCCTACGGGGGCTATATATAGCGTTGTGCGTACCAAGGCTGGAATCGTAAAAGCCAAGTATAAAGTAGGCAAGGTAGTCGGTGATATTTTCATCACACGGTCCGTGTACTTGACCTCCTCGGCGGCGGGGTTTCGGCGTCTTCCTCGTTCTCCTCGTTCTCTAGGTCCTCGAAGATAAAGTTCCAGCTTCCGCGCCGGTTGGCCCACGGGCCTCTGGGCGACCCTATGGATGCTTCTTCCGCCGCTGTGTCGCGTGTCCGGCGGTCATTGGGGGGTGGCGCCGCCCGAGACCGCCACATGCTGAGCTTCATGGCGCACTTCCTCGGTGTCCTGAGGTCTTTGACGCACTCCTTGAAGACCTTCCAGCTGGTGATGAAGAATATCAGGCCGTTCCAGACGCCCTGGAGGGGGAGGACGCAAGCGGTGGCCACATTGTACCCGAACGGGCTGTCGTTGGTGACCAAGCTGTGGATCCGGTTGATGCTGCTCGGGATCCACGTCACCAGGACGGAAATGCAAAAGAGGATGCTCGTGCGCAGGTAGGCTCGCTTGACGGGGTCGACGACGGTGAAGCGGTCTATCACGGCCGTGGCGCGGGAGCCTAGCGAGCCCAGCCTCGATCGCTTTTCGGATTCGTGGGTTGGCGAAAGATCGAGAGTGTCCAGAGCAGGCACCGTAAGAGCCATCGGGGCTACTGGGGCCACTGGGGCCACTGGTGCCAAGGGACTTACTGGGATCGGCGGAGGCGGCGGAGGCGTCGGAGCCGCTGCCGACGTACTGGCGGTTCTTGGGCTTGGCGCGGGATTAAATGTCGGTATTGGTAGGCTGACTACGTCCTCCACACGATTGGTCCCTCCGCTGCTGGGTCCGGTGCTGGGTCCGGCCGGAGCACTCCCTGCCCTCCCTGCCCTGGGAAGGCTGGCGAGAGGATCTGCATTTGGGGGTCCAGATGTCGAAGGTACACTAATACTCGGGTACTGCACGGTTGATATCAGTCAGCCAAATATACTTATCCGGCAATATCCGTGTGTGCGCCGAGTATGCCATACAGACACGCGATGCACTCGTCTCGAGCCCATTCTCTCGCCAGAGCAGACAAAATACAGAATTGGCCCCATGGAGGAGAATGGGCTTGCCCCGAGTTGTACGTACCTTGTCCTGGTCGGTCTGGGTGGTGGTAGGATAGCTCGCCATGACTCGAACATTGCTTCCCGTACCGGACAACTGGCGTAGTCTACCACGGGCCCGAAATACGTAGACTCCGATACCCACGTAGATGATAATGGAAGCCAAGATGCATATCCAAACGAGCATATAATAGGTATAGATGCGAAGAGGATTCCAATCCGTCGTGATCCAACACCAGAGCTGTCGGCGCGAGTATTCGTGTCAGCGGCGCCAAAGTTGTACCGACGTGCCGATCTGGCAAGCGGGAAGGGGAGCATTGAGGGGCGTGGGTGGGGGGGTAAGTGCTGTGCGGCTGACCCGCGCGAGACGGCACGAGACAATAAGCTTACCGAGGCGTTTCCGTACACGAGAGACTTGCCCGGGCTTCTCAGCTTGAGGCAGATGAGTGAGATGATGAACGGCCCACCGTAGCAGATCAAGCAGTAGAGCCAGCCCCATTTCTTGATCGTGTGCGGATTCGTCTTGGTGAAGAAGATGAGCATCACGTTGATGGCCATGGCCAACGCCCACCACGGATCAGATTGGATAAAGCTATTTCGGGGGCCCAGTCAGCGCTTCTCGTCGAGCGCATCGCACGCCGCGCATCGCACGCCGCACGCGTCAAGAAGAATCTCACGGAGAAATGAAGAGCCGAGGGGGCATGAGCGGGGAATGAGCGAGGCAGTGCACTTACAACTCGAGCATGAACGCCTGCGCCTGGCACAGCGAGCTCCTGTCTCCCGCCCGGATGCCATCGTAGGCAATGATGGATGCCACGCAGGCGCCAGTATTCGCGAGCGATGCGAAGACGATGAAGGTATTGGGGACAGTCCGCAGTCGCGGGAAGAGCCCGTAGGCAAGGAAGATTGATAGAACAGATACCAGAGACAGACAAGCGCCCGTTCTCTCTAGAATCTCCAAGACCCTGATCTGCGTCTCAGTGAAGTTGGAGGGCTGCAAGGACCCCATCGGATGCGAGTGGTTGCGAGGGTCGATCTCTCTTATGGCATGAGCTGTGGAGGTGGTGAAAGCCGGGGACAGAGGCTCGAGGATTCGCAGCGCGCGCTGCCTACATGATGCGACGTCGCCACCTGGGGAAAGGGAGTTCAACCCACGATGTGGGCACGGCGTGCATCACGGTCTGGTTGGTTTGGGAAGTGTGCTGCCTCTTGGTGAAGTGGGGATCCCGCAAGATATAGAAAGGGCACAGTAGCTATCCCGGAATGCGATCACTGGCAGGCGGAGGGATGTTCAGGCCTGCTGGAGGACGGGTCGTGGCGACCAGGAACGGGATTGAAGTTATATGCGCCAGACCCGATCGATTCTCTTGCTTTCACTTCGATACCAAGGATCCCAGGGGGTTGGTACTGTAATTCCGAGCTCTCGCGATCTTACCAGCGGGGGGCCGGGTGAGGAGCAGCTAATATAAGGTAACTAGGTGCTAAGCGCCCCTGGTTGCTTGCTGTACGGAGCACGGCCTGGAAGCGACACTTGTTGACGTTTCGGCGGTCGCGCGAAGTTGCTGTAACGACGAGGTCTAGCGAAAAAGGTCGTTGGAGGACGGTAGACCGGCAGGAATTTCCGGCATCGCAGCTTCAAGCAAGATTTGGTGTTGCGCCAGGAGACCAGCTAGTTTATGTATGGGCTACGGCCTGGCGAAGCACTCAGTAAGCAAGACTCGAGACCTTCACAATTGGTCCAATTCAAGCCCCATGCATACGCACGCAGCGCGATCACCCACAAATCTGCATGGGACTAGTAGAAAAGTACCGTAGCCAGCGTAGGTAAGCTCTCAGCCAGTGGTAGCTCGGCTCTCGGTAAAAGGAACCTTCCAGGGTGGCTAGGCGGTTGAGCGCCACGAAGTCTCTCGAGAGTCGAGAGACCAGTAAATGCTGGGTCCTGCAGAGTTGATCCGAAAGCGAGTCGCCATGCCCTCTTCCTCCCCCGCGATAGAGGGAGAGAGCTCATCACGGATTGCCTGCCTGTCGCCAACCTCATGCACACACAAACAAACATTCATTCGCCGAGGCATTTGCGCTGCAGCGTATCTTAGCTTGGTCAATCGGGCGGTATATCATCGCACAGGGGGGCAGCGGTGGAGAGCCAAATAGTGGCCGTTTTCGATGCCAACAGACCCACGCGGCCGAGGCTAGGCGACATGGGGCAACCAGGGTGTAGACTGCGCAATCTGAGAAGAACTGAGACTGGTGCCAAAATTAGAAGGTACAGACAGTAGCAGGCAAGTGAAGTTGAGAGACGACAGCGGTCCATTCAGGTTTCTCGTGTGTGGTAATTCCGGGAGAACGATTTTAGTGGCTGCCTGCCGGAACAAGCTTCGGAGCAGCATTTCTGAAATGTGAAGCGGTGAATTTTTACCCGGGGGGGCTTTCGCTTAATTTTTTTGCCCGCCTCCTTGTCTTACTTGCGGGAGCTATAGCGGAGTGCGGGGAGAGGGGGACAACCTCAGGCACTGTACGTAGATACGGTACTCTGCTATAACGAAAATTAAAATAAAACATATAATAAAGGTCAATGGTAACCCGGGGTGGTGCAGTGACATTTTTCTCTTCTTCTACTTTTACTTGCTTTGTTTGTACTACCTTGACCGAGATAATCAAGGTACACCCCGTCTCGCCGTCTCGTTGTCAATTCGGCGGTCAAAATATAATAAGATTGTGGGATTTTCCCCAGGATATGGCGGTACCGGACGTTGAGAAAGCAAGCGGGCGCGGGGCTGTGCTAGCTGGGTTCGCTAGCACTGGATCGACAACTAAACATCCATACCTTATGCTCGGGATCCCTGGTCCTTTCATCTTAATTCTCCTTGCTATTCTGTACTTTGTCCTGCTGTACGTGCCTTGCGCGCGTAGCCATTCTTCGATGGGCCATTTGGCAAAACGACAACGCGACTTCCATGGCTGCTGGATAGGCACCTTACCACTTACCGAGGAGATTTACTACATGTGTCGCGTGATACTTCATTTAGAGTTCGCGACGTCTATTTCTTTGGCTGCAGTGCGATCTGGATCTGACCTTGCATGCGTCGTGGGATTCGTAACGACTCTTGAGCTCGTCGGGGGGTTGGGAGGCGCCGATTGCTAGTGGAAACGGTTCAATTCATGCTCCATGCTACCCTCCAATCTGCTAGCTTTCCTAAGCCGCCGAATGCGACTCCTTGCACATTGTACGGATTTAAGCATACTCTCAGCTAAGAAAACGCTGCGTGCTCAGCCTTTTCCTAGGCTGGTCTTTTCCTAGGCTGGTCTCGTACGCAGAGTTGTCTGGTCACTTGTTCAATTATGGTGCTGCAAACTCGGCCGAGGGACCCCGAACTATCGTCCGCCAGCACCGCCACTCGAATCCTAGGGCTGTCTGTCGCCTCGAACACTCTCTGCTTTCTGCTTAGAGGCGGGGCAAGGTGAGTTGGCTGTCGTCCGGGGTTCGCATCCTTCGACTGCGAAAGTGAGTACGGAGTAACCTGTTCGGATCGCTACTGTGCCGGGGTGCGACGAGTGCCAAAACTCTTGATTCCCAATTCCATGGCAACTTTCGTCATGATTTCTGATATACTCTGGCAGGTGGCACTAGCTAAATTGTGAATTTGTGATCACCCACCGGGAGATTCGCATATCCGATTAAACCCCGGAGCAAGGCCCGGCGGTGATGATCCCGATGTGGAGAACTGAAGCTTAAGCCCGCCCGGATATACGGGGATCTTGTTCCAGCCTAGCGGTCGTTTTTACTTTGCCTGGCTCTCTTGCAGTGACGTGCGCGGCCTCGGAGGCATAGGAACGATTCTTGGTCAAAATAGCCCAGGGGAGTATCCTCGGGTCTATCATATGCTCATAAGGTTTTGCGTATACAACCCGGAGATAACAGAATCGTATTCGTTTCTATCTCTTCTATCTCTACCTACCCATAGCATCATGTGAAGCATACCCGTTGAAGGTCGGAAGAAATCTACTCTCGCCTCGGTAGCTACCATAGGCGGATGGTCAAGTCTCACATCAGAAGCAGTTGCGTTCCCTTCTTGAGGGAAGAGGAAGCACAACGTATTCACAGAGTGTAAATAAAATCCGGGCGATTGTCTCCGCGGCGCTCCATCTCCACCTCGGTCTTTCCCTCGATCCAGTGATCCCGCTTCCCTGCCCGGCGGGCAGCATTCTCTCGGCGGAGGAGAATCTCAAAGACGATGCTCCCGCCGAGGCTGCACACCGCAAGATATACAATCACAGTGGCGTGGCCCGCGACGAAGCGCGGGGCCGCGTACCATATGTTGCTGGAGACGATGCCGTTGAGATTGCCCCAGCCGATCACCAGGCCCAAGACGATGCCGCGCTTGTAGACGCCCTCGATGTTGTTGGCGATCCACGCGATCGTGACCGGGATGCTCGCGTAGATGCCGACGGCGCCCAAGAAAGTCCCCGCGTACTGGACGTGCGGGTTGGTCGAGGCGATCAGCATCACGAAGCCGACGATGGCGACGGGGGCCAGGCCCACGATGTAGATCCCGCGTCTTTGGTGCCGGTCGCTGATGAACCCGACGGCGACCGTAACGACGGTAGCAACAGCATATGGCGGCACCGTGAGCAGCTGGTTCCGGATCGTACTAGTCGGCGTGGTGAAGGAGAGATTGCTGATGATGGTCGGCAGGAAGAGGCTAATGCTGTACAGAGGCATGAGGGGCCCCATGTAGACAAGCATGCTCATGTACGTCTTCCAGTCCTTGACTGCCTGCCACAGATACTCCATCTGGAAATCCTCGTGCCGCGCGCTGCTCTGCTTGTCCAAGGCCAGCCGCCGGATGACGCGCGCGCGATCCTCCTCGGAGAGAAACTTGGCGCTGTCCGGGAAGTCGTGGACCATCCAGAACGAGGCAAGGCCGACTGCCACCGTGGCAAGCCCCTCCAGCACGAAGATCCAGCGCCATCCTTGCAGCCCCCCGACGCCGTCCATCTTTTGGATGGCGGCAGCCAGAAGACCACCAAATGATCCGGAAAGCGCCGCGGCGGAGAAGAAAATTGCCTGGCGGAAACGTCAGATCTTGCGATCCTCCGAGGGGATTCGACGTCTCGGCACTTACCGCGCGTACAGCAAACTCTTTCCGTCTGTACCAAGCACTGATGTAGAAGTTGACCTGTATCCCGTGTCAGGAGCTGTCTCGAGAATCGTCGAGGGAGGGCGGAGGGGGTGTGCCGATGAACCTCCCCGCCAAGGCATCGCTTGATGCGGCTGATGTAAAGCGGCAATGTGGTACAGCATGAGTGGAAAATGGGTCTCAAAAAACTTTTGCCACTGACCCCTGGGAAGAGACCGGCCTCAGTGACACCTAGAAAGAAGCGCGCAGCCATCAGGCCGCTCCAGCTAGTAACGAACCCCATCCCCGTCATACAGCAGCCCCAGAGGGTCCTGAAGGAGTCAGCAGGTGGAACGTCAAAATGCCGCTTTGGGAGCGCGCTTGGCAGCTAAGGTAGGACCAGCTGGCCAATATTCGGGCACTCACATGGTGATCGGAAGAAAGACCGAGGGTCGGAAACGCTTCAGGAGAATATTGGCCAGAGCCTCGAAGATGGCGTAGGAGATGAAGAAGATGGTGAGGGTCAGATTGTAGTGAGCCGTGTCCATGGGAACATCCCGCGTCAGAGAAGCAATCTTTGCATTTCCGATCTGTCACAGTTAGCTAGATTCTCGCCTGCTTTTTTCCTCTGTTGAAACTTCTCGATGTGGGAAGCAAGCCGCGAAGAAACGTACGTTGGCTCGATCCAGGAAGGCCATCAGATACAGGAGACATAGCCACGGGATCAATACAAGATCTAGCTTCCGAACAAGCCGACGGTCCTATAGATTCTCGTAGCTGCGGTCAGACAAGAAGCGCTGTCAGTGAATGCTGTGTACGGCGAGGATTGCGTACGATCTTGTTCCGCTCTGTCTCGGTTAGGTGCGCATCGGGGTCTTGCACAAGATCGACGACCATCAAGTCCGTCTCGACAATAAGGCCGGGCTTCTCAACTTCGGCGGCCGATTCCATGGCAACTTTTCTTATGAAGACAAAAAAAGACAGTAAAAGAAACAATTTTGAGGCTGCCTGAGGTTCTACCGAGTGTAGCGCTCTCCCGGTGGTGAGACAACCTGAGGGTGTTGAGTGATTGGAGACGGTCGAAGAATAAACTGGCAAGGAATCTTTCGACCTGACTTTGAGTACGAAATAGTAGCGGCAAACAGATCATCTACTCCACGGGAGTCACTGGGCTCCCTGGACCTCGGGTTTCGGTGTGCGAGGTATGCAGAACCACGCAAGACAGCAGCCCACTAATATATATCACATTCCAGTACCGTTTCCCCGAGGGTTTGCAAAGCCCTCCTGCATCGGGAGGCGCACGAGACAAAATTATAAATAGGCGCTTCAGGGTCCAGCGCACCCTGCCGCCTGGAGAGAATTCCCGAGAGTGAGCCCTCCAATGACCGGGTTGTGCGCCGCTTGGCGACATGGGACTCGCTACGCCATCAAATCCAAATATTCCCACCCGGACTGGCGAAGGAAGGCTGAGTGAAACATTATGCAGAATAGTAACTCAGCACTAGATCTAGCCTCCGGAGAATGCCGACGCCGGTTTGAGATGCCTTCCACATCTCTTCTCTAGGTGATGGAGTCGACGGGATTCAACGAATTTCCCCGAGTTAGTAGATACTACGCTGGGCCCCGTTCTCAAACCTTCCGTGGGGCGTGTCTCACAGATAAGAACGGGAACAAGTAGATATGCAGCCGTATGATCTGCACCAAGGGAGACGAATGCGACGCCAGGCCGCCAGACGTGGGTAAGCACCGCATATAGGCCGTGTCCAATCATGTATTTCAACGCCCGTGTGTATCTTTTTTGGCCTAATACGACGATCGCTTGATCTTTGAGACAGGAGCTATAAGGTAGGATGTGCTGACAGACGGGGCCAAACGCGCGTGTATTCTCGTCACTTTGTGGTCGTAAGGCCTACGGTGCCCATCGGCTAAAGGTGAGTTGCTCTTCGACGATGGTCTTGGCAGTTTGTTAGCTCTTCAGCTTCATTGTGGATAAGGAGACAGTCAGATTATCCCAAAAACGAACGCCGCCAAATTTGTCTAAGAAACTCGCTGTTTGTATACAGGCTGCGTAGTTCGCCGCGTGGATGCGAAGTATCGACATGATGAGCACATTATTGGCGCGGTACGCCTGCTGGCTTGAGACGTCTGGCTGCGCTAATGTGGGTTTGGTGCAACCAGAGATGTTCAGCTTTGACGACAAGACGCGGAAGATATCATTTAATGTGAGAATACAACAGGAAGCTACTTTACATTCGGATGCATTAAATATGTTCGACTTTGCGGTGGAGTAGATCCTCCTTGAAGATAAATGATGATCAGCTAAGAGAGTTCAGAAAGGGTAAACAAAAACTGAGATAAGGCATCGTTCGAATGGAAATACTCATTCTCTGCCAGGAACTTTGATGAGATAGTTGGCTAAGGCAATGGCTACGGTACATATCTTCGGATAGATGAATATGGATGCAAGAATGATCATGAGGATCAGGGATCATGATGGTTGGATAGTGTGAAGGATGAGTATGGGTATCCCCAAGTGTGTTGTCTTTTTTCTTCGCATCTCGAGTCAAGCCCAAGAGTACAATGAAAAAAAAATAGTTTGAAGCCAAGCTTCGCACCCTCTGGAGGCAGTGTAATACCAGGGGTACAGTGAGGGCCAGCCAGGCTGGCCCTCCAGAACAAAAAATTGGTTATTCGTGACGAAGACACAAGTGTCAACACCACTATGAAACTTCACCTCCTCCCGAGGCACCTGCAGCTTGTCCGAACATCATGTCGCCACATGACCGCCTTCTTCGCAGCCCCATCGCTCTATCGTCGTATTATTCCTGGATCGCTGACCTCGGTGGTCTCGTCGGTTCGGGTGTCGTCGCGTCGGGTGTCGTCGCGTCGGTGTCGTTGAGTCTTAGCCCCGATCCCAACTCCTCCACAACCAACCCCTACGACAACCAGGCAACTACATCAGAAGCATCGACAACAACAACAGGATTACAGTTCGCGGCCACGTCGTCACGCAACCGCCAACCACGCCCCTTGTTGTTTTGTTGCCGCATCCCTCTGCCTGTAGTCGCCTCAGTTGTCGCCCGGCCGGTCGGGGTTGATCGTCGACGAGGATTCGGGATCGGTCGTTGTCGAGGACTCGGGATC
>FTLB01812232.1_pt1 | contig 12493 bp, 10 predicted proteins | sample 1658291 | NCBI WGS metagenome assembly FTLB01 (sample SAMEA3914812, study PRJEB12502) | metagenome | biome: forest; material: soil | place: Canada | collected 2011-07-07 | depth 0.1 m
CCATTGTTGAGTCTGCATAAACCTTAGTGTGCAGAGTAAGCAGAGTTAGAAAAAAATAGATAAAAAGTTTTCTCATTTTACTGTTGCCTTAAAAGCCATTTTTCTATACAGCGTTTCTAGTATAATACTTAAAACTATGGCATAAGTTAATAGAAACAGAATAACCTCTGTATTGTTGTACCCAGAATCTGCAGATACAATTGCTAAAGCAATAGCTACTATATTTACTACAGCCAATATAAATACTGTTTTAAGATGAGACAGCCCCAATGCCGTAAGTCGGTGATGGATATGGTTCTTATCTGGAGAAAAAGGAGAGATTCCGTTAAGTATTCTTAAAAGAAATACCCTTAACGTATCTACAATAGGGATAAAAAGAATAGCAATAGCAATGCAGGGAGAAGTTTCCGAAACCTTAATTTCTATAAACTGTATAGCCATAACCGAAACAATAAAGCCGCAAATAAGCGAACCGGTATCGCCCATAAATATAATAGCGCTCTGTAGGTTATACCTTAAAAAGCCCACAATACTACCCAATAACGAAGCCGCAACGTAGGCATAAGCAAAAGAATGCGGGCTTTGGTAGGAATAGAAAAAGAAGCCAAAAGAAATACAAATAATGGCTATAATGACACCTGCCAGACCGTCAACCCCATCTATAAGGTTAATGGCGTTAGTAATGCCTATTATAACAAAAAAGGTAAAAGCATAACTTAGTCCATCGTCCAGCGCATGAAGGCCCAACACGCCGTGAAAATCTGTTATACGTATGCCGCCCATAAACATAATAATGCCTGCAGCCAGTATTTGCACAAAAAACTTCTTAAAAGCAGAAACAGATACGATATCGTCCTTTAATCCAATAAAAAATATAATAATAGCCCCGGCCAGCAGTTGTTGTACGCCAAAGTCCAGCTCGCCAAAAATGGTAAGGGCAGAGAAAAATCCTGCAAATATAGCCAAACCGCCAAGCCTGGGCGTTAGCGATTTGTGCATGGTGCGCTTATTCGGCTCATCCAGCAGGTTCTTTATATGCGCTACAAAAATGATAGAGGGTATTGCAAATACTGAAATAAGGAAAGCCCAGACAAAGGATAGCGCTAAGTGGTAATATGACATTTTAAGAAAGAAAGTTAAAATTACGACTTATAGAGCATATATTAAAATTTGCTAACTATACCAAAGTGTATTTTAGACTGATTTACATTAAGCGGCTGCACTTTTGAAGTACCCAGGCCGTAAGCAAAGTTAAAAATACCCGCAGGAGTAGTAAAGCTTACCCCCATACCAAAACCTGTTGGGGTATCGTAAGGCACTGTGGGGCTTAATACATTACGTAGCCATGCCTGATCCAGGAAAAGGAATAAATAAGAAGTTGGGTCGGTGTACAAGCGGTATTCAAAATTACCCAGCACGTAAGAAGAGGCGTAGAAAAAGTTTTCGTTAAAGCCCCTTATTGTTCTAATGCCCCCTAAACGGTAAAGGTCGTTGTAAAAAAGATTGTTTTTGTTCGCTACATCTGCCCCGGAAATACGCGTAAAGAACACTGCTCTTCTGCCTAGTTTTAGATATTGCTCTGCCTGAGCCGAGAATGAATATTGGGTTGAATTGAGCTGTACATTTGGGTACAGCTGTTCATTAAAATTACCATTCTGAATAATTTTTTTGTCTCCAAGGGAAAACAATGAAGTAAAAGTCCATCCCTTATGCGGATAAATAATATTGTCCACTCGGTTCCAGCTATACCCTCCTCCGTAAGAAAGGTAATTAAAGTCGGCAAAGGGAGGCGTATTAAGCGTAGTAGTTAAAACTACTGGTTGTCCATTTTGCAGCGATTGTCCTGTGGTGTCTGGCGCGCTTAGCTGCCTGGAAGTTTGTAGCTGGGTAAAAAAATTAACTTTGCCCGACTTGCTTACATTATGCAGCAAAGTAAGCTTGCGGTTTACATTTATAAAGGACGAGTCCTGCTTCAACAGATTCAAATCAGCCCTCACGTCTATATTAGTGCCTAAAAACTTAGGATGTATATAGGCTACCGTAAGCGTTTGGGAACCCTGGTTGTAGCTTTGCCAGGCAGCCTGCACGTTTTTGCCAGTAGAAAACAAGTTTCTTAAATTGAGATTTAACTGCCCGGTAACAAGCAGCTTATTGTTATTGTTGGCATTGGGTAAAAAACCAACAATACCATCTGCCTGGTTAGACTTTATTTCGTCCAGGTACAGAGTAACTTTGGCTTTTTTGCGCATAAACACCACCATTGGCGGCTGTGTTTGCTTAAGGTAGGGCTGCTGTTGAAGCAGTTTCTCTATGGCCATCAGCTTTTCCTGGCTAAAAGGCTGCCCAGGGAACAGGCGCAGGTAGTTCATTAAAAATTTCTTTTTAATATGTGTTTTGCCCACTATGTTTATGGAATCGAAAACAATATAAGGGCCGGGAGTATAGAACAAAGAAGCTGTTATAAGCGAATCTCCCAAATCAATAGAATCCAGCTTAATGCTTGCAAAGGGATAACCATGATTTTCTGAATAAGTAATAATATCTTCTTCCAGCTTCAAAAAGTCTTTGTAGTTAAATTCCTCATCGGTATAAAATTTTTCTTTAAAGCCGGTTTTATCCAAAAGATTATCGCCTATATTTCCCCTGCTTAGCTTTGCCCAGCGGTATTTGGCTCCGCAGTATACATAGGCCAGCAAAGAATCGCTTGTGCCGTCGATAGTATCTACCGTGGCGCTTAGGTAAGCCAGTTTATGCAGCGCCATAATGTGATTGCGAAGTTCTTTTATAGCCAATATGGAATCCTGATGCGTGGTTCTAACATCTGGCATTTTATTATTATCTTTTTTGTTAACGTAAATAACTTTAAGCTTACAGTGTTGAGCATAAAGCAGGGAAGAAAACAGAAGGGCAAATAAAAGTAAGCAAAAGGACTTCACCTGCTATAAACGATAGTGTTCATCAAAAATAGTATTTTCATAAGTTATATTTGTTAAAACTCATACTTAAACTACGTTGTCCGGCTTATACATACACATTCCCTTTTGCAGGCAGGCCTGCCACTACTGCGATTTTCATTTCTCTACCAATCAGTCCTTAAAAAAGGACATGACGCTGGGGATAGCAAAAGAGCTGGAGCTGAGAAAGGATTACTTGACTGACCCTACTTTACATACCATTTACTTTGGCGGAGGCACGCCCTCGCTGTTAACAGAGGAAGAGATAGACCACCTATTCAATACCATTTGCAAAAACTTTACTATTGACCCAGGCGCTGAAATTACTATTGAAACCAACCCCGACGACCTTAATAAGCAGCAACTAAGCCTACTTAACAACTACTTTAACCGCTTAAGCATAGGCATCCAGTCCTTCCACGAGCCGCACCTGCGTTACATGAACAGGGCGCACTCGGCAGATGAAGCCAAGTCGAGCGTTTTAAATGCCCAGGATGTCGGTTTTAACAATATTAGCATAGACCTTATTTATGGCATTCCCCACCCCGATCACTCAGTCTGGGAAAACAATCTGCAAACTGCCCTTAGCTTAAATGTGCAGCATTTGTCATCTTACTGCCTTACTATAGAACCCGGCACAGTTTTTGGAACATGGTTGCAGAAGAATAAGATTTCGCAGGCAGACGATGATTTTTCTGCCCGCCAGTTCGAATACCTTATCCAGTACGCATCTCAAAATGGATTTGAACACTACGAAATATCAAACTTTTGTAAACCGGGCTTGTATTCCAGGCACAACAGCAGCTACTGGCAAGGCAAACACTACCTGGGGCTGGGGCCTTCTGCCCATTCTTTCAATGGATATTCCAGGCAATTTAACATTGCCCACAATAAAAAATATATTGATGCCCTATCGCTTAATAAATTGCACTTTGAGTACGAGGAGCTGAGCAAAAAAGACAGAGTTAACGAATACATAATGACCGGAATACGTACAACATGGGGCATAAGCGTTAAGCACATACAGGAAAAGCTGGGCTTTGCCTTCGAAGAACAATTAAGCAAAGTGGCCGTTTTTAAAAAAGAGGGCCTGCTTAACTACGAGGAGGATAGTATATCGCTGACTGCAAAGGGGAAGCTGATTGCCGATAGAATTACCAGAGACCTTTTTCTGATAAAAGATATTTAAGGCTTAACCATCAAATAATTAAAGCTTAGCGTTCAAATAATTAAATTATTAAATAGAATAGCTATATTTGGGAGATAATCTTATGAAGAAAGCATGAGTAGTGATGAAAAGAAGGCTTTTTTACTGCTAAAGTCGCTCATATTAAGTTTTCATGGCCTGACTGACGAGGAAAAGGCTATGCTGGAAGAGACTGCCGCTAAGTTAGACGGGCAGCCAGAACTTCATTGGGTATTAGATTTTATTAATGAAGATATTTATACTGCCTTTGACCGCGCCAGAGCTTTCTTTAAAAACACCATTGCCACTTACGACAATTCAAAAAAACTATCTTACCTGCAAGTAGCCTGGGACGCCAACAGTTCCAAAGGACACATTACCGAAATGGAGGCTACCGCCATGCTTAAGCTTGCCAAGGACTGGGGCGTACAACGCGATTTGTTAACCCTGGTAAGAAAATAACTCTTTAGGGCTATTCATGAGGAGATTTTTTATTTGTTTAACGCTCCTGTTATTTTCATTACATCTTTCAGCCCAAACAAGCAGCTTCACTCATTCCGATACGCTCAGAGGTTTCCTAAGCCATTACAGAAATTACGATGTCCATTTTTATGACCTTCACCTAACTATAAACCCTATAGAAAAAAGCATAAGCGGCTCTAATACTATTTATTTTACCGCTTCGCAAACGATGGATACGATACAGGTAGACCTCTTCAACAACCTAAGCATTGATAGTATTACCTGCCAAAGAACCAGGCTTGCCTACACCAGAGATAGTAACGCCACATTTGTAAGACTTAAAAAAACCATTCCCACAGGGCAAAAAGAGAAGTTAAAAATATACTACCACGGTAAACCAGTAGTAGCCGAACAGCCTCCCTGGAAAGGTGGCTTTGTATGGGAGAAAGACACCCTTAACCGCCCCTGGATTGGCGTAGCCTGCGAAGGCTTAGGAGCAAGCGTATGGTGGCCCTGCAAAGACCATCTGTCGGACGAGCCGGACAGTATGCGAATGACCTATACCGTACCCTCTGAACTGGTATGCGTGTCTAATGGTACTTTTATAAAAAAAGAAAAAGTTAACGCTAGCGAAAACTCTTACCAGTGGTTTGTGCACTACCCTATAAACAACTATAACGTTACCTTTAACGCCGCGTACTACGCTCATTTCACAGACACTTTAATCCAGGCTAACAAACAGCCTTTGGCCCTTAACTACTATGTGCTGGATTACAATAAAGACAAGGCAGAAGCGCATTTTAACAAACAGGTAAAACCCATACTGCGCTGTTATGAAAAACTGTTTGGGCCCTACCCCTTCCAGAAAGATGGTTACTCCTTGGTAGAAACCCATTACTGGGGAATGGAACACCAGAGTTGCATTGCCTATGGCAATAATTTTAAAACCGACGTATTCGGCATTGATTACATTATTATGCACGAGACCGCCCATGAGTGGTGGGGAAACAGCCTTAGTACCAAAGACCATGCAGAGCTATGGATTCATGAGTCTTTCGCCACTTACTCTGAACCTCTTTTGCTAGAGTGTATGTACAGCTACGAGGTAGCCTTAAAATACCTACTCTATTTACGAAGGAACATACAAAACAAAGAGCCCATTGTAGGCCCCTTAAATGTAAACTACAACGGCTGGAAAGACTCGGACATGTATTACAAAGGAGCCCTAATGCTGCATACGCTTCGCAATGTGTTAAATAACGATAAGCTTTGGTTCGAGATTATATATGGACTTGCTACGCATTTCAAAATTTCCTCCGTCAACTCCCAAGACATTATAGGTTATATAAACAGCAGAACAGGCAAAAATTTTGATGCCTTTTTTAACGAATACCTGCACTATACCAAGCCTCCTGTTTTTTATTACGAACTGGCAAAAAACAAACGGAACCGCTACACACTAACCTACCAATGGAAAGCCAGCGCCGCCGATTTTTCTATGCCCATTGTTATCTATACCGATAGCCTTAAAAGCGTAAGGCTATCCCCCACTTGTCAACCACAATCCTTTTCATTCACTTCCAAAAACATTCAGGAATTTCGGGTGGCTACAGAGCTTTTCTACGTAACTACGCAAACATCAAACCCATAAGTTGCAACCCTTTTCTTAACTATATTTCTTCTTGGCGGTTATATTATTAGTTAGGCTTAGTTTGTTTATTAAAAATGATAAACAAAAGCCCGGCTATTGATTTTTATTAGTAAAGCGAGCCATGAAGCTTATTATTTTTGTTGCATTGGTTTTGCAAGCTTCCCTGCTGTTTGCCCAGCAAGAGGTAGCCGAACGTAAACCGGTATTAATATACACCTGCGGGGAAACGCCTTTTGCGCCAGACTCCTGCTATTTAAAATGTGCAGCCAAGTATTCGCTGGCAGTAAAAGATATGGGCTGTATACTAAATAAAAAGATTGAACGCAGGTTTAATACTAATAACCGCAGGGCAAACCGAAAACTAAGCAAACTATACGGCAAAGACTGGCAAAAGAATTTTAAAGAAGAAATTGAAACCTGTAGAAAAAATTTATAAAGAACTAATAGTAGTTAAACCAATGAAAACGTATTTACCAATTGCGATAGTAGCTTTTATTGCACTTTCCTGCTCTAGCGTGCAGGTATATACCGACTATGACAAAAGCGCGCCATTTGCTTCCTACAAAACCTTTGCCTGGCTGCCTCGCCCAGACTCTGTGCAGGATTTGTTTTACAGAAATGAGCTGGTAGATAATAATATAAAACTTTATACCAACCGGGAAATGCAATACAGGGGCTATGTAATAGACACCGTGCAACCAGATTTACTGCTGGAATACCACTCTGTAGTGCAGGACAGAATGCAAAATATAACTATGCCTGTTTATGCTAACCCATACCCCTTTTACGGATATTCTCCTTTTGGCTATTACCCCTACGGATACTATGGCGGTTCATACGTAGTAGGCTACAACACCCAGCAAATACCCTATACGCAGGGGACGTTAGTTATAGACATAGTAGAACGCAAAAAGAACCAGTTAATATGGCGAGGCTGGTCTGTAGGAGTATTAACCGATGAACAAGCCCTGGAAGCCGAACTGCCCAGAGACATCCACCGGATATTTAACAAATACCCTGTAAAAGCAGCAAAGCGCAGGAAATAACTACTGCTTGTCTCTTTCTGTACTCTTCGTCCAGGGGCGAATGATGAGCCTGGTAGCGCGGTCGTAGGTAAAGTAATTAAATATCCAATTTACCAGGGTTGTTACTTTATTACGGAATCCTATCAGGAACAGCAGGTGCACAAACATCCATACAAACCAGGCAAACACGCCTGAGAATTTAAAGTTAGGCAAGTCTACTACTGCTTTATTACGTCCTATAGTAGCCATGCTCCCTTTGTCGTGGTAGGCAAAGGGTTCTAATGGTTTTTTATCTCTGTTTTTTACAAGATTTTTTGCCAGCAATTTTCCTTGCTGAATTGATACTTGCGCCAGCATTGGGTAACCCTTTGGTTGTTTTTCAGAGATCATTGCCGCAGCATCTCCAATAGCGTATATATTTTTATATCCATTTACCAGATTGTACTGATCTACCAGTAAACGATGCCCTTTTATAGATTCAGGCTTTATGCCTTCCGGATAATTTCCCATAACTCCCGCAGCCCATATAAGGGTTTGGGAGAATAGTGTTGTGCCGTCCCCAAAAGTAACTTTATATCCATCGTACGACTTCACAGATTTATTTAACAGTATATTTACCCCCAAGTCTTTCAGGTAGTACTCTGCTTTTTCTGCCGCATTAGAGGACATCCCTGCCAATAGTTTACCCATAGCCTCTACCAGGTAAATGTTCATTTTAGAGAAATCTATTTCCGGCAGATCTTTAGGCAGTACGTGTTTACGCAATTCAGACATTGCCCCTGCCAGCTCCACCCCTGTAGGTCCTCCGCCTACTATTACTACATCCAACAAACTTTGCTTCTCCTGCGGATCATCAATCAGCAATACACTCTCATAGTTTTGAAGTATCCTGCTTCGTATGTCCAGCGCTTGCGGAACCTGCTTCATTGGCATGGACTTTTTCTCTATTTCGTCCATCCCATAGTAATTGGTTTTAGATCCGGTGGCAAGTATTAGGTGGTCGTAGGTCACTCTGCCAATACTGGTATCTATGCAATTGTCTTCTGCAAAAATTTTATGCACTTCCGCCATCCGAAAGTAAAAATCTTTGTAGCCTTCAAAAATCTTTCTTAAGGGAGCGGCAATAGAGTCTGGTTCCAAGCCGGCCGTAGCCACCTGGTACAACAGCGGCTGAAAGGTATGGTAATTGTACCGATCAAAAAGAACAATCTGAAATGGGTTTTCTTTACCCAATTTTTTGATCAGCTCTATCCCTCCAAATCCGCCGCCTATTATTATAAGCCGTGGTTTAGGAGAGTCTGGTATATGCAGAGAAACCTTTTTAACGTCCTTTTCTTCGGAAGGAGCGGGTGGAATGGGGTCTTTAATGTATTCCATAAGAAAGAATTTATATGGAAACTCGAAAAAAAACGGATTGTTTAAGAAACTTCCCAGTTCTTCTTTCAGAATTTACCTCTGAGTCAGGATACAATGAACCGCCTGTGGGTTTGATTATGAGTATGTCAGTTGTCATGTGCTTTACGTGGTTTATGTGTTTAAATTATTAAGAAAAGGCGGGACAAAAGGGAGTTTGTGCTAACTATAAACCGGACATTTAACTATCAAATATTACGTGGCACGGAATTGGCACTTGTTATTTTGCTTGTTATCGATTGTTAATTTTGTTGTTATTGCTTGTTAATTTTTTTGGGGCATGTACCATTTATTTCGTTATAGAAGAGGCGTGTGCCAAGTGGCATTTCTAAGTTTAATCTGGCATTTAGCAGGCAGTAGTTTAAATAAAAAGATATGCACTTTGCTATTGCTACTATCAACAATTCACCTACTGATTCTTTAATGTTTGATTGCTGAATTACAAACAAACCAGTTAGCTGCCGCCTGCTGAATTTTGCTACTATCTGGGTTTTCATCCGAAGCCCAGGCAATGATTCCATCAGGGCGTATTAGTGCAGCGCTCAGTCCTAATTGTTCTTTCGCCCGGCCCGAAACATATTTCACTCGGTCGCTATATTCACTCGCCAAAGTTTTTAGTGAAGCATTCGTATCAAAGTCTAACAACATTCCCTGTCCATCGTGCATTAGCTCTCCAATTTTTGTGCCGTCTTCTAGTTCAAAGTTGGGAACGCTATAGCCTAGCAGTGGGTGGTTGCCGCCCAGATTGTAGTGTGTTAAAACTCCCCATACCCTTCCTGCAAAATAGGTAGCCCCATCGCGCGTATTGATAAGGTCTCGGACAATGGCATTCAGCGCGCGGGCATCAGGGCTTGGCCTCATCATTGCAACCTGGGCGCGCGACCAATCCAGAACCTGCGCTCCAATTGGATGCCGTTCGGTACAATAACTGTCTAACAAGCCTTCCGGAGCTTTCTCTTGGATGGTTGCGGCAAGCTTCCAGCCAAGGTTCATGGCATCGCCTAGCCCAAGGTTAAGTCCCTGGCCTCCCAACGGGGAGTGAATGTGCGCGGCATCCCCTGCTAACAGTACCCGTCCGTTGCGGTAGGTTGTGGCCTGCCGCGCCCGGTCAGTCCACGTGGTGGCTATATGCAAGGCGCTAATAGTAACATCGGTGTTTGAAATGCGGCGTAATGTCTCTTGCACATGTTCAAGCGTGATTGGCTTTCCTGCATTATGAAATGCGCCTCCATCAAAATCCTGAATTAGTACGTAACCTGGCTGCGACTGCATGTACATGCCTGTTGGCGTCACGTTTCGGCCAGGGCTTAGTTTCTCGGGATCCACAATATCAACCTTGGTAGTGTAGCCTGTAAATTCTGGCTCGGTACCAGCGAATTCAAAACCACCCGCCTTGCGAACAACACTGCGGCTTCCATCGCAACCCACCAGCCATTTGCTTTGAAAAGATTGATCACCTGCCTGAACAGTTACCTCATCCGCCGTTTGATGAAAGTCAGCCATGGCAAGCCCCCGCTTGATTTCTACCCCCAGGGCTTGTGCGCGTCGGGCTAGCGTAGTTTCAAGCTCCTCCATTTCAGATATCAAACTGGCATCGGTAGAGCTTGGCAGGCGATACTTCCACTGTGATGAATCAACATTGCCATAAAGAAATGGAATCCCTGCAAAGTGCCCTACCTGACGGTGTGCGCCTTCAACAGCATTTTGGTGAGGATTCTTAACGCGTTTATGAATCTCAAGTTCATTTAGCAGGGCGCGGCGGTACAGCGCTTCAATAGTAGGGGCTGAGAGTCCCCGTATCCCAAAAGGAAACTTCTTCAATGGCGAGTACGGATTATCTGCCTTTTCCAGTATCAGAACTGAACATTTGGCTAGGGCCAGTTCACAGGCGAGGAATAGACCTACAGGCCCTGCGCCGGTGATGATTACATCGTGGATTGAATGATCTTGTGCTCTCATATAAGAATAATTGAAGCACAAAATTATACAATGCTGCTTCTTTAGGCTTGTACAAACGCGACAAAATCGTTGTTTATAGCCTTTTTTTCTCTCTTTGCTTTTCGCGCGAAAGCCGCTGGCGTAATGCCGCTGTAGCGTTTGAATTCCCTGCTTAGGTGCGATTGATCTGTATAGCCCAGTTCATGGGCTAAGCCTGCAAGCTTAGAGTTTGGATAAAGCCATAATTGGTTTCGTACCTGCTCAAAGCGCATGAGGCCAGACACGTCTTTAACAGTATAACCAGAAGATTGCTTGAACTTCCTTTCCAATGTACGAACCGTTGCATTGGCCGCCGCCGCTACCTGGTTTACAGGCATGGCTCCGTTTGATTTCAGCATAACGCCTCCCGCTTTGAATAACATAGCGTCAATAGCAATCTGCGACCGTGCATTCAGGAAATACTGTTTTACCTCAGCCAGCGCTTGGTCTATCCTATCAATTTTAATGCACTTATTCAACGTGGAGTGGAGCTGGGAAATAGGATGCTCTATTGTGCGAACTCTATCTTTACCCGACGGCAGTCCAAGCAAATCGAACACTGTCCAGGGAAAGCATCTGATACCAATAATTTCTAAACAGTTTTTTGTGTTTAAAAGAACCGGCTGATTAAGCAGCCCCATTATAAACGGCGATGGCAAAGTCTGCAAAACTCCATTGTAATACATTTTACAGGGGCTTCCGAAATGAAAAATAATTTCCGCGTAGCTATCTGGTAGTATCTCAAAACTGGATTCTAATTCTCCGAAGTCTCTTCTGTTGTACCAAAAACACTTTATGCAATCCCGGAGCTCTTCAGGAGGTTCAAATTCTTGATGCTGCATTGTGAAAGATAGCATATTTGAGGCATATTGGATAAACGTATTAAGGAAAATAATGGCGTTTAAGGGCGTATTATGAAACCTATACGATCACCACAAAGCGCTTGCAATTTAATACAAGGCTGAAGTATACAGCTGCCAGAGTAGTTCTTCGTCGTAATGCGCCGCATATCGAACCTCTTCATTCCACATCTATAGCATTAGGCAGTTCTTAACTTAGCAGAAAAATTAATATGGCTTTTTATTAATCATTGTTAGGATAACTTAACTTAATAATTCTCATAAATGCAAGTAATCGAATAATAGGATAGACAGGATCAACCTCAAACCACCTGGCGCCAAAGTTAGACCTTTGGTAATTCTTATGGTGATTATTCTGAAACAACTCTCCCAACATTAAAAAATCTATTACAAGCGTATTTTTAGATTTATCATTATTATCAAAATTAGAATAACCAACTTTATGTCCAAACCAGTTTACTATAGCCCCATGAACGGCTCCCATAAGAAAATGTATGGGCAACAATAAAAACATCCACCACTGCGTAGCAAAAACAACATAAAATAGAATATAAAGTATTCCCCAGCCTATACGGGAAAACGCAGATTCCCCTAAATTATCTATCAGCTTCCATTCTGGTAAATCTTTAGTAAAGCGGTCTTCCGATTCAATTTTATTATCAACAAGATCATTATATAGTAATCTTGTATGCCACATCATGGTAAACACATTGCTATAGTTGTGCGGCGAGTGAGGATCTTTTTTTGTATCGCTATAGGTATGATGCATACGATGCATAATACCATAAGCTCTGGGGGTAAGGTAAGCAGAGCCCTGCAAGAGATAGCAAAAAATATAAAACGTCTTTTCCCAAAATTTATTCATGCGAAACATTTTATGCGCTCCATAGCGGTGATGGAAGAATGTTTGCGTGAACAAGGATAAATACCAGTGAAGAATAAAAAAAACAATAATAATCATAGTT
>FTLB01003066.1_pt1 | contig 12484 bp, 12 predicted proteins | sample 1658291 | NCBI WGS metagenome assembly FTLB01 (sample SAMEA3914812, study PRJEB12502) | metagenome | biome: forest; material: soil | place: Canada | collected 2011-07-07 | depth 0.1 m
ACCACCTCCTGCTCCACCTCCTCCTCTCCCACCTCCTTCACCACCACCTCCTGCTCCACCTCCTCCTCTCCCACCTCCTTCACCACCACCTCCTGCTCCACCTCCTCCTCTCCCGCCACCGTCACCACCACCTCCTCTTCCGCCTCCTTCACCACCTCCGCCGCGACCTCCTCCATCGCCGCCACCGCCAGCACCACCGCCAAATCCACCTCCACCACCTCCTCCAGCTCCACCTCCCCCGCCGCCTCGTCCGCCACCTGCACCACCATCGCCGCCACCTCCGCGGCCGCCGCCTCCGAAGCCGCCTCCGCCGGCGCCACCTCCGGCTCCTCCTCCCCGGCCCTGACCGCCCGCCTGTCTGCCACCTCCATGGCTTCCGTCCGACCACCGCCAGCCGTCCGCGCCATACCACGGCCTACAGCTGCTGCATCCTTGCGGGGCGGGCTGGCTCGGCGTCGGCGGGGGGCTGTCCTGTATGGGCGGGGGCGGGAGGCCGCCGCTGGGGTAATGACAGACCATGTCGACGTCGACCGTGGTAGCAAAGAACTGCGTGGTCTCGCCCTCGGTGACGTATCGCCCGATCTCCGTGTCGATCGTGGTCACGCCGCCCGACACCCAGTTCGTCACCGTCGCCGTGCGCCCGCTGCCACATTGCTCCGTGACTCTCGGCGCGGGCGCGAATTCGGAATCCGTGACTTGTACCGTGCTTGTCACGGCTTTGATGCGGCGTCAGCGGGTTCTTGAGTGGATGGGCCGGAGTTACGGCGGCGCTTGGGGAAGATTGTTGACGAATTCAGGGGCAAGAGCGGCGAAGCAATGAAAGGGGGAAGGAATAAAAGGAGGGCACTTACTTGCTTGGAAGGGATAGGATGTCACGCCTACGACGACTGTCGGTGTGACCTAGAGAAAAGGAGGTTTAGATTATCTTCGGATCTTCGGGAGTCCTGAGAGATGTGCCCACAGCGTAGGGCAGCGGTGCTTACCGTAGTGACCACAATTTGTGGGATCTGGATTCGAAGCGTGAATTTCCGCTGGGATTCGAAGTTGAGCTTGTCGGCTTGGATCACGATGGTCCAACTCCCAGACGACATTGCCGAATATGGGACCTCGCTGTAAAGCGGTATCAGTACAAAGCGGCTCCGAACACGAGTCTATTCTCCAGCAGGTGTCTGGTCCCGCGGGTGCGGTTTGACGTACCATGACGATTGTACCTGCTCTCCAGCAGGTAGCATAGATATGAGTGAACAGTTGTACTGGTGCCCGCTTGGGTCTACCAGGATTGGCTGGATGGTGTCATCCTGTGTGCAGTCTACGTTTGCCAGAGTTAGCCTGAACTCTTGCTGCCCCTCTCCGTTTAATTACACCATAGAAGCACAAGTAGATGGATTCCTTACCTTGGAAGACGGATGTGAAGGTGAAATTGTCGTTCGACGAACCGTCGACAAGATACGACCCGCCGTTGGTGTAATCGAGACCAGTGCATGTGCAATCGCCGGACACCTGCAGGGCACCAAGCGCCAAGCTCAGGCCCAGATACACGAGTCCGAAGCCTCGGGTCATGGTGACGGTCAGATGCTGCTGGTCTACTCAGAGGCGCCGCAGTCTGTCTTGCTCGGGGGCAACCGACCTGTGAAACACCAAGAGGGGGGGAGGAGGAGAAAACCTGGGATCCGACAAGCTGGTCCGGCTTATGGAGGTCTATATAATAAAGAATCATGACGGGGTCCAGCTTTGGCCGATTTCCACCGGCCACGAATGACCGGATTTTGCCAATAAGCCCAATATGTGCCGACGCCTGGGTTGTTCTCCATAGGTCGAGGAACCGTGTCGTGCTCTCTTGGGGGGGTTCCCCACGGTCCCAGACACGGATTAGATTGTGTGGACGCGTGGGATATTGCTTGTGCCAAAACGAGGCACCTCGTGCGTGTTCTCCATTCAGGCTATTTCCCTCAGCAGCTGGGACGAGCACCACGGCCTGGACAGGGAGGTGGGGAGCCAAATTGAATTACCTGACCCCCCCTTGCATTAAAAGCATGCAGAGGTATAGAGGGAGAAGCCTCTACAGCTATAAAAATAGCCGTCTAGCAGCCTTGGCACTTTCTTCTCTCAGTCGGACATGGCACCGGCGGCATTCATTTTTTGCAAATCTTGACCCGTTTCTAACCCGGAACCTCAAAGTTCTGCGTGCCTAGCAAAGCATCCGGTGCACCGGTCACCCTATATTGCGTCTGTGGTTTAATATACACGGGCTTGGCCGGTATCCCACACCCTGTGGCCTATTAATCACCATCTTCCGGACAAGTGGGCAGGGACAAATGTCCGGTCGTCCTCTGGTTGGTTCAAAATCTCCGGGGCACGGCTGGTGTGCCTGGACGGTGATGATATTTCCGACTGCCAAATCATATTCTTTTTGCTCCGGCAGTTTATTTATTAATAACGAGGGGAGCTGGCGAGGTCAGCCGGCAGGCCGCACGAGCGCTGACCCAACACCAGCGTGTCGGCTCTAGGTGGCGTTTCCGACCAGGGTAGAACCGCAAGATAAGGTTAAGAGAGAGATGTGGTGTGGGAACTCTGCATGTATTAGTATTACCGATGGGTTAAGGATCCAAGGCCGCAGACACGGTTGCTGCGCCGGTGGTTGGCATTTAGGTGTCCCCAATGTGAGAGCATATTTCGAGTGCGGATGGATCACTGTCTCAATGGATGTCGTAGATCTTACTGCTACGTTGATGCGGCAAGTAATAGCCGTCTTGATATAGCGAAGTTAACCAGGCCTTCTAGACTTGGGACTTTGGTCCCAGTCTCTGATCGGCAAGAAGATAGAAATATATCAGGTCTACAACGCCGTGGCTTTTGCTCCCTACCGAGATCCAGTTTCTTGAACTCTAGTACAGCTGAGAAGACGAATAATATCAGCACACTCGAGAGCAGTCCTCGACTTGGTTGGATCCCGGGCTTGGCGGCTTCACGAAGTTTCCTCACAGAAGGTCTGGGGCTATATCTACTAGAGCTGCGGTGTGTGCTATCGGACCTCCGCCAGCCTGTAGTGTTTTCGGTTGAACACTGGGAATAATTATACGATCCGAGCGTTGCAGAGCGTTTACAAATCCTGTTGTACTGATGACGAACTGCATAGTTCGAACACTCGTCTGGATAACCACCTTGGATAAAATCAGGGCTAGAATACAATGGTTGCACCGGATTCAATTGAACCAACTCTATATTATACGTCCTCGAAGATTAGGATAGTAAACAAGTAGAAGATAAAGAGAGGTGGATAATATGAAATTGGGAACGGTATGATCTTGAGAGGAATTTTCTTTACGGGAGTAGATAGCTATCACATCAGGGACCACTCAACCCTCCTTCTATGTGCCCAATCCACATTGAATGATTTAGGTTACGCTATCAACGGAGAATCCATTCAGAATCTGCGCCCCCGATGAATAAGTTACCGCTCATCGCCGGCCATAATGACCCGGATGACAAGTAAGACAGCTCTTCGATCTTCGCAGACGAAGCATGAGCTTGTATGACCGGTACTTGAGTAGGAATAATCAAGCTGCCGCAAAGCTCATATCCCGCAGAGAACCTATCCATTTACTGATAGGTTCCGGACGACCATATCAGTTACAACGGCCGAGAAATGGCCCACAGATTCCATAATTGCTTCCCCTCCGGCTGGCTATCCTATTGATCCGTATATCCAGCTGACTTTGTCAGATTCATTATTCTTATGGAAATCACCACAGTATCTTATTCTAGTCGAATTGTCTGTATCCAACCGTCCTTGCTCCAGGTCCGTAATGCTGGTCGAGGTCAGAAATGGGCCTCCCTCATATACTTTGGACACACTTTTTTCTCGATATTAAAGAGATTTCAGTTATATCTTGAACCTAATACTACATATGGTTAAGCATGATCCCATCCCTCAGGCAAGGACCATATACTGCTCATAGGCAGATCTGTGTCCTTACGGACTCGTCTTAATGGGGCTTCTCTGCCTCGGCAGATAGTGGGGTTGGGGTTATAAGCTTACCTAAGGGTACCGGGGTAGCATCCGGCGGCGGGCGCCCGTCAACTAACTTCTTGCGCTAATTAGCTCCGAGGTAAAAGCAACCGCGTCAATTGTAAGATCTCGCCCATCGTGCTCTTTATAAAGGTGCATATTCTGGACCTGCTGTTGAAGACAAAAGCTCCGACATGCATTGTTCCGAGTCCTGCCCTGGGCTTGATGGGGAGAATGTCTCGACGGTGACTTTGGCTTCCAACCATGACAGGGACTCGGAACGCCACCATACTCTCTTTTTCTTCATCCCTGGGAACCCAGGTCTCATCGACTACTACATCCCTTTTTTCACCGCTCTGAGGTCACGGTTTGACCGAGTGGAATCACAGAACTCTCGTGTTGCGCTGCACATCCACTCCGAGAATCTAATTGGGTTCGCTGACGAAGATCATGAACCCTTCGAGGCGACCGATCAGAGCCCATTTGATCTCTCGGCACAGATAAAACACTTCGTCCACCGTATGTCAGACGTTCGTCGACACGGGAAACCTTATGATCGAATCGTCATATGCGGACACTCTGTCGGGGCCTACATCTCCCTCGAGGTCTTCGATCGCCACTCGAAGCTTAGCAACGATGCACAGTGCTCCAGCCTCAGCTCCGGTATCTTGCTCTTTCCGACCGTGTCACACTTGGCCCAATCCTCAAACGGGAAGAAGCTGGAAAAGATACGAACAATATCGTTCCTGGATCGAAACGCCCACTGGATTGCGAAGCGATTCGTAGACCTCGTACCCGCTTCCTTTCTCGGGTTTTATATCCGCCAGATTATGGGCTTCTCACACCACGCGGCCGAGGCTACGTTGAAGTTCCTGCAGAGCCGAGACGGAATATGGCAAGCTCTTCACCTAGGCAAAGACGAGCTTCGCACCATCAAGGAGGATACGTGGAGCGAGGATCTGTGGGAGATCTCGGACAGCGCATTGGCTGAGAAGCATGACGTCACGAAGTTCTTCTTCTACTTCGGAGAGAAGGACCACTGGGTTGCTGATGAATTCCGGGACGCCTTCATTCGGTCTCGGGAAGAGCATGGGAGACGAGAGGGCCCCAAGCACAAGCAAGGGAAGACTCAAATCATGATCGACCAGGAAAATATACCCCATGCGTTCTGCATACGTAAGATGCTTGTGGCTTCCAGTTCAAAAGAATTGTCCCGCGACGCTGACCTTTTTTTCTTGGACAGATCATAGCGAGACAGTAGCAGAGAAAGTTGGGTTAGTATTTCCTTTTCTTTTGTTTATTCCAGCGTGGCATATATGCTAATTACCCAACAGGGCTTGGGTTACCGAAATAACTGGGACGGATTAGTTGGCAGTCAAGCGTCGTGCCATAGAAAGTGTTGAGACATAGTATACCTTGCGGAATTATACCACGATAGAATCGACTTGGAGACGGCCCGGTCATGTATTATTCTAGAGGCGAGCAGACCAACAAGTCAATGAATTCTATTAGGTATCCATACACGTTTTAAACATGCTTGCTTAAGCCGAAAACACTAATCTATGCGGAATCTAATATGGGAATGTGAAGCAAATTTATAAGATGTACTATCTAGATGTCCTTGCCCTGAAAGATACGTGAGAGATGAGGATTGGGCTATGCTCTGCATGGGCTGAGCTACTGCTGTTGGTCCCCTGAAGTTTCAGGGTTGACGATAGAAGGAAGCGATGTCCCCTGCGACGACAGCGGTACTCCACAGACCCAATCTGGCCAGCGGGCGGCTAACTGTCAGTCGGCGGCTAAGCCTCGATATCCCCCTTTATTCTTTTTCCTCCAAACAAGACAAGATTTAGAACAAGTGCCCTCAGTCATTATTTACTTTGTCTCATGATTTACCCAGCACTCAATTCATATTCCCCCATCAAGTAGTGACATTCGACATGGATGAATTTTGGACTGCGTGCTGCCCAGACCAGTCCCTCCCTTGCTTCTGGTGTAAAACTTTTGGCGGCACTCGACCTCCTATCAATAAAAGGATCAATGACCCTTATGTCTCGATTGCTCTCGAGGCCGGTGCGAAGGACAATCTAGTTCGTTTTTTTATGCGAACCGACGAAGAAGATCCCGGCTTTTCTGAGATGGCTGAACAAGTGGAGGCCTTCTGAGGCACCAATAACGACCAGCAAAACTATGATATCGATGCCGACCTGGATTCACGCTATCGAGCATTGGTTGAGGATAGATCTATTATTGATAAAGTGTCTTTCGCCAGGAAGAATCCAGGCCCACTCACCTCACGTCAGCTCCTCAAGTACCTCTCAACGGCGAAGGTAAGACCTCTAGGGAAAGATAAATGCCACGGGGGGTCTGATCATTGACATGAGCCACAAGAGATTCAACACTAATCTGGCTTTTGCCAGAGACGTTCGAGAGGGTAGCATGCCATTGATATCAGCTACCGCCGAATCACAGGCAACACCAGCATTGGAGCTCGATGCCGATAGGAGACTTTTGTATGTGAGCCCGGCTTGGCTTGCGTTTTATCAAACCTTTCAGTTTATTAACTCCGCCATATCTGAACTCTAGATACATCACCGACGTGGACTATAGAGTGATCATGTCCTTGGTGCTCACGGCACCGATCGGCCAGGCCCGGGCACTGCGTAGCTCTGTATATAACCATCTCTTCTTTAAAGCTTCTCTCCAGGCGTCTGTTATTGTGAGCAAGCGTTCAAATTTTCCTTTTATGTTGACGGTACTGATTTATACATTACAACTACGAAGCGGGCCGCTCTGTGGACATTTCGACTTGCTTTCGACTTCCCATTACTGGTACTTAGAAAGTCTGAGAATCCTATAGTGGACTTCCCAAGATCGGCAGACGGGCAAACACTTCGAAAATGCGAGGACATATCTTTTCTCACCACATCCTCCCAGGATTCCTACTCTGTACCTGTACCGACTTATCTCTGTGAGGCTCATATCTCATGTGTCGTATGGGGAACCAACGATGCTCGCTGGGAGGCGGACATGCTCCTGGACCTTTTTCATGGCTCGGATGAGAGTGCTGAAGAGTATGAACATGACCCGGACGATCCAAACAATATGTTTCAAGATCCTCTGAGGGCAGGAATGGCTGGTGATAAGCCCATTCTGGACCCGCGACGGTATTTCCTTGATACACTGGAGGTTCGAATCAAGCGCGTGACAAACGAATGGCGGCTCGTCCGCGACACCTTGAATGAGGACATCTCATTAACGGTAACTAACTATCCATTTCTGAATTTCTGACTCCCATTCATCATCTGAATGACTTTGGTTTAAAAATCTATATCCCTCCGAAACTAGGCCATTGTTTTGTTCTGCCATTCCAAGGACACTTGCTAATCCAACGATAGATCCAGATTCGTGACCACGAGCGAACGTTCCTTAGAACCCGCACGGCACTATCTGGAACCCAGGGGCTGATTGACACTTCCGATATTGAGGCAACATTCGCCTGGGCTGTGAAGGCAATTTCGATCCTTGGAAGACTGATAGATTGTCTGTCGTATTATGGAACGCAGTGGAAGGCCTTCGATCAGCAGAAAGAGGGCTACTTCGGTAGATTAGGAACTGGCGCACAAGAGAGTCTCCTAACCACCGAAGCTAGTTTTTTACAACTCGAAACCATCATGCAAGACTTCCACCGGCTGAAGAAGCGTTGCGAGAAGCTCCACAGAGATGTATGTCCGCCCTCGTCCTGCTTCACAGTCCAAAATACGCTTTGGACTAGTGTTGACTGAAGGTCTATGGCAGTGCTCGTCAGAACTGCAAGACAGAGCTGCAAGATCTTCCATTGAACGATTGCGATCGCAGCATCAAAGTGAAGAGACGCCAAACAGCTTACCAGACTCGGCTGTAGAAAGCCAGGGCCCGCAGCAGTCTCTTTTCGAAGGATACTACTCCTCATCACTGCGACTGCCTAGGACCACCTAACGAGGAAGTATTGGATGTATTAATATACACTCACATATTCTTTTCGACAAATATCATGTGCAAAAGAAGCAAGTCCATAGCTCCTGAGGATTTTCCCAAGATATAGCAAGCTCTCTAGGCGCAGAGATTAGGCTGGCAGAATTATGACGAGTATGAGAAAGTAACGAGAGGGAGGGACTGCTAAGAACAAGCAGCGAGCAACACATCAATCGCGTTTTGACCTTGAGAGCAGCTGATACCAGGAGGCCATCATATCAAATACGCTACATCTTGAAACTTGGGGAGAATAGGCACGATCCCTGGTTTAATAGCATGACAGACATGAATTCGCGGCAATTAGTAGCCAGAGTAAAGTAAGACCTACTTAGGAAAAAGAGCTCGTGTTCTGCGCTTCTCGCTGTAAATCAAGTTTGAGTCTACGGCATTAGTTTCTGAATGCTCGCATGGTAACAACGACGACAACTACAAGCATGTGGAGAGGCGGAGTAGTAGCCTTCCGAGCAACTGAGCGGCTTAAGCTCACACATGGCGTTGAGCAGCGGAGAGGGCTTCACTACTTCCGTATCTTATCGCGACGCGACGCGTGAGTTATGGGGGGCCATTTTTTCGACCACCGAATAGCGACTCGAAATGGGGGTCACCCGGTCACGACGCTCCTTGGAGAGTGAAAATATAGAAAGATGCAAGCAATAACCTTATGCAAGAACCCCAGCATATGGCAACGCTAATCCGCTTGTCATCGAAACCTGTCCCGGCCAATACGAGGAGCTTGATCCGGAATCTAGAACGCGTTCACATCCTCTACACGCTTCGAGGCCCCGCCTAACACAGCAAGTAAACATACGCGATTTTCACAGTCCTTTTCTCATACATATCACAACTCCCTCTTAGACACCTAAAAAGCAATAAAGGAGCAGAGAGACGAGTCTCCTCGAGCTATGAGGTACCTGCGTACAAAAATCTGGAGTGCTCGCATGTGGCCCACCTTGCGCCTCCACATAGGGCATTGGACAATTCGACAGGGGGTTAAATGGGTGCCTAAACCCGTCCCCGTTATTATCCAACCACGAAGCTCCTCGTCAACATCGTCTTACGTATCCCTCGACCTTGGCAAGCTGTTGGTTTCAACCTCTCTCGGGGACCAAGGCGGGGCTTGAAACGATCGAGGCTAAGCACGCAGAGGCTGGGAAGTGGATTCCGTAGAAACACTTGAGTTACTACGTATTAGAGTATCGTAAACCTCGGCACCCGACGACACTTCTCTCACTCTGGGCAGTTTTTGATGATGGAATTGACCCGACAAAAACCAATGACCTGTATCAATCGCAAGACACCATTCAGCATACCAGCTTAGGGCTTCTTGGGACCACTGGACGGCCGCTGCCCACCCATTGGGCGCCCCAGGAAGCGTACGCTGCGCGGCGCAGACTTCGGCAGATCCCTTCGACCTCTCTGGTGGTCGCGTGCTGATACCTACCGTCTACAATCTCTGGTGCCTGAGACGTTTCCCGCGAGTGCGCGTCGCCTGGAATCACTACTACGTAAGATGCGGAACAAGCTGCGAGCTCCGGCCCCACGCCCACAGCCAGCATGGAACGCGGACGTGGAATCGTGGCTGGAAAGCATGCCGCCTAGCACCACCAAGCCGAACAAAGAGGAGCTCCGGCAGTGGGACCTCGACAACAGAAGCGCCCATTCTAAGGGGTGGTTCATCACATCCGTGGTGATTCGGGCGCTCTCCGTCCTCTGCGCCGTGGTGGCTCTAGCCTCCACCTCCCTTGTCCTCCCAGACTGGGATTCTCAACTGCCCGTCCTCATATCTGTGCGTTTCCCTTTCCTTGAGAGTAGTCGAGCCGTCTCGTTGCATTATACGATTCGGTCGGGGCCTACAAGGCGGTCGACCTATCCTTGGTTCAAAATAAAGGCGGCCGTTTCTCAGCGATACCTTGTCCTCCCCCTTTTCTCTCCTCTCCTTGGACGTCTTGGTGTTGTCTTGTCAACATGACCATCCCCTCGGATTTCAAGCCATGAGACGGAGCTTTCCGTCAAGGACAAGCCAGCCAACCGATGATCCGCTCTGATGCCAAGCTTCTCTCAGGAGACCGAGACGGCCAGTTTTAGCTAACCTAGTATGACTTGATAGTGCCCGCTCATAATGGCCTGGGATCTCATCGAGTTTATAACAATATGCTCTCGACGCGGGCGAGGCATCCCCCCCAAGATCCACATGTGGGCAGATTCGTGTATCTTTATAGGCACCGCTGCCGGGACCGGAATTGTCGTCGTCAGAATAATCGGCGAGGCGGTGGACTCCTCGGGTCTGTGGTTATTAAAAGGTCAGATCATAACGGCGTCGTTCTTGGTTGTCCTCATGTCAGTATATTCCCCTTCTTCGCAACCAAACCCGGGTACCCGACCGGCCTTTGTCCGTGAAGTTTACCCTGCTGACACGTCCCCCCTTAGGATTCTACACTCGATTCTCCTCTTCTTGTTCGTCTGCAACTGCCTGGAGAGAAAGGAGCGCAAGGACACGAAGCCCCGGGTCATGTATCTACCCACGGGCGAACCAGTCGTCGTGCTTCCGCAGCCATGCACAACCAAGCCCGCTAGCAAGCAGCCGGCAGTGCTGGTATCACGGATGCGCCGATCGACCTCGGCACCGGCCCAAGATGTGCTGGAGGATGAGATTATAACACCGCCGAGCCCGGTCGCGGACGAACCGGTAGAGCACAACGCCCTTCCTCCGCAACCAGAACCAGAACCCCAGGTCCCGCCGGCGGCCCCGAAGCCGTCCCCCGTGGAAGTTGAAGGCCGAACCGAACCCTTCAGACAGGGCGTGCCGCCGAGGAAGCCCGTGCCGGGCACGTTCGTGGGAACGCCTTATGCAACACCCTGGTTGGCACCCGAGTATGAGATCACGGAGGAGGAGCGAGACAGAGCAACTAGGGGCGAGAGCCAAGCGCAGTGGGTCAGTCTCTACGCCGGAGGACTAAGCGGTCCGGCTACCCGCGTCACGGGAGCAAATGGCGAGAAATCTCTCGCGAATGTATAAAGGAACTAGGTCCCTATTATGACGGGGACTTATGAGGGCCGAGCCGCGTGTATATTTGACGGGATCAAGAAAGGCATCAAGGCAGCCGAAGTGGGCGTGGCGTGGAAAACACGATTGGCGTTCATGAGACACGTTGGCGCAAGGCGTTCGAGCATGTACTGGGTATGGAAGGAATTCAGATTAACGGGGAGTCCGACGCAGAGTGTATGTTCATTGTGTATGGTTCGGAAGAGGGTCGGAGTTGTGTCGCTCTGCATGGTCAAGTCCCGGGATAGTGAGTAGTAGCCTTCAGGGAGACATATCACGTATCCAGCCGGAGAGGACTGATCCGCCGTTAAAAAAATTTAATATCCCTAAGTCAACTACCTTGTTATCACAGTCCCATACCCAACGGAACCGCATTGCCTATTGGCAAGTTCTCTTCATATGACATGCAACATAGCTGTAATCTTTGCGATCTATTCAAGTTGACATGTATGTCTAGATTCTACAGAACAACAGACTCAATGTGAACACCAGGTCAGATTATTCACTGGGCCCCTGGTTTACTTCGTCAACAACGGCCACATGTTTGCACACCGTGGGACACTATTATCAAGACAATGACAGCCACTGGCACCTTGCACCTTGCCCCATGCGAGGGCTCGAGCCCACGAGGAGAGCCAGGTTCGACTAGTGATGCATAGGATGGATTTTGTTAAACCACACGAGATCCTTACGTTTATAAGAGAATGATGGATGAGAAATCTCAAACAATGAAAGCCTAGTCTATCCCATTCCCGAGCCAGTCTGGTCACATCAGATTCGCGCTCACCTAGCCTTGCCTCCCGCAGCGTCTCTTCAGCCTGGCGACAATGCCCTCGCCGTTACCCGATGCGAGCCTCCTTTTATTTATTGCTAGGGCGACTCTACAAGGCCGCCTCTTATATGCAATGCCACCCACGAGAGGTCCCTGTCTATGTGACGCAACTCAACCTAAAACGGAAACCTCTGCCACTTAGACTGCGCCGGCGGAAAGCATCTTCTTGCGCAGGTAGTTCTTGTAATCCGAAATAGTTCCGTCCCAGGACTTGATAGTCTTGTTCTCGCACACGAGAATCTGCTTGGCTATCTTGTCGAGCAATCTGTCCAAAACTGTTAGAGAACTTTCGAGCACGGGAGGGACGAGTATATATCATGTTGGAAACTTACCGGAAGTCGTGACTGACGACAACAACACCACCGCTGAACGCGTTGATAGCATCGGCCAAACTGTCGATGGTTGGGATGTCGAGACCGTTGGTCGGTTCGTCGAGAAGAATCATGTTCGGTCCGTCGATGGCAAGCAGGGCGAATACGATACGGCTCTTTTGGCCGTCGGACAATGTTCCAATCAGCGATGTTTGAGATTCACCAGTCAGACCGTACTTTCCAAGCTGCTGTCGCCAGTACTGGTAGTCCTGAGA
>FTLB01001371.1_pt2 | contig 12479 bp, 7 predicted proteins | sample 1658291 | NCBI WGS metagenome assembly FTLB01 (sample SAMEA3914812, study PRJEB12502) | metagenome | biome: forest; material: soil | place: Canada | collected 2011-07-07 | depth 0.1 m
GCGAAGCTGAGGATAACACCGAGTCGCCAGGCATTTCCCTGAGTAGTCCAAACCATCTCTCCGGCTCGGAAGATATTACATGGCGAGCTTGTGCCTGGCAGAACCTCCATGACAGACCTGGCGTGAGTATTTTGTGGAGAGGATTGTGGTGGGATTTGGGCCTGGCTCTGGTTTTCGTTGTGGCTCATTGCTCCGGAGGGAGTTTGATCGTGTGCCGGGACGACAGACGGGTGAGCATCACGGTTTGGGTCGTTACCAGCGCCTTGCGTAGGAGCCTGCGCGGGAACCTGCACAGGAGCTTGTACTTGTGGCTGCACGGGGATCGGTACGGGGGTTTGTACGGGAGCCTGCGACGAGGGCTGCACCGAGGGCTGCACCGGAGGGTGCACAGGGACTGGCACGGGGGTTTGAATGGGGGCCGGATTAGGGGTCCCCGTGACGGGCTGTGTTGGAGGTTGGGCAGCTCCCTGGGCAGGCATCTGAGCAGGGCTTTGAATACCGGCCTGGTTCTGCGGAGCAAATGTGGCTCTCGAGGACTCTTTCAGCCTCGGGCACCACTCGCAGGAGCAGTCCGCCCAGTCCTGTGAGTCACTGCATAGCCAAAGGAGATGCAGAGCAAAATCCCCCGAGGTTCGGTAGCGGCACGTACGGGAGTAAGGGTGTCCAAACATGGCGTAGTCCTTTTTGTCACTAGAAGCATTGGTCAGGCGGAGCTCGTATCCCGCTGGCATAGCATCGAGGATGTAGTCTTTCTCCTCTGCAGGTACCTGGTCAGTATATTCTACGGCAGAGAAGCGGGTGGAGGATCGCATCCGACTTTGGGATCTCCTCGGAGCAGGCGCACGTACTGTCTGTTCCCGCCGTAAGTTCGCGCTTCAGATACCCAGCGAGGTGGATTCGCCATCTCAAGTCGATGGCGGGGTCTTCACAAGGCCGAGTCTTCGTACGCTCGTCATAGCCGGTGCCATAATCGTATGCTGCTCCATCAGACCGAGTGCAATGGATCGGTAAGTAAGCATGCTTCTTCTCCGTAGCGCCGGGAGGCATAGTGTCTGACCTGCAAGACCAGTGATCGTTCGCAGGGTTGAACTCGCTGTAGATTGGACGAACGGGCTCAGCAGCAAGTGACGAGTGTAGGAGAAGCAAATATATCAATATGTCGACGACATGCCGACCACGAAGAGATTCTTGCTGAGAGCCCCGAGAGGATGGAGGGTTTATAGAGAGTCCAGCTTCCGATCCCAAGGTCCGTCCGGGCCGGGAACAGCGGTGCGGAGCTAGTATGAGAATCGGTCCGGTTCTGCGTACCGACAGTCTTTACCACTCAATTCGACCAATGCGATCCAGGTAGAAATGAAGAATGATGGAGAACTTCTGCAGCTTCGGACTGTTCTCACCAGTATCTGTATAGCGAAGGGAAACGAAGTATATATCACAAAAAGATGGGGCTGGGGTGGTGGGATTTAGGATACCAATTCGGCGTCTCCGCAGAGTAGATGCTCCGTCGATATATCAGACCGTCGAAAGTAGAGTGAGATAGCCCTTGTATATGATATTGGTCCTGTCAAGAAGAGCCAAAAGAGGTAGGTTGTCGAGGATCCAGACCAAAGCTTTGTGCTCTTAACATTTATTTTGTTTGTCTGTCTCGATGCCAATTGGAATGGTCGAAGCTCTTGTGGGATCTTCATTACATAATCGCGGGATGCCCCACTTGGCAGACCTATCTCCAGAACTACCAAACTTCCAGTTTCAGCAGTTGTTACGGGCCGGACATAGAAGTGGCTTTGAGCATAACACTAACCGCTATGAAGGAGGATCTAGCTGGGAGATTTGTAATGAAGATGATTAGTATGGAATTGTGATGTCATGCTTCACATTTTTATGCAATTTTTGTGTAATCCAACATCGCAGTACGATCCGGTGCATCTGGAGTTATCAAGGTGGACTTAACCGGTCTTTACGGACCCGGCATGCGGACCTGCGGCCGTGTCTAGGAGAATTGCGGACGTTCTCCGGGTTGGCATTCTGCATATAAATATTTGGGACAAATGCCTTGGACATGAGATTGTTATATCAGAGGATACAAATACTCACCAATACAAAAGGAAGCGGTGCAAAAAATCCGTTTCTGACCACGTAATACCTGGACAGATCATATAAGCTCCGCGAGCTGATAGCCATATACACCAACCTACAATCTATCTTATAATAGACCCCCCTATATCACATTAGCCATGTCGAAGCCACAGTTTGGATTCGAGTCGGAGGGAATTGAGCTGGTGGAATACTTCGCCGATCAAGTCAAGGGGCGGACCTGTAAGCAGATGAGCATAGCACTGCTAGAGAGTAATATGGCCACAAACACTAACACGCGACAGTCCTCATCACGGGCCCTAGTGTCGGTGGCATAGGCAGCGAGACTGTCACGTCTCTGGCCCACGGCCACCCAGGCACCCTCATCCTCGTTGGGAGGTCACTGGAGCGATGCCAACCTGCCATCGACGAGGTCAAGAAGATTGACCCCTCCATCAAGGTCAAGTTCGTCCAGACAGACCTCACATCTCTCGCCAGCGTCCGCAAGGCTGCGCAGGAGATCCTCGACGATGCCTCTATTCCTGTAATCGACGTCGTCATCAACAACGCTGCCGTCATGGCCTGCCCCTTCGAGCTTACCGCTGACGGGCACGAGTTGCAGCTCGCAGCCGGCCACTTGGGCCACTTCGTCCTCACCAACCGCATCCTACCCAAGGTGCTGGCTGCCAAGTCCCCGCGCATCGTCAACGTCTCCAGCTCGGGCAACAAGGTCGAAGGTATCCGGTGGACAGACCCGCAGTTCACCGAGCCGGGCTCCTACCAGCCCTTTGACGCCTACGGCCAGGTCAAGACGGCCAACATCCTGTTCAGCGTCGCGCTGAACCAGCGGTACCACAAGACCAAGGGACTGAAAGCCTTTGCCTTGCATCCCGGAAGCATCACAACGGAGCTGCAGAAGTTCCTGACACCGGAGCTGATTGCCACCGCCGTTAAGAAGGTCTATGGCGATATCCCGATGAACAAATTGCCGCCGCGCAAGACCCTGCAGCAGGGCTGCTCGACGCAGATCCGAGCCGCGATCGATCCCACTCTCGAGATCGGCGGGGACGGGAACGAGGGAGTCTTCCTCACTGACTGCGAACAGTCCTCGGCCGAGCACACGCTCGCCCCGAGGTCGGTGAATGCGGATGACGCGCGGAGGCTGTGGCCGTGGACAGAAGAGTTGGTGGGAGAGAAGTTTCCGATTCTAGAGTAGTCAAAGTGTCTCGTTCGCATACGACGGATTTCCCAAGATGATCTCGAATATTGCGTGAAGTAGCGGATGTACTTTGACAGTATGATTAGGTAGATCCTCCCATATGAAACGATAAGAACTATACCAGCCAGCACAACGGAAGAATTTCAGAAGGGAGTCGCTGTGCCCCTAGAGTTTACGGCAACTAGCTTTACTCGGCGGCCTGACTATTTCGCCGATGCACTCTTGCTTGCATATAATCTGTCCGCAGTATATCATGTTGATGTTTAAATTCTTGGCAGCTTGATGATCTTGTCTGCCTCAGCTTCCAGCTTCTACTGTGCCTCGCACATTTGCAGCCCTGCAGGAGCCTATGTGAATCACAGTCAAACCGAATTTGCAAACTAGCTGCAGTGCCCGATTGCAGACTTTCGACGGCCACAGCCTTCGGGTCAACGCCGTATCTTGGTCACGGTACGAAGATTTACCGGCAAAGCGCGTCCAAAGACAACTTGCTCAGGAGCTGGGATCCGACTACAAGCCAAAGCAACCAGTCACTAAGGTAGCATCCTTGGCCGCTGTGCTTCGCGATCCCCTGCGCTGTCTCCAGGTTCTAGCCTCTCTAGCGACGAATATTTGCTTTATCTGCCTCGGGCGCTGGGATATGGCATAAACGGAACCAAGTCTCGGATGGCCTACCAAGAACAAAATCTTTCTAGCTGCCTCCAGACTAAAGACTCTGCAAATTCTCTGTTTCTGGAACGTGGGTGGCTATCGGCTGCTCTTCCGGTTGAGGTTTTGACCTTAAGTTTCCAAGCGAAATATAACCTGCTCCTCGAGTTCCTCATATGTCTAACACTTTTGGCAGTTTGAACAAGATTCACATTCCTTAACTTCTTCTTGCTCATAGTGCCAAATAGAGACATAGGAGAGACCGCCGGCAGCCGACTAGGAGACGGGCATCATGCACAAAACGATTCAGCGTTCGCCTCGCCAGTCCTCGCTCTCTTATCACCATTGTACCTAGCCGGTCACATCAAAGGGCTCCGAGGATGTACTGTACACTGATGAAGAGGGAAGAGGCGGGTAATATGGCCGTAGTAGTATCGGTCCGAACTAGGTTGGACTTTGGACGACTGAGCTCGTAATCCTGTTACCGCACTACTGTATCATGAAGCCCGAGAATCGTAGCTTCAGATCATCTCGACACAACTCCGCTCAGCGGAGCAAGTGCCGCCTGGTTCTCAGGGGAACCTCAAGGCTCCTGAAGGGGGCTGCTCGCACTCAGCCAAGCCACCACGGGGAATCTAGACAAAACGTAGGCTGAGGCTGTGTGTGGTCTTTGCTTTTGTCCGAGCACATGATGTTGGGGCGGGTATAATTGGCATCACAGCTTACTGTACGGTGGATAGCCGAGAACGGATCAACTACCTAGGTACGCAAGGCACGTTACTTAGGGGTCTAATATCACCATATCACATCATCATATCATAACCGCATCGATTCCACGCGGCTCGGGCAAACCTTCCATTGCTCCGGGCGCGGAATATGGACGTCAATGCGAGGGGACCAAACAACAGACGGCTACTGCAGGTTTCCCGGTTCTATCGGCAAGATTCCCAGGCGCACACAGAAAAGGAAAGAAAAATTGGGCGGTGGATGGGATCTGGATTCCAGTTGTGCCGTCTGCTGTTTTGGTCATGAGTGCCGACGCTTTGTGCCGGCCCATTTGCGAACCAGCTCGGGCAAGGGTCTTGAGGGCAAAATTTTCACGCACGCAAGGCTTCGAGACCCAAAGAAGATGAACCATTGGCGATGGCGAACTTGCCGGCCGGTACCATGAGTTAATGACCAGCGAATGTGACGTGGCAAGGCAATTTTTTTTTGTTGCCCTCCTCTATTCCTAATCAGAAGTATGAGGTCTTTCGAGTAGGTGTGTTAACCAGCTAATTATCTCACCTCTCATATTTTGAGGGAAACAAAAATAGAGACTGAGCGACCGCTGCGTGATATTGTAGGCCTGACGTCAGAAATACACGAGGTATGTCTTCCCAGCAACGTACAGAGCTGTAATTACATAAGGTAAGGTAAGGTAACTAGGTGGTGTCAGAGACCTCTGGACAAGACGCGATGGAACGCAGCGTAACCGCCTACGTTTCCACGGTGGGACTTGGCATGTTGTTTTTATGGAGTGCTTCTTTGGGCTTTGGAGCGCAAAGGATTCTGGCATAGCAGTCGGCAAAAAAAGCTTCACAGGGATCCTCTTCGCCAACAGGATTCAACAGGGGACAGAATGTTTCCTCGCCAACTGGGCTGCTACTGTAGGTATGGGGTGATACGAAAAAAAGTTTGAAATCCGACGAATCCATGCTGTGCTGCTACGCGACTGTCGGAGAAGGTTTGAGTTGTCGGCTTCTACCTGGTCGATTTCTGCCTGAAGGGTGAGCTACCCAATAAACTATCGTGGGTATCGACTTTGATGGCCTCGCGCCGCATGCTCTTATTGCAATCTCACGTCTCCACGGGACGCTTTATTACCAGCGAGCAAGTAGCCAAAGGAGTGAGAGTGAGCTTCAAGACAGAAACGGAATAGAATAAAGAAAAACCCAACGGATGGCAGGTTACGTCGCCACTGAGAGCTTGAGAACTACTCCGGAATGACTACCTCGCGGCTTTTTTCTTTTCTTTTTGCAGACCAAACAAATGACAGACATAAGAGAAGTACTCTGAGAGGCGAAATGATCTTCGTTGTCTCGGGCAGTGAGATCCAACGTGCGCCACCCCCGAAGCGCCTCGTCCCAGTAGGGTCGTTGATGAAATTTTCGTCGAGGACGAAGGGTGGAAGGTCACCGCGGGGAAACGATGTGAGAAACATTTCTAAATTTTTCCCAGTCCTCACGACGAACGCGTCCCGCAAACACCCACACCTACTGTACCTCGCACAAACACACTCAGACGCGGGAAGTGCTTGACATGTCTCGCGAAAAGAAATGCAAATGCAGGTACCATCAATTCTCGAGGACTCCAAATGCCAAAGCGGTCACATAATCGGCCTTATTTCCGGTAAATCATGACATCGTCTTGCAGTCGGTCGTGTGCTGAGGCGGCTCGCCGGGTCGATCCAAACTGCCAAGTGCTGCACGAAGCAGTGCTAGCAGACGTGCACAGCTTCATAGGAGCTCAACTTTTAAGCTATAACCAAGCTTCGAAGCGAGGACCTCCTACTAAATTAGGTCCCATCTGGGTTTGGATTAGGGTGAGGAGGAGTCTAGACCGAGAGAAAAATTTCGCACTTTCTCCGGCCCCCCTCTCCCCAGTTTGCAGGCCTTGGAAGGCAAAAAAGAGGTACCAAAGCGCGAAGCCGTTCATCCAACGGCGTTGGAGAGTCATTTCACTGCAGTGGCAGCAAGCTTTCCAAGGAGCCAAGCATCCAAGTTGCCAAGCACCCAAGGTAAGATCCAGAATCGACCGCGCAGGGGGGGAGATGAGGTACTATGTAAGTAGGGGGCAAGGGGGGCCAGAAGTGGGTTTTTGTGCCTTGAAGTTGGAAGTGGTCTCCTCCGCCATGGTAAAAAGGGCCTGGAGCGATTTGATCAAGATCAACGGCGCCAGAAGCCAGTGGCCCAACCGTGATGTCTTCATTTCATGATCCAATTTAGGACTAGCCGCTAATATCGGCTGTCATCCTTATTGGCCTGGTGCATCCTGTTCCTGACCTTAGCCTCCGCTAACACATTCTTAGTGCCGAAATGAGGCACTGGGAGGAACCAGGTACACATCCGTGATGATTGGTCGCGTCCTGGGCACGTTCTTCAGATCCACCCACGCGTATGGGGCCGGCTGCCAGCGTGGTCGACCACGCATCGCCCTCCTGTTGGGCCACTTTGGACTCTGGACCTCGGGGTGAGAGGGGGTTGCTATGAAGGAAAATATGGTTCGCTGCCCCCAGTAGGCACGACATATCGTCCCCGGGGTAGCGTGCCTCTTCTCCTTCTTCGCTCTCCCCTACACAATCAACACATTCCCACTTGTCTGATCCAGGACGTCCTCTCTTTTCCCCCCTTGTCGCTCATTGATAGCTTTTTCCTGTTCGTTACTCATCTCTTTCGTTATCTTACCCACCAGCGACGAAGTCCCTCGATCGGTTCTCACTCGCTTTCGACATTCTTTTGGATAACAACATCCCTCAAGCGCTGTGTCGCACTACGCTCACTCGAGAAGCCTTGATATCGTTCCCGGCTCTCATCCCAACTCGCCGACTGACACCCGACTGGCTCGATCGAGACCGATGCCTAAGCATTAGCAAACTGATCCCCTGCGATTCGATATCCCCTTTTTCTCGCGCACAGCACCGGCGGCGAGTTCTTGCTGGACCGTGGGATTTTGCTTGGTCGATCACGAAATCAACCTAGGAGAGGTGTGAAGAAGAGGGAGCCATGAAGCTCACAGTTGTTCAAGCCGCCGTAGGCTCTGCCACGGTTTTATTGTCCCAGCCAGCGCTGGCATCATCATACGCGCACCGACATGCGCACAACCACTATGGCAGGTCCCATTTGCACGCCGCTCCGGAGACGAATTCCACACCCGAGCTTGCGAGACGAGCTACCTGCTCGTTGCCAAACGACCCGGACCTTGTCAGCGTTCCTGGCGCCAGTAACAACGGATTCGCCATGAGCCCTGATCAGGTCTGCTCCGACGGTGGTTATTGTCCTTACGCGTGTGTCCCGGGCAAGGTCATGGCGCAGTGGAAGCCGGGTACCACATACGTGTATCCCGAGTCCCAGTACGGAGGAGTCCTTTGCAACGGTGGAACCACGGTGAAGCCGTTTCCCAACTCCCCCTACTGTGTTGAGGGTACCGGCACTGTCACGGCCGTGAACGACTGCGGTAAAGTCGTGTCCTTTTGCCAGACAGTGCTGCCCGGCAACGAGGCGATGCTTATCCCGACGGACGTGACCAACACCGCGACCCTCGCCGTCCCAGGTATCAGCTACTGGGATAGCACCGCGGCTCAGTAAGTACCACAAGCCACGAGGACGTTGGTCATGGTAGATTCTAACATTGTCGTCAGTTACTACATCAACCCACCAGGAGTCAACGGCGCTCAGGGTTGTGTCTGGGGTGACCCCAGCAAACCGATCGGAAACTGGGCTCCTTATGTAGCGGGCGCGAATACTGACGCTAGCGGCTTGACCTACGTCAAAATTGGTTGGAATCCCATATTCACTGGATCTGCGCTGGCCGGTACGAAGCCGACCTTTGGCGTCAAGATTGAGTGCCCCCAGGGTGGGTGCAACGGCCTGCCCTGCGCTATCAACCCAGCCACCGATGGTATGGGAGGAGTGGAGAGCCCTGATTCGGCCAACGGAGCCGGTGGCGCCGCATTCTGTGTCGTCACCGTTCCCCAGGGCCAGTCGGCGAACATTGTTGTCTTCAACACCGACGGCTCGTCCGTGGGCAACCTTGGCTTGGCTGAGGCGCCCAGCTCGTCCACGACCAAGCCGACGTCCACGTCGACAACCTCGACGAGCACCACCAGCATCAAGTCGACCACTTCGACGACTTCAGCGGCATCAAGCACGACGACTTCTTCGGCGGCGTCCACCAGCGCGTATACCCCCAAGGTACTCCCTGGTATCTTCCACGAGAACGGAACGGTCGGCGGCGCGTCGAGCCAAGGGTCTTGGGCGCCGACCACCACAGTCGGCCCCGTACCTACTACGACATCTGAATCCGCACCCGCCACGACTTCTTCCAAGAACGAGGGTGGCCTGCCAAGTCGTGGTGGTGCTGCCATTCTCGGTCTCATCGTTGCCTTCGTAGCAACCGCTGTTCTCTACTAGAGACGCTTTCTTTATATAGGCGGCCCTAATTCTTGTTCGTCGGCAAGCTTCATCACCGATTTGACTGCTCATACTTGCTGCCGTGAGTAGCTGTCGGTGCTACTATCGACACATGGACTCGGGTGACCGCGATTGTTGCGATGTCTCCGTGGCCCTGCTTGTTTTTGTCTTGCTTCGCTTGCCGGCGCCGTTATTTTTTTTCTGCTTCGACTCCAGTTCGCCCAGCCCTTGTGCTCTGGCGGCTGCTTTTTTTTTCACCATTACGTTTGTCGATCACCTTTGGCATGCGACAACGCCTCCAGGGCTGTCCCCGCTCGTCCTGGTTGTACATACACTCCATATCTCGCCGATTACCGATTGCTAGCCTCCCGGCTGCGCTATTGTCTATTGTTATTATTTTTTTGGGGGGAGGGTATACCACCAACGACCCCGACCTCGCAGCTCTCGGGCTTGGTGCTTTTCTGAGGATTCGATTTCGTTCAATGCGTCGCAGACTTTGATCTGCAACCGTTGCCCATACCTTGCTCTTCTTACGCCTTCGCGAATATACCCCTTTTTTGCGTCTTCGAGACCAGGGCACGACACCTCGACCCGACGACCTTGTCGTCGAAGGTTGTTGCGATCGTACCCAGTTTGTTGGGATTTTTCTTTGGCGGCTTGGGAAAGAAGTCGATTCTTTTCGTTACATTTCAGGATTTTTTTTTTCTTAAAGGGCTGGACGATGGAAAGGGTCATTTTGGATTCATATCGGTTGAGATTTGGAGGAAAAGTATATATACATACATACATTCGAACCCGAGGAAGGGGAGTTGATTAACTTTTTCTGCTCCTCGAACTTTCGTCAACGCCCCCAGCACTCCTTCCCGGAGCTGTTCTCTTCCCTCTTTGCGGAGAAGACGCTGCCGGGAAGGAGGACGACGGCTCGAGCCCCGCGAAACGCGTGGGATTTTATTCGAATGATACTGATGCTTGACGGGTAGACGATTTTGGACGTTCTCAAGCTCGAAATGCGGGAGGGCGAGAGATTTTGAGTCAGAGATGACTGCCGTATAAATAACAAAAAATCAATTTGCTCCCAAAGTTCTCCTGTCCTCTGATTAGGTAGCCCCCTTCCGGGCCGTGACAACCCCTTTTGGACTCTGATTAGCCCCTTCCCCCGTGGTATGCTTCCTGTCTTACGATCTCGCGACACGCGACACGCGAGGCACGAGATTGAAGTATGGGTATCATTTTCATTTCGTACAGGTATTAAGCTTAGGTACCATAGTGCGCAAGTGTAGAATCAGCTCTGGCCACATCCTAAGACTTATCAAAGACGCTGTGTGCCGGGCCATTCCCTCCTCTCTTCCATTCTCCTTCCTCTTCCCTGTTCCTCCATGATGGCCAAGCAACCCTCACTGCGGCCTCTCATGGTGCTCGCACCCAAGCAGGAACATCGCCTAGCTCGCCGGGCGGATCTGCGGCTTCCCCTGACTCGAAGGCTGCCAGTGCCTCGTCGTAGCTCTCCTTGAAGCGCTCCATGATGCTCTCGTGCGGGTTCGGCCAACCGGCAGCCACCGAGTTCCCGCCCATACGCTTGGTACCTTCGATGGCAAACTTGTGACTCGCATGCGCGATGAATCCGTTCAGCAACCCTGCGTATACCAGGGGAGCCACGACAGCCTCTGCCGACGTGACATCGATCATCATATTGCCGAAGATGAGGCCCTCGGATGGCTTGAGCTTCTTGGGGCCACCGGGTGGGGCGACCAGGAGCGAGTCGGAGTCCCCTACGCTGTTGGTCACGGCCTTCATGAAGATTTGGTTGACGTGCGGCGGACGGACCCTAGGGGCTGGTTTCGCAGGAACATAGCGCTCGAGGAGCCTTTGAACATAGGAGGCGGTGGCGACGAGATCATTCAGGTCCAGGACCGGCGCTCTGTTAGAGGAGCTGTTGGATGGATTCTGAGTCAAGATGAAGGTTTTCCTCGTGAACGACCGCCAGACCAGCGGCCGGAGGCTGTAGAGCAAGGTTAGGTACAGCTTCTTTTGCCAAAGCCAGTCGCGTTGGGCATTCAGTGCGTGGAAGAAATCCACAAAGTTTCCGGAGCGGATGGCGTAGCAGATGGGGAGGAAGATATCCGCGAAGCCCGCAGCTTCCGGCCGCTGCAGGAGATTCTGCGACGGGAAACGTGCGAGAAGCAGATTGGACGGGATCCAGTAGGTGACGATGCGGCGACGGTGGGAGAGAAACCGAGGCGGACATTGCCGGTAGGCTTCTTCTAGGCAGAGGTGCGCACGGTAGTAGTGACCGTTGTCGAAGTTGAAACGGCCTAGATAATAGAGGAAGGTGACTCGCTGGGCAGCTGGGTATAATGACAACGCAGGCCCGAAGGTGGAGAGGTTGGTAAACATCTGAACGGCAAGACGAGACTTGTCACACTGGCACACAAAAGAGTCAGTCTGCGGGCTGCTACGGGTCGGGTTCGGGTTCGAAATCGGGGAGCTTACTGCAAAGAGGAGCTTGAGGACGAGGTTCGCAAAGGTGTACACGGCAACCTTCTTGCCTTTCGGCTGGCTCCACCTTGTACTGGAACGATCTGTAAGACAAGACGTGAAAATCTTTTGAATGATATCTGCTGCAGCTTCCGCGATGGATTTTGTCTCTCCTTCGTCGCCGGTGGCCTGTGTCCGGATGCGGGACAAGAGTTCAGGCTGCTTGTTGATGGTCATGACCACCTTTGACAGAAACTCAGACATCGAAACGCTTGTCTCCAAGAGCATAGGTCCGTACGAGGGATTTGCCAGAGCATTCGCGCATGAACTGTTCATCAAATTAGAGACCCAGGCTAGAAATGATGTGTGAACATGAGGGGACGTACACAAGCAGCTCGCTGGCTCGGCTGTGAAGCGCGACAAGATTGTTGAAATCAACCTCTCGCCAGAAAATCAGATACTCTTTGATGAATGAGTTAAAGCCAGGCCATGGTGACCCTTGGCCTTCTTTCACGTCTTCAACTTCTGGCAGGTATTTGTCGACTTTCTCCTGGAGCTCGTCATTGCTATCCTGCGTGGACTTCAGCTCTTGTGCGAGTTGGAAGTAGATTCCCGGCGCGCCAGCGTCCACGCGTAGCCAATTACGCAGCTCATCGCCGTTGCAGCTGCGGACATGTGTCAGTATACCGCCCAGAAATGTTACCACGGCGGACTGCATGGCGGAGATCGTGGATATATCTTGAAGGGTGGTGCTGGTCGCAATGGCGGGAAAGAGACGCCGTGGATTCAACGAGTCGCGGAGTCTCTCAGATCTGGATGCCCACGAATGCGATGCCTCCACTAAATGTCATCTGACTGTTGTAGTAAATGAGTAACGTATTTTCCCGTTATAC
>FTLB01601016.1_pt1 | contig 12453 bp, 14 predicted proteins | sample 1658291 | NCBI WGS metagenome assembly FTLB01 (sample SAMEA3914812, study PRJEB12502) | metagenome | biome: forest; material: soil | place: Canada | collected 2011-07-07 | depth 0.1 m
TTTTTCTTTTCTTTTTTTCTCGGAACCTACCTCCTTGGCTGTAGCCGTCGTGGCGACCACGCGCGGCTTGACGTGGACACGCATCTAATATTGTCAAACTTGGGAGAAAGTTGACACAAATCAGCAAGTTGGATCCCTCATTGTCGACATATTTTGTGCAACAGACAAACTACTCACTGCTGCTCCTCGATGGTTTCTGACAGAGTTTCATCCTGGCCGTGGATGTCAACCTGCCAGGCAAGTGCCGAAGTTAGCGCTCTCGCAATAAACAGGGGCGCTGACGTTATTTGCTAAGGGGCCCAAAGACACAGCAGTAAAACGGCACTCACAGTCAGTGAAACAGATGATGAGCTCAGGCCTTGGGTCAACCCTGGAGGCAGAGTCGTCTTGCTCTCCATGTCTGCCGTACCGTCTCTGCGCCTGCGATGTTTCAGAGCGCGGGCCAGCTCGACCACGGTGAGTGCCAAAAGGTCTAGAACCGCCACGAGGACGTTCCATTAGGTTGGATTCTCTGCCAGCAGAGGCGCTAGCTCGTTTGCGTAATTGCCGACATGGCAGTTTTCTAATCCACACTGGGAGGGAAAGGCCCCCGGTGCCTCTCGGAGATGATTTCACACGCAAAATAGGATGGATTCCACAGCTCGGAGCAGAGCCTGCATTAGTATTTTGTGTGTCCATACTGCCATTGCTACTCCATTCCTAACCGCACCTAGTATCCGCGGGCTGAGGCGGTACAGCAAGCTAATTACCGGATCATCGTGAGAAGAGTGCGTGGCGGGAACAGTTCCTCGGCCGAGGTTTCTAGGGCACCCACCGCCAAGCCATGCCGGGTTGACTTGGTGTCTCTCTTTTTCATACTGCTGAACAGAGTATTCCGTGAATATTTCACGTAATAAGCTCCACTCTTCTACGGCTAGTCAGGGCAGCTAGAACCTTCCGGACTATGTATAGTTTCCATACACTCTGGCATGAGTGTCGATGTCGGTTGCGGAAGAAGCCATGCGGATACCATCCTGGCTGTTGGGTTTGAGCGTTCTTTGCCATCTTTGGCCAAGTACAAGTTCCAAAAGACCAACCTTCTATACTGTATGTCTGGGCTGATATCTTGCCACCGTCGACATTAACTACTAATTCTTCAGGACAATGCCCTTCAATGGGCCATGATTTAGATACATGTCTCTACTCTCCTAGACCTGCCGACTCTCACCGCACATAATCCCGTATAATCTGTGAGGTGTAAGACTGACTGGACTTGATCGCGATCTTTCCAGAATAGTGCCGCTGAAACTGAATCCCGCGGAGTAGCTTCATGTTCTCCCATGCAATTTCACAAGGGAAAGTAGTGTAGAACGCCATGAACATCACGCAACCTTGGTGCGTTTACATATTGTTAAGTTAGGTCTGGATAAAAAGACGCATCCCAACCTCTTAGTACCTTACCTACCTTACCTTAGGTGCCTTGGTTGATTGTCCTTGCTTACAACCCAAGAAACTGGCTGCCTGGATTACTGTCTTGCCAGATGTGGATGGAACCTTCAGCTGCTAACCTACAGCTTCGGGCGGTTATTTGCGAGATATAAACCAGCGTTCGCATTCCATTCAATCGCCCTGTCATCGTGTACGGCTGATGTCCAAGCAACATGGTATCTCTGTTTATGTCGCATGCCTACACCCGCAATCCTTCATATCTGACTACGCGGACAGCCCCAACGTAGGCACTATGTCTATTAACTTGAGCCTTCCATGTTTCCCATCAGTCATGTCTGCACTGAGCCACGGTAAAGCTCTCGTCTGAGAGTCTCATCCGAGCCACACTGCTGCGGTACAAGCTTATCGGTTATGAGGCATTCTGTCACCCAGCCCGGCCACCTATAGCCATTCAGTGACATGCCTTTATACTGAGACGGGACGGTGCCCTAGAGTAATGGGAACCTGTGGTCGTGGCCAGCGTCTAGGAACAGTGACGGGTGAAATTTGGAACGATTCAAAATGTCAAGCCCTTGGAGTCGTCTCATAAGGTACTTAGGCCTATTGGCCTCTTCAAGTCGAGAAGATACGAAAGCTAGAACAATATAGGGGAAAGACTCGAGCTTATTTAAGGTAGACAAAGTAACAGCGCTTGCGCAGGTACTGAGCTAGGAAGGATTAACATTTGTTACTTGAAACGTGCTGGTACAAGTGCGTATATTATTATACACGTTGGTTTGAGGCTCTCGTGAAGGGCATCGCAAAAGAGGAGAGAGTATGCCGCTGAGGTGGTAGACTCCTGTAGCGGAAAGAAACAATAAAACAAGATAACTATGCCCCGACCGTTTATGCCCGATGCCCAGAAAGTATCCGTTGGTCTACACCTTTTTTGCGCCGTATCCACACCGTCCCGTATCGTTTCATCGCTGTCGCCAGTCGTGGACTAGGGCTTCTTCATATTGGCTTCGTACCAGTCCTTCCAGGTCTTGACCTGCTCGCGCGCCTCTCCGCCAGTCGCCTTCCACCATACATCGCCACCCCATCGAACCAGGCGTTCCGCAGCTCCAGTCGGCGTCATGGCTGGTCGAACATCGAGATAGAAGACAGGCTCGCCAGTGGGCTCAGGGGGTCCGGTGTAGTAGTCGATCACGTAGCGAATCTCCTTCTTGGCCCCATTTGTTTCTCGGATAACGTACCAATCGTGGCGATCGAAGGGAGGTTCCGTCCTGACATACGAGAAGAGACATTAGTACTTTGGACTCTAGCGCCACGAAAAAGGAGCGCGCCGGGAGTTGTAACTTACCCGAATTTCGACGGGTAGAGCCAGCCCATCATCTGAATCATGGCAGCCTTTGGCGTCATATCCTTCGGCCGTCCCTGGAACCTCAAGAGGGTAGGTTGCTCGGACTCGCCCTCCTGGAGCTCAAGCCTGCGCAGAGCCATAGGAGCGTTCTCCTCGCCGCGCTTGCTGACCTCCCAGCCGCGACCCAGACCCTTGGCGAATCTCCGCTCCCACTCGACTACCTCGCCCCAGGCGCCCTCGTTCAAGAAGTTGTGAACCGCCACCATGCTCTCCACGGCCGTGACATCCGTATCCGTGTATCCCTTGCGCAGGAGCGCATTGTACATCTGCTGAGGCGAGGGATACTCCCAGTTGCCGTCTCCGGTGCCCTTCGGAATCGTAGACTCGTCGCGTGTGGTAGGCAGATTGTAGGTCTGGTTGGGTGCGCGATCCTGCGAGATGGAGTGGAACATGTAGTTGAGAGGATTGAGTTTGGACAGCATCGAGGGCGATTCTTGCTTCTCCGCAGAACGGTTTCCGTGCGGGACAGGGCATGAGGATGGCGCGGCAGAGGGCTCCGAGGAAGGATGCCCAGCAGGGCTCAGAGCATCGATCGTTCGCTTGTGCATAGGGCAGTTAGACTGTTGACAGGCGCATCGATATGATAAGTATGATTGCATACGGACATAACCACCCGGAGAGAGAGTCACTTACGGGAGGTGAGGCAGCACCTGCGCCATGAGGAGATTGCAAGGCAGAGGCAGCGGCGTGATTGACAGGGCAGCGAGACGGCCCAGCCTTGGATTCCGACAGCGCTGGGGCTGCCGGCGAAGGTGTATCAGCCCAGAACCAACCCATGATGCACAGTTGATTTCCGTGTCAGGGGATTTCTATTTGTCGAGCGACGTTCAAGACGAGTGACAACACAGGGGAAGATGTCCCTAGGAAGTAGAGAATTCGGGGCCGTTTATTACGTAGAGTATTTCGAAGGTTCAAGATAAATTGCGGCAGAAAAAAAAGTTTAAGATGCGCAAGCAGCTAGCTGCGTTAACTAATCAAGCGCCTAAATTTAATCTGTTTAATCGATAAGCCCAGAACTCATCGCCGGAGAATCCCGAGACAGACTTCTACGCCTTCCAATGTTTTCAAAGTCATGTAAGTTAGGCCAACTAACTCTTGAGACTTTTTTTCCCCGCAGAAGAAAAAAAAAGAAAATAAAAGAAAAAGAAGAGGAAAAGAAATGAAAAATAAGATTCTGCCAAAATATCCCCTCGATCGTATGCGATAGCGCCGTTTGTTAGCAGAGGATCTATTCTGTGTATGCGACAGACAGCTATTAAATAGTTAGACTCTCACAAGCAAATGTACTTAGACACGAGAATGCGGATCCAGGCCCTCGGGAGCCTCCGGCGCGAAAGCCCAAGTTTTTTGCAGGGGTCATTGTGTCGCGCGCATTCTCCTACGTCACTCTCTTGCTTGGTTCGTTTTCCGAGCCGATCAATTCGGTCAGCACGCAACACTGCCCATCCCACCCGCCACGCCGCGCAATAGTGCCAATTCGAAGTAAATAGAGCTTCCTCCAGTATTCTTTCTTGGTTTTAGGATCTTTACTCTGCCTGCCTTTACTTTGCCTGCACTTTCTAATAGACGCGGAGATCCCATGATGCTCCCAAGACTGTCATCCGCTCGAGCTAGGGACTAGATTCGCGCGCGACAATACTTGGACGCCGCCCCCGGTCCACCCGATCGACGAGATGCGATGGACATTCGCCATGTACCGACTCCCCCTTCGCTCGCAGATATGCCTAAAGGGGAAACCGGTCCCTGTCTCGTCCCGCTGGTTTACCACCCGTCCCCCTTCGCGGGCCTTCCGACCAGGCCAGACTCCGAATCGCCCTACCCAGACGCCATGGCGCAAGTCTCGGATCACCATGTGGGCGAGTGCACAAGTGGCCCTCGGCACCGCAGCCTTTGTCAGCCTTTCGGAGACAGACAACAGTGGGACGGGGAAGACGGCCGAGCAACGGATGCTCGAGGTATCGCGCGAAGAGATACGGAAGAAGGTCGATGACCAGGAGTGGGGTGTCGCGCGACTCTGCCACGAGGTCGCGCTCTTCGTCGACTTGTATATCTGGGAGCCTCTCTGCACAGGAGTGCGATTCCTGCAGCTCGCAGCGATATTCGTGCCAGTGATCCTCTCCGTACCTGCACTGTGGCTTGGCTCTCGCCAGCCCGATCACGACAACGAGCGCTCGGGAACACTGTGGTGGTATGGATTCCTCGTCAAGTCGATGGAGCGAGCAGGGCCGGCATTTATAAAGGTATGATGGTTTTCCTCTGAGGAGAGGGAAAGGCAGCTAACAGTCCCCCCCCCTTCCGACGCAGCTCGGCCAGTGGGCTGCTTCGCGATCCGACATCTTCCCGAGCGAGATGTGCGAGATCATGGCCAAGCTTCACTCCAATGCGCCGGCTCATTCCCTGCATGCAACCAAGCGGATCGTTCGCGCTGCTTTTGGAGGCCGTGAGTTTGACGAGATATTTGAGGAATTCGACGAGAAGCCACTGGGTGTCGGCGCCATCGCCCAGGTGTACAAGGCGAAGTTAAAGCCGGACCTGGCTGTCATCGGGGATGTGGATGTGATGGAGACGTCCTATGATATACGACAAAACGTGCGGAAGCAGGTACAGCAAGTACTCAAGAGCTCCCCGAGACGAATCCCCTCGGCGTACGTTGCCGTAAAGGTTCTGCATCCCAGGGTAGAGCGAACGGTGCGGCGAGACCTGCGGATCATGCACTTTTTCGCTTCGATCCTCAACGCGATCCCGACGATCGAATGGTTATCGCTGCCCGACGAGGTCCAGCAGTTTGGCGAGATGATGAAGCTCCAACTTGACCTGAGAATCGAGGCTGCAAACTTGGCCATCTTCCGGAAGAACTTCAAGGACCGCACGACCGCGTGGTTTCCTTTCCCCTATACCGAGTTCACCACCCGCAACATCCTGGTCGAGGAATTCGCCCAGGGGATCCCGCTCGCTGATTTCATAGAAAATGGCGGCGGCGTGTTCCAGCAAGACATCGCGTCCGAGGGCTTAGACGCGTTCCTTCGGATGCTGCTGCTCGACAACTTTGTCCACGCGGATCTGCACCCGGGAAACATCATGGTGCGGTTCTACAAGTCCGGGCAGCCGAAACTGCCCAACTTCCCACTGCACCGCGCATCGCACGAGCAACCCCCCGAGGAGTCCGGGGATGATGTGACCGAGCAAGTGCTCTCGCGCCTGCGTCCGTACCGCCACAAGAAGAACAAACAAGCCTGGGACGCCGAGCTGGCCAAGATCGACCGCGAAGGATTCCGGCCGCAGCTGATCTTTATCGACACGGGTCTCGTGACGGAGCTCAACGCGACGAACCGCCAGAACTTTCTGGACCTGTTCCGCGCCGTCGCTGAGTTCGACGGCTACAAGGCCGGCCACCTGATGTGCGAGCGGTGCCGGCAGCCCGAGTCGGTCCTGGACAAGGAGGTCTTCGCCCTCAAGATGCAGCACCTCGTGCTCGGCGTCAAGAGCAGCACCCTGGCCCTCGGCAACGTCAAGATAGGGGACATCCTGCAGCAGGTTCTGGGCATGGTGCGGCAGCACCACGTCCGGCTCGAGGGGGACTTTGTCAACGTCGTCATCAGCATCCTGCTGCTGGAGGGCATCGGGCGGAGCTTGAACCCGGACCAGGACCTTCTCAGCAGCTCGCTGCCCATACTGCGCCAGCTGGGCGCGCAGAGCGGCAAGCATATGGTCCAAGCAGGCGATTTTTCCATGTTGTTCGTGTGGCTGGGCCTGGAAACAAGACGATTCATGCAGGCGAGCATTGAAGATGTGAGTACCGACCTCGTCCCCGGGATAGATACGATTTGAAGACACACTAACCTTTTGCGTCACTAGGTTGAACGATGCGTCAAATATGACCTTCTGTCACCAAACGTGTAAGATACTATGGGTACCAATGAAAGTGGGTTTCGGCATCATACTGGAGGCGTGGCGTTCTGCTGTGGTATATATTTGCATCAATAGAGAAATTTCGAGTCTCATCTCAACGGTTGTCCAATTCCCAGGGAAACGAAACAAGTAAACGATACATTGCATCCGCGTGGCAAAGGTGCCATTCTAGAATACAAGCGATCAAAGCTGTGCCCCGGTATTTACATACTTGCGACAGCGTGGAACCAGCCCGTGATCATCGAACCATGAGTCGGTCCAACATGACAGCATGCAAGTGTCGTCTGGATCTGCCTACGGTCCTAATTAGATGGTAATAGCCAGTCTGCCCGTCGCAATCCCAAAATCAAGCCGAATTCGCCAGCCCGTGCTCCCATATGATACATCGAATCTTTTTTTTGGTGTGCCCAACTCGGAAGGGTATCGTCCACCGCCACGTTATCCGCTGCATGCCATGTCTGTTTTCGCGGCTCTACCCCAAGCTCGAACCAAGGAGTGAGTGCCTTTCACCTCGCCGATCAGATTCCCGAGTCTAGCTTCGGGAACGGATCCGAGGGCACGTATTTCCTCCACGCGTCGCAGTTGGGCTCGATGGATCTCACGTCCATCACCTGCCCGATCTGGCCGACCTTCTCCAGGAACTGCACGCTCAGCCCCTGGCTCGCGTGCCAGGCGATGTGGCAGTGGAACAGCCAAGCGCCGGGATTGTCGTTCTGGAACGCCACAGCGAGCCACCCGAACGACGGGAGCATAGTAGCGTCCCGCCGCGGGGGGTTGTCGAGCTTCAGCGACGCAGCGTCCGTGGCCGGGTCGAAGACGACCGGAGCAGCGGTAGGGGCCAGGGGGTTGGCGGGTGCGGGCGAGCGGCCGAGTATGACAAAGTCGTGACCCTGCGCGGATCTGTTAGTCTACGGTCGGGAAAAAGAAGTTGGATGCATATTATAGTTCGGTCCAGGACTTACATGCAAGTGCATCGGATGAGGGATCGGGTTGACATTCTGTATGAGCCAGAAGCTCCACTAATGTCGTGTTAGCGAGGCATCCTCCTCTCTGTATCTCTGCAGGATTGTTGCGTCTGGCTGTAAACATACCTGGCTGCTGTCGGGGACGCTGACGACATTTGCCACGCCTGGGAAGCTGCTGTTCCCGTCCAAAACGAACTGTAGCGTCGGCTTCTCCCACACTACATCCATCGCGCTTCCGTTCACCTTCCAAAAGACCCGACTGGCTGCTTGGTCGACATCGATGCTGACCGCCAGCTGCTGATTCACAGCGCCCGTGAATTGGCCGGAGGGGACGGTCCGCGGTACAATGGGCACCAGAGAAGTCAGATCCTCGCACTTGCTCTCGGGCGGTGCTTTGCCTTGGTCCGTAGGGAGACCATCCGACGCGCCCTGGTACGTGAGGATGGCAGCCGGGTGCGGGTTTCGCGAAGCACCGCACGCGCCTGTCCCCGAGTACGTGACATTGATCCAGTAGTTTCCGGGTTTCTGGTTGGCATCGATGGTCACATCGTAGCGCTGCCCGATCCCCAGATACAGGGAATCGGCGGTGAAGGCCTGCACGGGGACGAAGTCGTTCTCGATCACGGTCATCTGGTGGCCGACGATGCTGACGGTGAAGGTGTTGTCCACGCTGGGGTTGATCAGTCGAAGACGATGGCGCTTCCCGGGGGTGAGAGTCACTCGCGAGTAGTTGCCTCCGGGTCCGAATGGGTTGATGTTGGTCCCGTTGAAGAAGACGTTGTCGCTCGGTGGTGTTGAGCCAGGTTCCCCGGGTGTGATGGGGTTTGTCACACTGGTTACCCTCGAGAGGATGGCGTCGGCAGCTCCGTAATACCAATCCGTGATAGGATATACACCGAGGTCAATATCATACGGCAGAGACGAGGGCCCATTGATGAGAACAGATCCGATCAAGCCATTGGCGTACTGAGACGAATAATGAGAGTGGTACCAAGACGATCCATACTGGGTAGCCAAGAAAGAGTAGGTTTTTTGGCCTCCGTTAGGTGGAATCGGACACTCTGTCACTCCACTGGAACCATCTGCTACGTTGTTGTTCAGTTGGCGGACCCCGTGCCAGTGGAATGAAGTCCTGCAATTTTCTTTTAGCAAGGCTCGGCGGCTGGAGATAGAATTCGCTCTCACCCATTTGTCTTCAGATTGTTAATAACTGTCACGTTAATTCGATCACCCCAATCTAAGGCAGAGCATAAGTGAAAGATCCGACAAGCTCTATTACGAATGCTTCTGGCATACCTGCTTCGATGACCGGACCTGGGAACTGATCTGTACATAGGTATGAGCGTTGGGATTTGCCGTCCATGTGGAACAAGAATGCTTACTATTTATGAGCATGGCTAGCTCTTTCTTCTGTCCATCTGCGCCAACGTAGTTTGGTACTTCTGTTATCGTGAAAGTAAACTAACGCAGATGGTTAGCATGAAGGCGGATGCTTCTCTACATTTTTCTTTCCTTACCTGCCTGGTCACCCCAGTGATGGGTGTCTTCTGTTCCCAATCGGTATTGATGTCAAAGCCTGATGTCCAGCAGGCTCGATTCTCTGGTGTGTTGCAGTTTTCCACCTGCCGACTGGAGAAATAGTTTCGGGAGGGAGCAGCATCTGCTATTGTGGCCAGAATAGTAACGGAGGCAACTGCCTCAAGCAATGACCGTAGAAGCATATCGCCAATAGGGACACGCACAAGCTTCTTATAACGAGAGATAGACAAGAGAGAGAACCAATAGATAGCAACTCAGGCTAATAGCCCAAGAGCAAGTGAGAGAGTGTGAGGCGTGTATGCTTGTCGTGCATCCGTGAGTGCACCCCATTGCTTGGGGGGCGGCCGTCCTTATAAGGTGGCCACCAACGCAAGGTGTGCCAGCAAGCTCTGCAAAGATGGCTCATAATTTGGGTCTAGGTAGTCTAGGCTGGATGGTCCCCTGCTTCTCTATTTTGTTCGGGCAGCAGGCTGGTACTCCGAGTAGATCTCGTCAGTTCCCTCTTATTTCACGTTTCATGAATTCGGAAGCAGGAAGCAAAGCCAGGTACTGTAGGGCCACCCCTCCTAGCTCTTAGATCTGCCTGTGAAGAAGGCCGTCCAATTGGAATCACGGATGGTCCATTCCGATAGCCCTATTGCAACTTCAGAGCAAAGGCGAGAAGTACATGGAGAGACCGGACCAAGCTGATGTGACCCGTGACCCGGATGGTCCCTTGATGCGCAGCATACAAGGAGTTCCATCACCCGCTTGGCCTAACAAATTATACATATCGAAGTTTAAACTCCTTGACAGGGGCTCAGATGGCAGAGGAGACCGTTCGGGAGGGATGACTACCAACTATTCACCCTCGCACATTGGCTGACGAGTAACGCACCAGGGAAAGGGGTAGCCATCAAATCCTTGCAATCTAACTTGAGACACCTCTCGGAAGAGACCTGATCAAGCCCTGAGGCAGTAAATCGCTAGTGTTGAGCATGATCGTCACCCAGCTTGGGTGAGCAGAGGTCGTGAGAGGTACACGCGCTTGCGCCATGCGGATGCTCGTCCACCAGCTCTTGTTTTGGCAGCGGATGCCAGCAAGGTGGGTATCCCGGAACAACTGCAGAGGCCCGGATGAGACTCTATAGGTAAGTACGTAAGGCAGACTCAAAGGTTTGGACTTGGTGGGGAATACACGGGAGAAGTGTCGTCTGGCTGCACTGGCGAATGGACCCATGCTTTCGGATGTGCAAAGACGGGACATGTGCACGGACTTGGGGAGTTGGGCGGTGACGACGTATTCCCTCATCGACAATGCACTATGCCATCGTCATGCGCATCAAGCATCAAGCAACGACGATGGCAGCAGAAGCCGGAGGGCTTAGGCGTAGGGCAGATGCGTGGAACGCTAGATGGGACGAAAAGTGCATGTCGGTATATCCCTGTTCTCAGCACTGGCTGGCGCGCTCGGCGCCACGGCTTAATTGTGCCTCCCTAGATATCAAGAGCCCATCGTCGTCGAGAGCGCGAACGTGACCACAATTCGATATAAACATTGCAAGTTCTTCCTGCTGATGGATATGGTTCATCAGCGATCCGGGTAGGTCATGTTTATTTGCGACCCGTCAACCTGGCTTATTTGTTAGGTTTTTCGTGTGATGTGTTGGTATCCCATTTAGCCTGCTGAGAGAGAGACAGGTGCTCGAAAGTCCTGGTGAACGGAGATGATCATGTTTGGAAACACAATACAATTTTAGCATATCCACCGGGAAACACGAACGCGATAAAAGATATGATGAACGGCGCGTTGCGAGGGGAATTGTCTCTCTTCATGCCGCGCGTGCGACAAGACAGCAAAGCTTGGCGAGTAAACTCAGTCTCACTATTTGGTTCCGGCTGGGAATGAGTTAATGGAAGTTTCGGCAGCATTACCTACCGTACCTACAGTAGGTAACGAAGGCCTGACAGCGAAGCACTGTAAGGGTCGGTCGGGGTCCGAGGGGTTGCAGCCGCTCGTTCAGACGAGGAAGCGAGGCCCATAATTTATCGCGGACTTACCACGACAGCTTCTGGCTGCCGATACATGGCAACTGTGACGTTTCTCGGAATTCGTCCCGCAACTATCTCCATAGACAGTGGGAGGCAAGCTGGGGCGCACCCTGGAACTCGGATGCGACTAGGTAACCGCTCCGCTGTCAAGATCGGGTGAACCCACACTTGGGGGCTGGGGTCGAAGCAGGCCAGGCAAGCCAGGATCCAGGGGTATGCCATGCAGCGAAAATCCGGGACTCGGTGTGTCATCTTGAATGCTCCGAAGACCTGGAACACCATCGACAAATTCGTCTGCCGAGCTGCAAGATGAGATGCCTCATGGACTGATGGGGGGAGCCAAGGTTGGTCCCCAGCAAGCCGAGGTGAACGCAACCGGCTTCACTGATTTTAATAAGTTTACTCGGGTTTTTGTACGCTCAACCAGGGATACGAAAGTGTACCAAATACAGGTGCGCTACATCTTTCGTTTTTGGGAGTTTTTTGGGGATTTTGGATGAGACAATCGAGACTCGAATAGATAGGTAAGACAGTCTCTCCCAATCTCCCTGGGACAAGTAGACGAGAAGTATGAAGCATTGAACATGAAGGTCGTTCCGGTTGGTCTCTCGCCCCCTCCGTCCCATCTCAATTGTCTTGTCCCCAGATCGTCTCGAGGATGGTGGCGGGGTGCATATTGACTGTGTCAAAGCGAAGCCTAAAATGTTACAGATGTCTGCACGAAGAAGAAGGGGAAATACGATGGAAATTTCTACCCCAACTTTCCATGCGTCTTCTCTCGTGCATGCCCTGGCCGATGTCACGCAGAATCGGATCTGGATCTCGAGCACGCCACCAACTGCCCTCGAGCGCTAACGACTTAAGCTTGGTTAAAAAACCAAGTGTTGATATACAGGGGTAGCCCTTGCTGAACGAGAGTTTTTGATGTATGATCGATCTGCACACCTACACTCAGCACAGTAAGATTCGCTTGCCGAGTTTCTCTTGCACCGTCCTCGAGATATCTAGGAGTCGGAGCGGGACAAGAAAAACCCCGAGTCCAGGATGGGAATTTCGTTGAAGGATTCCGCGACGGCCAAGATGGCTTGGCATTGAAACAGATGATCCCACCCTTCGTGCTGACCAGTTGGCCGGTCATGACCATGCGATTCTGGCCATGTTTTGGGTACAGTCTAGGAC
>FTLB01843354.1_pt1 | contig 12446 bp, 9 predicted proteins | sample 1658291 | NCBI WGS metagenome assembly FTLB01 (sample SAMEA3914812, study PRJEB12502) | metagenome | biome: forest; material: soil | place: Canada | collected 2011-07-07 | depth 0.1 m
CTGTGCGAAATGGTCTCAGGGCGGAATGTGGTGTCTTGCATGTCTAGTGGCACAAAGATGTTCTCCTTCATGTACTGGCCCAAGGGCTGGCCAGTGACTTTTTCGAGGACCTGGCCGGCCCAATCTATGGCGGTACCGTAGCACCATCCCTCGCCTGGCGGAAACTTGAGAGGCGTATCCCAGCCGTCGAGGGTATAAGTCAGGTTTGTGGTCGTGCGGCCAATGGAGCGCGACCATTTCGTCAGGTCAGGATCAACGATGTCGTACCCCAGACCGACCGTGTGGGTGAGGAGTTGCCTGCAGGAGTGGTCAGATAGAAGCCTTTTTTAACTTAAGGCCAAGTCCCGAAGCAACAGAGCTACAGCAGCCTAATGCAGCAAGGCAACGAACGCACCGGAGGGTGATAGGCTTGTCGTTGGTCACCAGGTCAGGTTTGCCGGCGGCATCAAAGCCTCGCAAGATCTGCATCCTGGCAAGCTCGGGGACGAAGGGTTTGACATCATCGTCCAACTTGATATGACCCCGCTCGACAATCTGCATGAGACAGGTAATTGTGATGATTTTGGTCAGGGACGCGAGCCACGAGAAGGAGTCGGGGGAAAAGTTCGGCGACCCCTCCGCCTGAGCAACTCTGCCTGCTGCGCCTTGGTAAACAACCCCTGAAACACGAATCGTTAGTCGAGCAGGCGAGGCTAAGGAACAAGTGCTTCACTTGCCATTTGCGTTGACAACGACAAAAGCAGCTCCGAATACCTTGCCTGCTGTCTGGTCACCTTGAGCCGCGTACTGGCTCAGGATCTTGTCCAATTTCTCCATGGGCGGGGTAACTTGGTGTTCACAGCGGGGAGTCTGTGACTCCAACCGACAAGCGTCGGAGAGGGCCGCAATCTCTCTCACTGACAGAGATCCGGTTCTCTCTATTCGACTTTGGGATAGCCTCACGCTTTGGGTAAGTTTTCCGTAGACGGGGTTTCTGGATCGCTTTCGATTCCTAAATTTCCAGGCGGTAACCAGTCCAAGGAGTCAGGGTTGTTACCAATCAATAAGTGGGCTGCGGGCGATTGAGTCACCCGTCTTACAGGCGGTTACACGGCATATGGCGCATGGACGCAGATTTGGCCTTAGTCCTCCATTATCATTTTGAGTCACTCGGTCTCGTGGCTGCAAAGTCTAGCCATTCTGGGATGGCAGAGCAAAGCAGCGCATTTCTGAACCAAAATTATACAGTATTATTGAATGAAAACTTTCTGCAGACTCGCATCTCGGACCAAGATTGGAAAGAAACCAATCTCCACGTTTACTGGCTGTCTTATCTCTCCGTCTGATGGGAGCGATAGGACGAGGCTATCACGGCGCAAACTGGAACTTTCAATGGGACAATTTTAATAGTGGCAGAGTGGTATATCGTGTATTATCTCATCTGTCTATCCATCGACACGCTCACTCCCAAGCTTGTCCCGCGGATTGCACGGCGCAATTCCGACTTTTTCATCCTCCCTTCGAGGCAATCCCGTCTGCCACAGGTCCCCGTGGTACAAAAGAGGTATCAGCATATCCAACCCAAAATAGACCCCGTACTCCATCTAGCAAGTAAATACCCCCATCAAATTCAAACGTTGGCGTGAATATTTTTTTCCTCCAGATCAGAGGGTAGGGCGAGCACCGGCTCTCGAGTTCAAGGCCATCAAGGGGTAGCGTCGATGCATCTCATCCATGACGCGTTGGGGATTCGAGAGATCGATCTTTATCCCTGCGGGTGTCTCCTTCTGCTCGTTCTTGTGGGTTCGACGATGGAGGAAGTTGAATCGCTTTCCCTTGCTCGACGAGGCAGTCTTGGCCTCCTGCTTTTCGGCAAAGACTGTGTCTTGGGAGTACACGGACTCTGAGTCGGTGAAACCAATATGGTACGGGGTAGAGGTAGCAGTACGATCGCTGGATGCGACGGTCTGGTGAGAGTCCTTGGCCATGTTGAAAGATGTGGTGACGGAGGGGTTTTCCGTAGTTATGGTTTTGGTGTTTAGAGCTTGGCGATTGTTTATCCCAAATAGGGGGCAAGGGACTAGCTTATAAGAAGGACGAGTAAGATGCTTTCGGTCACAATTGCTAACTTTGTAGCCTGTTATATTAGGTATGAAGGAGCTTGGAACCTTGTTACTGATGAGAAGAACAGAAGAACGAAACCTGAGGAAGCAAGTTGGATGTGATACTTATACAAACCCAATTCCTCTATGTCCATCTATGTACTGCTGTGTCAATGCTTTCCTTTCCCAGATAGGACAGATGCCTGACAGGCAGCCTCATGCAATGTGGGTGTGAGTGGTGTGTAAGTGCGGCGTAGGCCGGAAGGCTCTTTGAGTCATCGGCGCTGTGGGTATCTAGCCAACTACGGGCACGGCGAACTAGCGCCGCGTCAGCCTGGGACGCACCATGCAGAATTTGTCCCTCGGATTTTGTCCAAAGTACGTCTGTAATAAGTCGTCATCTTTACTCATCAATTGCACAGCCCGCCGAAAAAAAAATCCCCTATGCCAAACTATACCAAATAGAAGAAAAAAGACCGGCATTGGGGTGTCGCCAGCCGGTGACGAGGAATCACTATTGCAGATTCAGCCTCTTGGGACCGTGCAGCTGGAGCGACGAATCGAACGCGTATGGCCGTTCGTAGTCCGACTGGCCCAATTCATAATTCCGAGTAAGCAACAGATTTTGCTGCTACTGTTCCTCCAAGGCAGCAAATGCCGCATGCATTCAGCATTCAGCATTCTGCTTTCCAAGTTTAGTATGGCGTTTGGCGCGCAACGAAGCAGAGACGCAGTGAAGCGTCGGAGATGAAACGAATCATGGCTTTTGCATTTCTAAGTCCTGAAGGTTTCTGCGGCATCAAGAGAAAGTGCCGAAGCTAGACGGGGCCGTTTCTCCACCTTGCTGAGGCATCACTCTACTCGCCTAAATAAGGCAGCACATCGCTACGATAGGCAGAAAAGAGAAAACCTCGTTCAGCCACTCTTTTTCTTCTCATAAGCCACATTTGCCGTTTTCATTGGAATATGCACGGCGTACATGAACAATTTATCCACTCTGCCTCGTCTCCTTATTTGGCCAATTAAGACCCTGCGTGGCGTAGGCAGAGATCGACGCCTCCTTTGAGCATACAACTTCTTACATACTATATTCGGTAAGGAAGGTTCTCATACTACAGTCTGTCCTACGAGAGAAGTTTCGAAGATATAAATAGGTTTACAATGCTAATGTGGGCGCTCGATTGGAAATAGTCGATAAAAGTTATGAAAGTATACCAGTTTGAGTCTCCCGTGATGTAAATCTACGCAGTGGCTACCTATGTACGTGGCATTTGCTCTCAGAGTTGTGATGTATGCACATATCATAAAGCAGATCTATATGGCGCCGAGAGAGACTATAATGTGAGGAGGATGGTTGTTTAAAATGACCCGGTTCTCCGACAAAAACGAGCGGATATGCTGCGACAATGAAGTAGATGCATCAAGCTTATATAAAATTGTACAACTTATAAGCTTGTGTCTAGACGTAGTTGCTTGGATAAGGTTGTATAAATCTATGTGCTGGATCCGAAGAAGATGGCATCAATCCTACGGCTTAGCAGTCTGGCCATGCGTGACAATGTGACGGGACATGTTCAGCGCTCTCCTGGGGGTGTTCGGTGACCATTCGCGTATTCTACCCAGAAATGACACAAATCCAAATCGTTACCACGGGGTTGTATCTCGTAGCCATGGCTCGCACCGACACAAAGCTCTTGAGCCCAAGCCAGACCAGCTTGTCACTAGAAGTCTCTCAAACAAACGAAACAGACTGCTACATTCAACGCACCATGTAGTGGCTCAACGGAGAGGATTGCCCATCCATACCAGTTTCAATGAGCTGCATTCACCACGGTTAAGTTGCGCTGCGGTCCGCTCCTACAATCTAACCTGAAGTAGGACCCGAGAAATCAAGGCTTGGTTCGAGAGGGTGTGTTGCCATGTGGCGGCTGTGCCGCGGAAACACGGAAAGACAATGGTGCGAGGTCCGGCTCAGCATGGCCTGGGCAAAGAGACATCACGCAAGTTCACATGTAATCGGGAAGCTCTTTGCATAAATGACCACTACATATCAAAATATCCTTGCTCTGAGTGACAAGATTGCACGGTTTCGATGCAACATAGCGGCGCCGACAGTCAAATCGACCCAATTTGCCTTCTTGAATGCTCACCAAACAAACCAGTCACGGGGTTGCTGACGGGTTATCTGAGACATCGCCAACCCAGTGCAGCTGGGGGTTTCTCCTCATGTGCTAGGGTTGAAGTCCAAAGTACAAACAAGAGTCAGAGGGAACCGGGTCTCAGGATTGCTGAGCCACAGAGGATTCCGCCCTTGATGGGGGCCTTGTCAGAACTTACTTCGATAATGCTGCTGAGCTTCCAGATTCGTGTCTGGGTATTTTGGTACCCTAATGTCCTGAAGTCCATCTTGCAGGGCTAGGTTGCACCTGCTCGGCCGAGATGCGATCTTTGATTGAGTTGGGACTCACCTTACAGGGCATCGACCCAGCTTTTCGTTAAAATATCAAAATCTCCGAACGACCGGGCCCAAGCGGGAAGCCCAGGCACGGGTGAACAGCGAGGAGATAAGGTTTCAGCGTCGCAGTGTAGAGCTATGTAGCTCCTCCGTACTCAACGCTGCTGCGCAAAGTACAGTACCTACTCTGTCGCTCCCCAGGAAACAAAGGCCCAATCTCCGTGGTAGATCTCTGCCCAAACTGCCGGAGGTCTTTATCTGCCGCTAGGGCCAGACCCCGTAGGTCATGAGACCGCGAGACAGGCGGTCAACTCCACCCCTTCAGTAAAACGATTTGTCGCTTTATTCTGACTATCGTGGAGTAAACAGCGGCCGCTGATTCACCGCCGGGTTACAGCTGGGGAGACAAAAAGCCCTCCCGAGGGCCGAGATAACCCACGATTCGGGAAGATGTGGGTTGAATTCCTTCATTATCTCACCGAAACCCCAGGTTCTGAGACAATTTGCAGTAGAAGGAAGTAGTTCATTTTGCGTGCTGACCACCGTCAGCCGGAGCATGATGGTTATACGACCATTGAAGAGAGTTGGGTCAAGGAATCCTCTCAGGGGGAGGCTTTTGATACAGCATGAGACCTAGTATTCCGTAGGGATACTACGGCTATTTTAAGTTAGAACCATGTCAGACGGAGAGCCGCTCGGGCGGGGAGCGAGGGCTGTCGGCACCAACGAGACACAGATGCGTGGCCATGCGTACGCTGCTACTTCTACGATTCTTCCTCTTCTAGGTATGCCGTATAAGACCACACCTGTGCAATGAATGGCCTTGTTCGCGCGCTAAGGCGCTGCGAAAGGGGCAGTGATTTTCGATGTGCTGATGGGAAGCGAGAAGCGGCAGGCAAAGTGATGACAGGCTGCCCAACGGGACGCCACACGTGTGTTCGCTGCGGTGTGCGGGCAGACGCTCGACCAAGTCTCGTGAGCACGTCGATGGGACGCAAACCCCCCACGCTAGACCGAACAGAGCACAGGCGTGCCGCCTCTCTTGCCTGCCCCCTCGCTCTCTTGAGCTTCGTAAAACACGGCGAGGAAGCGACCCCGTTTACGTTGGGGTTTGGGGGGCGATCAATGTGACAACTCGCTTCTACTTGGGCCTCAACGCGAAATGCTTTCGTCTGAGCTCTGAAGCGAAGTGTAATGAGAAGTAGGAGTGGACGTTCGTACTAAAGAAGCGATTTGGGGTAATAGCGCCGAGCCCGGCGAAGGACATTCCCCTTTCTCCCCTCAAGACTAGTTAGTCCTCTAGCGAGAACACCCGCCCATACCGCCGCGGCGGTGCTGGGTGGAGTGAGCTAACATTTTCCCGGGTGGACTAAGACAGATTTTTGGCAGGCTGCAGGACGATCCATAAGCGGTGGAGAAGTCGAACGCCGGGACGGGCCATCTTAGGTTGGCTGACAAGAATTGCTTGCTTCGCAGTGTGTCGTAAGAACCTAGCATGTTGATCGAAACAATACTGTACTTTGATGAATTAGTACGAACCCAGTACTTCGTATCTCGGCAAGGTATAATGGTGCATCACGGGGTTCTCTTTGACTCCCCACATTGGGAGTCGAGGGGCTGGCGGCTGCAACGTATGGGCGCCGCCTCCTTCTCAAGGTAGGGTAATCGCAAAATGATGAGCGCTTTAACGCCGTTTGATATGACCTCTGTCAAAGATTTCTTTATCCTCCCCCTTCTGTAGAGATAGCTGCCGTCCTTTGTCCGCCAGGCACCGCCCATCGAGCCGCAAACGCAAGCCACACAGATGGAAATCATTGGCGCGGCCTCCTCCTCGGCCACGTCTCCTATACCCAGGCTTGCAGGTTAGACAGCCAAATGCAGCAAGGCTCGGATAGACGCATCTAATTATGAATTGGTGTTATGGTCCATGGACACCTGGGGATATCGTTTGTCCGGGGAACACAGCTCCGGTACCCACCGCTCTGGATTATTACCATTCTGGTTGATTACACCGCACCCCTCCCCCTGCTCTTCCTGTCCGACTCTGGCTGTGCGCGGGCTTTGCGAGATTTAGGCTTGCTCGCAGCCTCCACATGTGTACCTCCGTGCTGCAGAATACCATCGCCAAAACCCCAAAACGGGCGGCACGCTACGCTAAATAATGCTACTAGAAGGCCCAGCAGGAACTGGACTTACCCAGGCGGGATATTTCCTCCTTCTCCCGCCGACGCTGTGGATCACGAACCGGGACAAGAGAGAAGCTTGGGAACCCGGGAATTTTTTTAATTTTTTTTTTCAGCTCGATGGTCCCAGTCCCATGCTGGCGGTGTCGAGCTCGCTATCTGGGCTTGACTTCATTGGGCTACTTAGTGGCTCGCTTGGATGCATGCCGTTTGTAACTTGCGTCAGCCTGCCGGGCTAGCGGGACTTCCCCGAGCACCCGGTAGGCTGGCCTGACTGACTGACCAGTGGCTCGGTGTTGCCCCTGAGAGGGCGATGGCCGAGAGAGCGAGAGCAGTCCTCACCTTGCCGTCGGCATCGCGCCATGTCTCTTCGTCATATCTATGTAACTTCCCGGGAGTCGTTATCGCTTCCCCGGCCAGCCTCAGTCAGGTCACGTTCCAGCATCCGCATCGCGATCCAAGTCAGTGCCAACGAAGGAGGGGGAGAGGGGAGAGGGGGAGAGGAGGGGTTGCTGTCCGCTGTCAAAGGTCGCCGATGTGGTGGCTTACTATTGCACGATCCTGGCAGGCTGGGATGATGTAGAGAGGAGACAGAAAGACGGCAGTTTATGGTCAATTCTGGGATGAAACAACAAGGACTCTTGCGGCAGAGGTTCTCAAACCAAGGACGAGAATAGGCTTCCGGCAGGGTGGTAATTTGTCTGCTAGACGAGGCGTCATGCAGAAGGATATCGGTTTCCGGAAGCTCGTTGCCTGCATCTTGATACCCGGCGGCTCAGGCTACACGATATCTCCTGTCGCAGAGCAAGACGGCGTACGAGATTCAAGATGAGGGGGAAGGGGGGAGGGGAGGCAAAAAAAGAGTCTGACATGGCAAGACAGCTTACGGATACACGACGAGTGTGAATTTCGGGGATACGACCGACAGGCAGCGAAGCAAATTCCAAGTACCGTAACAAGATGAATCAAATCCGCTCCGGAAAGGCAGAGGACTAGGATGGCCCCTGAAATCTCTGCATCAAACATGAGCCAGTGGCTTTGCAGTTAGCTGGGCCGTACCCGACTCTGCGCCCATTCCCTAAAGGGCAGTAGCTTCCACAGCGTCAACATTGTTGTTTGTACTCCATTAGTCCACAAAAAAAAAACTTCAACTTTTCCCATGCCATCGACCCGTTTGGCAGACCACACAGAGTCAGGTCAGTCCACTTAATAGATTGCGTCTCGGAGATCAAAATCGCACTTAGTACACGGCACATTGATGCCTCTTTGCTGTGCGACGGTGTACTTTCATGTGCTCGTTTCTGTAGCTGCGATGCAGTGCGCTGTATCAGAAACGATCATTACTCTATATTTATAGTAAGTGTCTCGACCTGCGTGGCTGTATCTACCTTATGTATTTCCATCGTCTCGTGGTACAACAAGATAAGGTACCTAAGAGCTAAGGTACCTAGGTAGGTAGCTAAGGTGATATACCTTACTTGTCAATGCAAAAACATTCACAACTTCTTGGCCTGCCGAGTGCAAGTCAGTCGTGTCAGTTAGAGCTGGAGGCACTGTGTATTTTCGTTCGGCAATGGATTCGGTAGGTGAGGTACTGTACCTTACCGTGCTTGCAGGTACCGTAGGTACACTACTCCAGCTACGTGGGTCACCGACTGCCCCGTTGGGCCTGGCGTGAAATAGCCCTCAAACTTCGGGATCATCGTGGAATGTGTCATGACGATGGACTACGGATGGAGGGTTCAAGCTACCGTAGGTAGTCAACGGCGCAGGGAACGAGGGACGAGGACGGGCCGCTCCTCCTCCACTTTGGCAGCGCCGAATACAAGCCACTTGCCTCGGGAAGTGGACAAACCACGAGCATTTTCGGCGTGCCCGGCGTCTAGCTAACGGCTGCTAGAAGGGTTTTTTGCTACGGATGAGCTAAAGGCTCGACGACGGCGACAGAGACGGCGCATCCAATCCAGCTTCTCCCACGACGGTGTCACTGTAGATGATATCGAAGTTGAGCATGTGTGAGTAGGGCGCCTCAAATGTACTGTACTAGGTACCCAATGAGGGTGGCATGTGTTCAGCCATGCGCCAGAGGCTTGCCAAGCTTAGTATCAACGGTATATTTTCTCGTCTAAATCATCGACGCACCATGGGCTGTGCAGATCTACAAGTTGCGTTATGTATTGTACAAGTAAACTTTTTGCGTACTTGAGTCGGCGCAATTCCCTGTTACACCGCACCAAGTCATGGATACGACGCTGCTTGTCACCGACGGACACGTACGCTCTGTGAGAAACTCCTTACGCCCCAGTCAGTTGTGACTTGCAGCACTCTACATCACTGCGCCCATGACGATATCCGTGCCGGCGTGCTAATGCGTATGAGCAAGGCGTCAAACGGTGTCTGGCCGATGAGTAAAGCCGTCACAGGGGGGGGGGTGTTGTCTGCTTGGGCCATGTGGAAAGGGCTTGGCGGGGGGTATAATATCATCACTTGTGAATCAATCAGCGTAGCACTCCGTATTTCCCCCCTAGGGTATCTTTGTTTGACATTAAGGTTGTTCTACGCTGTCCTGTTCAATTTTTGCAGCGGTGGATTTGCGACGGGTGGGTTCTTGGCCGTTGCACTGCAGGGTCAGGTAGTTGCACTGGACGGGGATGTGTATCCGAATTTGTATGTGTTGCATGAAACATCATACATACGGTAGTTAGTTATACCTTACCTACATATACTTCTTACTATCGTACACTCACTCACATGCCGCGGAACATACTCCATACAAAGCGAGGTCTCGTCGGACGGTTCCATCCCGCGCTGGGCATCACGAGATCTCACCACATATTTTTATTTCTGCCCCGCACTGCACCCTCCTGGTTCGTGGGGTTCCATGCAGCGGGCGCGCGACGAGCGGCGCAGGTCGCAGAGACAACGTGACCGCCCTGGCGCAACGGTCTGCTGGGAGTGGTCGAAGCTCTCATCCCAGGCGGCAACATTCTGTACGGAGCATTGCGTCCAGTGCCGAGTGCCAGAGCATCTCCGACCAACGCTCCCTATTCTGGCCTGTATGTTCCCGTCCTTGTGAACGGGCAAGACGGGGTAGCGAAAAAGGATGTGCCCTGTCCTTACCTCCGCGGAAGATGATCTGCTGTCGCAATTTGCTGGCAGAGTACAGGTGCCCACCGCGTGTTACAGTACCCACCGTAGTCCGGATCGAAAAGTTCAGTACGTACGACACTCTCCTGATTGAACATTAACTATTTCGTGTTCCCGGCTGCAGTAGCCTGCAGGTCGAAGCGAATTCTCTCCGACGATGAGTATCGCTGCTCTCATGAAAGAGTCATCTCGAACTCTCCGTACTTTTTCTGCGGGGGCCCTTGTCCGGAAAGAAGAGCAAGCAGGTCGCACAAGTCGTCATTGATCTTTATCAGCTCGGCCGAACGATATGCTATCGCCATGGACCCTGTAGCTAGTACAAAGGTACAAACCAGGATTAAGACAAATGGCAAGGTTCCAGTTGTCAGCAGCCCGTACACCGTATGGTCTTCGGAACTCGCCCAACCTAGCGGCAGAGTCTGTGGTCAGAAACTCTTTGCTCCGGAAGAGAATACCCTCAGCACCGGCCAACCTAGCAAGATCGGCGCGCGAGAGAGTTGAGGGGTATGTACATGAGGGATAGATACGGTGAGGTAGCGTGTGTACATACCTTTGTAGGTATCTAAGGTAGATAATCCTAAAGACACCACGGCTGCTGGGGTCTTAGTTACAACAACGTGGGAAGGTCGCTCGCACATGCCAGAGTCCAAAACACCACAAATTTCTCTGTCTCCCCACTCCCCAGAGTCAAGCCGTAAGGGGGCGGTGTTTCTCAAGATCCTTGGCTCCTCTTGATTCAACTTGGCGCACGTGGTTTATGGATTCTCAGCGTTCGACATACAGCTGGCTCATCTGATGAGTAATAGCAGGACAAGGAAGGCATCGTACAATACTGCGTACCTACATGAAGAGAGTTTGTTCTCGACTTCCGAGAAGGGAGCTGTAGCTGTGTAGGGAGGGTCCGGGGTCCCTGGTCCCTCTATCATATACGAACAGACCCTTACTGGGTGATCTTACACCTGATTGCGAGATCAGTCGTGCTGGGAGCTTTGCCGGCCAGAGGCTGTGGCATGATTGCACGGTGCCTGCGTGATACATGAGCACTGTAGCTTCATCCTCCTGGTGGAGCTGCTTAAAGGGGAGGTAAGGGTGCCTCCGCGCGTGTCAATCCTCTTTCCTATAGCGGATTCCGCACTGTACCGTAGTGAATACTGCAGCCTGGCAAACGCTTGGGGTTTGCTCGGGGATTCTGATTGCCATCCATGTTGTGGAGGCCCGACCGTTTTATTTCGTTGTTAGCGTTGTCACCAGGCGAAGGAACACACCCGAGGCGATCAGGAGTTACGAGAGGGGCAGAAAATACCAAGAACACCAAAGTACCGACCTTGGCTCTGCAAAAATCTAAGAGGGGGGGGCTATGCGAGGAACCGTCACTGATGGGTGGCACGATGGTATGTAGGGCAAAACGGGTAGCGATGAAGAAGGCAAACGAAGGCAAGTTATGAGAAGCTCTCTACGGAGTATACGATACTCTCTCTGTGTTGCTGCTCTGCGCTGCTCTGCGCTGCTCTGCGCTGCTCTGCGCTGCTCTCGGTTGCTCTACGATGCTATTCCAGGGACGGGCATCAAATCCGGTGCCAGACACCAGCGCCAAAGACGCTCTTTAGCTTCATTATTAGCACTCCGCTAGCCACCGCCTGGATAGCAGCAAGCGAACTTGCCGAACAGACAGCTTCTCTCGTACTTACTACCTATGTTTGGTGTCTCCATCCCAGCCACGCGCAGATGACCGCGGCGCTGTTCCCTCCTAGCGTCACTGGGTCCCTCTCGTAATGGGCCCGATAGGCTCTCGTAGTGGTTGATGAAGGAAAGGACAGAGCAGCCTAGCACCTGCAGCTAACGCGCTAGCACCCAGAGCCCCCACTGCGGGCAGTCGCAGGTTTCCGGTCGTATATGTGGTTGATTGGGCAGTGGTCGATTTGGCTCGGGTTTGGCACAAATCATAGCTTTATTACTTTTGGCCGAGGTTTGGCCCATTCAGGCATTTGGATTTTCCATAGACTCCGACCCTCCTGGTCAAGTGCTCTGAGCGAGAATGCCGTACTCAGTACTAGCTAGCGCACAGCAGTTGCACCGGTGCAATCGCTCTTGCAGCCCTCAACCCCCCCTTCCCCCCCCTTGCAAAGATGCCATTTCCCAGTGATCGATGGCGTACCTCCTCCCTCTCTGCCCTCCCTGCTTCTGGCGTGCGTGCGTGCGTACGTTCGTGCGTGTCTGGCCTTTCATCGGTGAGAGGCGTACCTTGAACGCATGGATTTAGGCGCAGTGTCCCATGTGCGAACCCGAGATGCCCAGATTGCAAAGAGCACGACGGGGTGACAGAGACTCAACAGGTAGCGAGAACAGACCTTCAGGTACCGAGCTCGTCAATCGGTACCCTTGGGCCGAAGCATCAACTCCACCAACGTTCTGGGCCATAGCAGTTTGGAACATCGAGAATGCTTCCACTCACTTTCCACGATCCATGTCGTGTCTCCTCCGCCCCTCACCAAGTTCCACACGCCCCCCCTCCCACTCCGAAACTCCCTTGTCGTTACTGGGGAGGCCCCCGGAGGGTAGACCACACACACACACACACAC
>FTLB01021623.1_pt1 | contig 12443 bp, 10 predicted proteins | sample 1658291 | NCBI WGS metagenome assembly FTLB01 (sample SAMEA3914812, study PRJEB12502) | metagenome | biome: forest; material: soil | place: Canada | collected 2011-07-07 | depth 0.1 m
GAGAATAGCATGGAGAGTCCAGCGGCCAGACATAATAGAGCCGCCCATCGCTGGGACAGACTGCGTGTGGGGAGCATCTTTAGACAACCCCCCACTGAGCTTTCACGAATATGAATGAACAAAGAGAAGAGAAAATAGGGGAATGAAATCAGGAGCTCGTCTGCATTAATTCGTCGCGCCGGTTACCGGTTCGTGTGGTCGTCACGGTGTTTTTGTTTCCTAGGGACACCTTTCTGTCGTTGTATGGAATCAAGCACGCCGGGTAATAAAGCAGTCTATTTCAGGCCAGATTTGGTCTTAGCCTGCGACGTTGAGGAAGCTCTCTCCTGGCTCGGGGAGGGGGGGGGCCGGTTTTGCGGGGGCTCAAACTCCAGACCCCCACACCAATTGCCTGCCCGGTCGCTACAAGATACCACACATGAGTAAGGTAAAGTGCTCCGTAAGGAAGTACGTAGGTATATTGGCTACCTTAGGTATCCTTTGTACATACATCTCCCCTGAAATTCGATATTCATAGAATCCACAACAAGCAGCATGTCCTCATCGAGAGAGATGCATAACCAATAGTTATCTAATATATTCCTTGTCACGCAACAGAGAACGGCGTCTCGGTAAGTTGCCATTTGCGTGGTCTCACAATGGCGAAGGAGAACGGCATGGCCTAACTGTCCCCTCTGTACCTTCGTACTTTAGGTAAGGTAACTAAGGGCTGGCTACCAAGGAGACCTGGTTAGAACCCGAGGCATTGGCCCGCAGCTTTCCGAATATCAACAGGGACGTCCAAGTTCAATATCGGTAGGTAGATAGATCCTCGTTGGCATATCCGTTCAACATATACGAATGCTAATAGCAAAAGGTGACCTGAACGGATATCTCTGCTTAAAAGCCCCCCCTTTTACTTGCCTCTCAGCCTCTCTCCGAGGTCCATGGTCATGGACAAGCCACAGCAACTGGATGAGGGCACAAGAAGTGCCAGGTCGCATCAAGTTGAGCAGCTGAAGCGCCACGACTCTCCTGGCCAACGAATGCCCTTGGGCATCACATCCACATGGCGCGCCCCACTCATTTTTCTCACATTCTGCGTTGCCCCTCTTCTCATTCTTCTTGTCCTCAAGCTCCCCGTTTGCAATTGCCCTCCTGCACAACCCAACATCACACTCTCACCCCTTCCACAAACAAGCCAAGTCCTCGAAAAGGCACCAGAACTCAAAATGTCCTCTACCGAGCAGACGTACGTGAGCCCCGTCTCTCCCAGATTCAACCCTCGTTCCCGGCGTGCACTCTGAACCGATTTTCACCCCCACCATCAACCCCGCCATCCAAAAATTTGACCACCCTTTTGCTCAAGTTGTGAGCCGGGAACTGCGCCTAGATCTTGTGCTGACTATGACGGTGTAGCTTCATTGCCATCAAGCCTGATGGCGTCCAGGTATTACATCTCGTGGCTTCAGATTCCACGTTTAATCGCTAACAATGCTGCCAGCGCGGACTTGTTGGCCCCATCATCTCCCGCTTCGAGTCCCGTGGGTAAGTTGGATGGTGCCACGAAGCCTCACCGCCAGGACACTCCAATGGCACGGCCACTCGATTCTAACAAGTCTCAGATTCAAGCTTGCCGCCATCAAGCTCGTCACCCCCGGCAAGGCCCACCTCGAGAAGCACTGTTCGTCGTCCTTGCTCTCCGAGTCTTGTCTGCTTTCACTGACCGCCTCTTAGACGAGGACCTCAAGGAGAAGCCCTTCTTCCCCGGTCTGATTGAGTGTACGTTTACCTGATGGTTCTTGCGCCCACTGCCATGCTTACAATCAAATAGACATGTCCAGCGGCCCCATTGTCGCCATGGTCTGGGAGGGCCGTGATGCCGTCAAGACCGGCCGTGGTAAGTTGCCTCGAAAGCTCCGGACCAGCTAGCATGTGAATCTAACATCTGGGTTCTTATTTAGCCATCCTCGGTGCCACCAACCCCCTCGCCTCCGCCCCCGGCACCATCCGCGGCGACTACGCCCTCGTCACCGGACGCAACGTCTGCCACGGATCCGACAGCGTCGAGAACGCCCAGAAGGAGATTGCTCTCTGGTTCAAGGATGGCGATGTCATCAACTGGAAGTCCGCCCAGCACTCCTGGATCTACGAGGAGTAAATATATCCACATATAGAAGCTGAAAACTGGACGAAGCAGGGGTTATGTAGAATGCTATATCCTCGCTCGCTGCCTGCCACCTAGGTTGCAATAGATGCGCTTTCATCTTGGCAAAACTATGTTCCCATCTTGAACCTGCACCGTAGATGCCACGACTTCGAGTTGAAATGGTAGAACAATCCGGGGTGCTGGACAGCGCGAATTCGACCGCAGCCAGTTGGTCCCAAGATAATGTCCTTTCTGTCCGACGTTTACTTCGGCCCGTCTGACCAGGATAGAAACGGCCTCTTGAGCCGCCCGCCTTTTTTCATGTCAGACGAGATGGTTTAACTGCCACGAGTGAACCAAGAGGTATGAAAAGCGGTCTGCAGAATGCTCATGGGTGTTTGGCTAGAACCCAGCCCTCAGTGGAGGGAGTCCCAAGCCCACAGGCGCCTTGGGGGTTTGGGGTTGGCTGGTCAGTCCGAATCAAGATGGTAACACTCGCAGTTTATTCACGATTCATGTCTCGTTTCCTCTTCTATGGCTTCGCCCTGACGAAGTATCGTAGTCGTACCAAAACACTTGCGAACCAAGGCGTCGCTAATATGCTTCCTACAACCCGTACAGGAAGCAGAATCTTGGTGACAGCGTACGCCAGTGCGACTTCCACGAGTATCTTGTATTTCCCGTCCGATTTCCATCGAACGAGCACCTCCTTGTCCTCTGTACCTAGCTCCTCCGCGGCTTTAGGCGCCGGTCCTTCGTCCGCAGAACTGAACCCAAACCAGCCCTTCCTCCTAAAGTATCGCTCGAACCGCGCAATGCCATCGCGAACCTGTCCGCCGTAGTGCTCCAGCATGTACCCGATGGGGACGTAATTCGTGTAGTGAAAGAGCCCGAACAGGCCGAACAAGGGCACGATCGCCGTGAGCTCGTGGAGGATCAAGAACGCGACCACGTGGGAAACCGGCGCGTCGCGGAGCCGATCCGTGTATTTGCGGAGCGAAGAAGGCAATCCCGAGAGGACACGGTCGATGCGAGAGTTCGTCTTGCTCCCTTGCTGGTTGTTGGGGGAGCTGCTATACCATCTCCTCGAGGCCTGCGTTCTAAGCTGGGGCCCGCGAATGCTGGCTGGTAGTGGTCGGGGACATTGCGGCCGGATTTGCTCGAGTCCTAGTCGACTGATCTGATGGCGCAGGGCCATAGTCGCGATCTTGATGGATCCAGAGGCCTGGACGTGCCCTGGAGAGTGTGACGTCGTCGGACGCGGTCGAGACGCTGCTGGGAAAGCCTCTACGAGGACGTGATACACAGGCTTGACAGGATTCCAATTGGCTGAACCTCGGCGCGGAGCTCCCTCCCATCATAGTGTGAACCTGGGGGCACCAGCGCTAAATGAGGGCTGCCGATTTCTACCAGCAAACGTCCCGCCGAGGCGACCCACTTGGGAATCTAGCGACTCAAGCTTGAGTTCAAGAACAAAGGAATGGTAGCATCGCAGCGACTAAAGTGAACCTAACGCTGGAAATCTCGTTTCAAGCCGGTTGTTGAACGACTTTAAGCTAGTCAGGTACAGCAGGTACCACTGTTTGGCTGGATCATGTCCATGAGGTTCTTGTCATGTTAAACGGAGGGATCTCGGCCGGGAGAGAATAATAATGCTTTGTTTCACCACTCTAGGAGCTCACCCCCACAAGGAAGCACTCTCGACATCGGCGGATTTTGAGATGACAGGATACATTCTACCTTGACGTACGCCGCTACAGGACCGAATGCTCCCGTTCTGGAATTGGAAAGGGATAACTGACGGAGAGCGGGTTTGTTCGCAGTCCGGACACTTGGATAAGACCGACATACATGAGCCTAGGCACTTAGGATTCCTTAGCTTCGTACCTGGAGTGGTTGAGTTCCCACCTCGACAAGATATGACGTCATATAGAAACGAATCTTCACGTTGCAATACCTCGCAGCGCGGTTTCACAGTTGTAAGGGGGGTTTGAACCCGGGCATTGGGTGCAAAGGAGGGCGATACCGGGAGGAATTGTCGTTTTTCTTTCGTCTTGTTTGCCCCCCCACGAAAATTCTGATACCCCCTCATGCAGGAACAACCTAGAGAAGCGCGTGTTATCAGAGACATATGTCACCTAAACGGTCCAGGGATTCAGGTTGTCGTGGTTGTGTACACTTTGAGCGATGGCGTAGTTTTATTTCCAAAATGGGTCATCCCATTGGCGAAAGATTGCCACCTTCCTGATCATAACGCCTCGAACACTTCCAACTCTGCGGGCCTCTGCTATCAGGTCCCACCAAGTTGTGTCGATCGCCGCGGGTCCTCCACGGCACGGCGCAAGCTGGTCTTTGCTGGCGGGCTTGGCTGGCGTGGCTGGCTGAACGCTCGTTGGCTCGACACATGTATTGGCACTCGAGCTCCAGAGACCCAGATCTGGTCATGTTCTGTAGATCAGTGCCGAAAACTCACCAGCAAACCTGGTTGGGGACATAACTGGATGGCTGCCGCAATCTTTATGCAAAGACTGCTTCTCTCCCTCTCGCGGAGCCTCGTCAACCTCCCATCCTTTATCCCCCTCCATTCATCCAACCCGCCAACCTCGCCAGGATGACATCCCCGGTAGAGGTCACGCCTGAGCGGCACCTACAAGCAACTCCAGAACTGCACGTCGAAATTCCATCCAGCAGCAAAACACCAGCTGATGCAGAGGTCTTGAGTGAAAAGTTTGACCCAAACTTCCTGGCTCCCGATCAAAGTCAACTTAGCCCTTCGGAATCGCGCGAGGCAGCTCACAGGCTGAACGATGATTTGGAACTCCTCAGGGCCGAGAGGCTTGTCTCCAACGAGGAACAGAGCTCGCGGCGGTCCCGGTCCAGGAATAGGAGGACCGAGCCGGTGGAAGATGCGTTCCAGACCAACACCTCTGGCGCCGCCATGCCCGCTGCCACCGGGCAGAAGAAAGAAACGTTCTTGACTTGGCTTTGGAACAGACTGAGGAAATTCCCACGCTTCCTGCGCTATGTCGTCTACGCCCTCCCTGCGGGCCTCCTGATCATGATACCAATCTTCATTGATCTCTTCGGGTACTCAGAGCCTCAGCCCGTCGGCGGGGACGGAGGTGTCCGGCTCTTGTGGTTTGGGATTTGGCTGGAAGTTGTCTGGCTCACCCTGTGGGGGTCCAAAGTCATAGCCACCATCATGCCGCCGACCTTTTCTGTGGTTGCCAAGGCTGTGGGCTCGATCAATTCACAGAAGTGGAGGGACATAGGTCGCCAGCTCGAGCTCCCAACCGCCCTGTTCCTCTGGATGCTCGCCGTCCTGGTGTCTTACTATCCCATATTGAACAACCACAGGGTGCTCGGGAAACCCGACGACAGTATCCCCTACATTTACTGGATCGATGTTGTGAACAAGGTCATCGTCGCACTCTTCGTTCTCTTCACACTCAACTTGATCGAGAAAGTCCTGATTCAATGGATTGCCACGTCGTTCCATGTGCGGACCTACTCTCACCGGATCCAAGAAAACAAAGCGCAGCAGGAATTTCTGGTCGGTAGGTTTCCCCCGGTAATTTCTCCCTCGCGAGTGTCTATCGTCCTGGGATATGCTAACTAATGGACACCAGCGCTGTACTCGTATGCGAAGACAAAACTTGAGGAGCAAGACCCCGTGTGGGACACTTCCGGTCCCGGTTTCTCGTCTGGTACTCGCACTCCCATGAAGGCGTTCCAGACGAATGCCCGCCAAGCACTAGTGAGATTCCTCCTCCTTCTTTCTCCGCACCTGGCCTCTCGCCCTGCGTTTGGTTTATACCCGAGAGGCTGTTCCGGGGCGACGCACGCTGACCATGTTGAGTAGAACAAAGTCGGCAACGCAGCCGTGCGCATGGCGGGAGATTTCACTGGAAGGAAGATTCTTAAGGGGAACCATCCCCGCAAAGTCGTAATGGAACTCCTTCGAACAGCCAGTTCGAGCCAAACATTGGCACGCGTCTTGTACGTGATCATGGACATCTCTTTGCTCTGTTGATGGATCGTACTGACATCGAGGCTGCTCTAGTTATCGGTGCTTCGTCAGAGAGGGAAGGGATACGATAACCCCCGATGATATCCGACTTGCGTTCCCCACCCCCGAGGAGGCGGATGTATGCTTCGGAGTGTTCGACAAGGACTTGAATGGTGACGTTTCGATGGAAGAGCTTGAACTTGTCTGCAACGAAATCCATCTTGAGAAGAAGGCCATCGCAGCTTCCCTGAAAGACCTGGACTCTGTCATCAATCGTCTTGATACAGTGTTCATGTTTATCATATTCGTCATCGTGGTAATCGTCTTCGTCAGCATCATCTCTAACTCTGCTGCTGCCGCGCTCACATCGACGGGCACTTTCATACTGGGCTTGTCTTGGCTTCTGCAGGCAACAGCTCAGGAGTTCTTGCAGGTATGCTTCCCAGAAGTCTTCCCCCTCCCCTCTTTGGCCGCGGACACTGACTAACTTCCGCCCAGTCGATTATTTTCGTTTTTGTCAAGCACCCTTTTGACGTGGGAGATCGTGTAACAATTTACGGAAACGTAGGCACGATGATGCGTGGAGACGACTACTACGTCCAGGAGATCTCGCTGTTGTTCACCGAGTTCAAGAAAATGGAGGGGCACGTCGTCCAGGCGCCGAACTTCCTTCTAAACACACTCTTCATTCTCAACCAGCGCCGCAGCCAAGGCCTGGCTGACCCGGTTACCTTGACGCTTCGATTTGGTACGACCGAAGCTCAGATCGAGGAGCTCCGACAGCGCATGCTTGTGTTCGTCGTGAAGAACAAGCGAGACTACGCTTCGGATATTATCACCGAGGTCAAGTCCATCGACGAGGTGTACAGCATCACCGTCAACTACGTCTTCTTCCACAAGAACAACTTCCAGAACGAGCTACTTCGCTTGCAGCGCCACAATCGCTTCTGCGTCGAGCTCATGCTGCAGATCAAGGAGCTGGGCATTGAAGGGCCAAGAATGGGCGCACCAGGCGGTGTTCGCGATGTTCCCATTTACCTCTCCAATATCCCACCTCCGGGGTACGAGAGTGCCGCTCCTCCGGCGGCAGAAACATGCGCCAACCAGCCGCCGTCACCGCTGACGCTCAGCGAGAGCCCGGCACTGAGGCGGCGTACGGATTCGCGGGCGGCGGTCATGAGAGCCCCCGACTTTCAGGATGTTTACACAAGGCGAGGGGGGGATACCGTGGCCAGGCTGGCCTCCATTAGACAGGCATCGCGCGAGCGATCATCATCACGGGCGAATGCGACAGGCACAATGCTGGATAGAGTAGAGAGCAGAGACAGCGATGGGAGGATGAGCGAGAGCCGACGCAGAATATGGGCTCGGCCGCGCGGCATGTCCAACGCGCCTGCTCCGTCGGGCAACATGGTTTAATGATGATAATGACGTGGGATGGCGAGATGGCGAGATAGAGAGACTGGATCAGCGGTTACAAAGACAGGATGGCAATGATGCCTCAGGCATTAGACAGACGTTAGATTAGAATGCTGGCACGGCTACCATGGATAAAGGGTGTGGAGGATAATAGCATATTCGCCAGGACTTAGAAGGGTAGAGAGAGGTGCATCTTAGAAACCGAACTCGCGAGCTAGATATGAAGTATTCAATCCGTTTTCCAGGCTGTGCTAGCGTCTTCTGGCGGGAGAATTTGCCCACGGTTACATATAGAACCAGATAATTAGGGAGATTTTGCATCTTCACCCCAGATTTTCCAAGACACTGGTGGTTACATGATTGCTTAGTTGCTTAGCTTCCTCCGTACGGTAGGCAAGTTGGCAAGCTTAGCAAGGTACCCGTAAGGTTATTTATGGAGTACCTTTTGGTGATAATTACGGAGATGGTTTGCCCCGGATTATTGCTGGCGCTATCGTTATCCTCTCTTGTACGAAGTAGTGGGGCTTAAACAGCGAAGCCCGGCTGGTCGCGTTCGTCTCACAACTAACTACCTTGGTATTTGAGCCGCAAAATCACACCCGTAAGCGTCGTGATGGTGCGCCCAATATCCCAAAGTAACAATACCAGGCGAGCCACTCGGCAAGTGTCTGGGATGGTTGTACGCTTTATTTTCCTGCGTGGCGTTCTACCCGCGCATCCATTTGGCGATGAGCGACCAACCAAAGCTCTTGGCCGCAGGTGAACCCTGTGCCTAGATCATTGGGGCCCGCCTCAGCCGCAAGTCGTCAAGCTCCTTCGAGGAAAGCGTGCCTCCTCTTGCTTGGCTAGAATAGGTTCGAGGCTCTTAATACACGGTATTTTACTGCTTTTTGCTCTTTCATGCTTTGTGACACCTTTATTCGGGGACACTTTTTTCTTCTCTTCCCCTTTCCTTCCTCCTGGGTTGACAACCAAAGCTTCAATCCACGCTTGTATCGCATCTAACCCGCCATGTTTTGACGTGGTTAGGCTTTAGCTGGCAACCCTCGAGCTGCCTGTTTGTTTCTTTCAAGGCAGGCCGCTATCGCTGTTGCCTCGTTGGGTACCCGCGAGGCTATTGCCTTGTATCCTTTGTCCCTCGTCTTGGCATTTCGCAAGCTGCCCCCGATCTCACATTCCTTCCTTGGGTTTGCTTCTGTGCTCGAAGCTCTGTTCACTCTCCTACGGGGAAGGAGCAGACGACGGGGCATCTAAAGCCAACCCGCGATGGCAAGTCTTCCAGACAACTGGGAATTCGACTACGATGGCTCTCGATGGTTCTACCGCTTCAAGCCGACCGGCTTGGTCCAATATCACTTTCCGAAACCCGGCGACGAGTTCCCCGAGTTTGTCGACGCCTTTGCCCCGCGCTTCGACCTCGCCCCCGAAGAGAAACTCGAAAGCCAACACCAGCTGAAGCGGCGGAGTACCACGTCTCCCGGTGCGGCGAAAGCGAAACCGCAGACGGGCAACCCAAAGAGGGATGGATCTACCTCGGCGACGCTCGCTGGACCGCACGATTGGTTCCATCCGGATAATTACATGTATCTCGGTCCTGGAGCCAGCAATGACTTGAGCGCTCTTGACGAAGATGAAGAGAATGGGGCCAAGGATGAGGCTGGTGCATCGCCCGGTCGAAAGAATAAACTGGTGTCTCCCGTGACAAGTGCGGGAACCACCCCGAACACAACCTTGAGCAACCCGGCGTCGGGAACTCCTATCCTTGGAGAGTCTTCTACGGGCGGGTCGAGAGACGGATCTGCCGTTGATCCAAGGTCCATGCATCCGCCCGAGGTGCAGATGCTGGATGGCAGACAGATCTCGCCGTCTCCGTTGGGCATGGTGCCCGAACTAGCTAGCGAGACGACAGGCCCGTGCATAGAAGAGATGCATCCTGCGCCGGTAGAGCTTCCGGTGCAGCAGTATTCGCATGCGAGAGAGCCGGAGCAGACAACGGTGTATACTCATGTCTTCGACATGGCTCCGGCTGAGCTTCCGGCCCATACTAGTCCTGTTGAAAGGACCAAGAAAGATGCCCTTGACGACCAGAAAGTTCTTCGCTCGCCGGAGATGGTGCCGCAGAAGCAGCCGCATCCCAGAACAGAAGCTGATCCTTCGTGTACGATGCCTCAGCCGTCAGAGTTATCGAGCCAACATGTATCTTCTCAGCCTCGTCCCCAACCTCAGCGGTCGCAATCAATGGGAGGGGTGTCGGAACCTCCCCCGACGCAATATCAGCCGTACAACCCTGCAGCGGGAAGAGTAGTTGTGGATGAAGCCTATTCCAAGGGTAACTCGGCCACTTTGAGCCAATTCACCGTTGTCGAATATCAAGAGCGTGAGCTTGCTGTTGGGAGCAAACGACACTCCATAGCAGGAGCCACTCCCGCGAAGATCGATCTATCCGACATCCCTGCGGCCTTGCAGCCTCCGAGAGTACCACCGAAGGAGCAGCTTGACAGCCAGAGCGAAGATGGTCAAGGAAACAGACCCGGAATCTCGCACGTACCCTCCGTTCTGAAGCCTGCTCGAGGACGGCCAGGTCTTGTGGCAGGCAATCCAACTCAAACACTCGCCCCTCTTCAGGAAGAGACGTGGCAGCCGCCAAAGGCAGCATATGCTGCGTACAATCCCGTCCCTGCACCGGTCTCCTCGACGGGACAGCTGCCTCAAACCAATCCCAGCCAAGTGCCTCAACGTCCTGTTGCCTTGGCGCAGCCTACGGCAGGGAACCAAGATCCTCAGCCGGGACTGAAGAGAACGAGCACTCTCCCCGCAGACATGCCGTCGCTTCCTTTCATGGGTGGACGCCCGTCAATACCACACCACGCACAGAGCTACCCTGTTTTGCCTCAGGGCCACCAGGGGTACCGCCCAACGACTGGTGGTGAGGATTCCATGAAGCCCAGCGCTCCTCAAAATTCTGTCGTTATCGCGAGTGAGCCTCCCGTCTCTGTGGCTTCCCACTCGACGCAATTCATCAGTACCCAAGCTCCAGCCTTTCCCCATGAGCTGCATGACGCCGAATCTGCCAGTCTTATCCCTAAGCCTCTCGCGTTCAAGCCACGGCCGGAAAATCAGAGCACCGCCGTGCCTCCGACGCAACCCTCCATGAAGAAGCAGGATTCGGCCCAAGTGGTACCGCCAAAGGAAGAACCAGCTCCTCTCTTGACAGCCAATTTTGCAAGCGCTCATCCTCCACGGAATCGGCCTCAACCAGAGAAGCCACCGACTAGTCCGGAAAAACGAAGATCTGAGGAATTTCCGAAATACATGGTCAACGAGGAGTCGGCGCCATCGGGGCCTTTGGACGAGAAAAAGACGAGTCAACCTTCCGTAGCATCGTCCTCGCTACCTATCGATAAGCCGCCAACTTTGGATGCTGTAGCCTCAGTGCCATCGCCACCCCAAGCCGGAACGACCTCGGTCTCGCTTGGGCCGTCTATGTCGATGCATCCGTCCGCTCAGGATATCGGGAAAATCCCTCCTATCCAACAATCCGGGAACGGCAAGACATCAACAGCCGATACCTCAGTTACTACCGGATCTTATGTTTTAGCTCAAGAACCTCGGCCACCAGGCGAGGGTCAACAAGGTGCTACTGGACAGCAGCGTCCTGATTTCGCCACGGCGGCGCACTGGCCGCAAGACTCCTCACAGCGCCCGACTTTGGACTCTACAGCAACAAACCCATCGGCTGCGCTCCATAGCAGGCCAACGCCACCTCTCGTTCAAAACCCAACTGCCCCTCCCTCGCAAGGTAATTCGGAGGCGTCTCCAGCGCTGTCGATCGCATCAATCCATCGGCTCTCAATGTCGAGTTCACCAATGGGTACTTACCCACAAGGAGCTGCAACGCCGCCGCCCGGAGCTCAGCAGCTTGCCTCGCGCATGAACCAGAGCCCGCACAGCTCCATTTCCGGATCGCCATCTACTGCTCATCGTCTTTCCTTGTCGGGGGCCGTACCGACCTCCCGACCTCCAGCGCAACCGACGCCACCGCTGCCGACACAGAACTTTCAGCAGACCATGCCGCCAACACTCAATAGTCAACCGCCAGCTAGTGCAGTAGGAATAAATCCTCGGCCACAGCCTCAAGGAACTGTGACGGCATCAGGCTCGAGTGCTCCCTTGACCGGGCCCCAGCAGCATCAATTCGTGACGACGTCAGCCGCGCAGCCGCCGACCGCGGTCCAAACACAACCTTATCCTGTAGCTCAAAGACCTCCTGCTCCCAACCTGCAAGGCCCTGCCCAACCTATGCAGAACGCTTCAAACCAAGGTGTTGGATATTCCAACGGTCCCACTTCTGGTCAGCCTGGCACCGTTTCCCAATTTCAACCCCCCTCGACGCAGTCCTTCGGAAACCCGAGTGCGTACACAACGAGTCTTTCGGGGCAAGGACCTACTCTCCAAGGATTCTCGGTGCAAAGCTCTTCGATGCCTAATCCAACCGCGACCCCGGGCGCCACAAAACCGGTACAGTACTATGGTGCGGCTCCTCAGCCTGGAAAACCCTCGCAGCAGACCCCCTTGCAGCCGTGGCAGGTTAGTGGACAAATGCAACCTGTGGCCGGGGCTCGGCCCCAGGTCCAATATGCCCAACAAAGGCCCCCAGTTCAGCACCCCTCGGCCCAGTACCCAGGGTCTTTTTCAGGGACGCCGGGTCAAGCAGTACATTGGCCACCAGCTGCTCAGACTTCAACTGCAGGCGGCTCTACGCCCCCTGCGCCCGTTGTTCCATGGCAAGTGATTTCGCCGCCTGCTTTTCAGCAAACTCAGGTACCGCCAACGGCCACAGTACCACAGCAAGGGGCCCAGTCTTCGCCTCACCAGGCAGCTCCCCAG
>FTLB01000817.1_pt1 | contig 12441 bp, 5 predicted proteins | sample 1658291 | NCBI WGS metagenome assembly FTLB01 (sample SAMEA3914812, study PRJEB12502) | metagenome | biome: forest; material: soil | place: Canada | collected 2011-07-07 | depth 0.1 m
GGGGGAGATCATCGAATTGAAGAGTGAAGTCGCCGAGATCCGCGGCGTTGCCACACTTCATGGCTCTCGAGGGGACCGGGCTACCTTCATCACTTGTGGCAGCCGGGGTGACAGAGATGCCAACCGCTAAGGTTGCATTGGATTCTGCCGTCGGGGAGGGGATGGCAGATGTCAAGTTGGAGTCAGGGGATGAAGACGGGGAAGATCCGAAAGTACTTGCAATGTCAGGTAGGGTGGATGGAAGCTCAACGCTCACGCTGCCGGTTATGTTCAACGTTGATGTAGGCGCATCAGTGATGCTCGGAAGCGAGACCGAGGTAGGACTCGGAGTTGTTACCGCATCTGATACTGATGGAACAGAGGTATCCGTCACGTTACCGCCAGTGGGTGCCGAAATGGACGAAGTCATCACGTCAGTCGAAGTTATGACGACAATACTAGGACTGGCGACACCCGTTGTGTTGGAACTGAAGGTACTTGCCGAGCCGAGGGAAGTCGAGACTGGCTCATCTGTCAAGCTCTGGGTGCTGGATCCGGAGGAAAATAAGGTAGCGGAAGACGTGATGTTCCCTGTAGCCACCTGAGTCGAACCTCCTGTGGAGAGTGAGGTGGAAGAACCAGACTGGTCTGAGGAGACCGTGTTGGTAGACACCGATGGCGAGTTTACCGTCGCCGGTGTGCTGGTCAAAGTCGGGCCCGGTGTGGTCAGATTGCTCGATGGGAGGCTAGTCTGTGCGGGCAACGCAGATGACGCGGAAGGATCGGAAGGCAAGGTTGAAGACTCTGTGCCATACGGATGGAACAAGGTTCCGTAAGGCTGGTTGGAGAAGGAGTACATTCCAAGCTGACTTGACGTGCCTAAACCCGTGGAAGTCGTTGCAGGCAGGGTCTCAGTATTGGAAGGCCACAGGTTTGGCTGATCAGTTTGGGTATTGACACCCTGCGATTGATCGGTGCCCGTTGGATCAGGGCGAGCATTTGGTGCTTGCGTATCAGTCTGCGCGGCCTTGCTGACATGAACTTCAGTTTGAGGAGGCGGGTTTTCGTTTGTGAAAGTACCAGAACCCGCGCCCGAAGTCTCCGCTGCAGCTGTTGATGAAGTGCTGATCTGAGAACTGGACTCATCTGTACAGGAGGTTGCAGAGGTAGGAACCCCAGAGGAGCTGCTCGAGGTGCTAACCATAGATTGCAATGTGGTGCAGATTGATGACGATGTCGAGCTGCTCGTAAGCTCTGAAGACTGGCCGTTGTCACTGGTGGAACAGGACGAAGAGCCTGTGACAAAAGAAGTCGCCAGCGTCGTTGAAATGGGCCAGATGGTAATGACAGAAGGTGTCTCGCTCTGGCCACCAAGAGAGATGCAGGATGTAGAGGCAGTATTACCAGTAGGCCACAGAGTAATGTCAGATGACTGACCTGGACCGAATGAGGTCTGAGGGCTGATAGTAATCACCGTGTCGCTGGGGAGCGTTGTCAATGGCAGGGGAAGATCCGTGGTAAAGGTTATAGTGGACGGGTTTTGGCCGTAAGGACCGGCAACCGTGTAAGTGACAACAACTCCGGTGACAGAAGGCGTTGGGAGCGACGTGGGCCTCCCGCCTTCAGAGGCGGGAACAGTAAGAATGATGACGGAGGGCGACGCCTGTCCGTTCGAGTACAGTCCAGTTGGAGAGACTTCTGAGGTGGAAGAGAGTTCACCTGGGATAACAGACGCGATTGAGGCCCCCGACGGAATAAGTACGGTGAGAACAGTGTAGTCGGGGCTGGATGCAGAGCCTGCCAATGGAGGTTGACCGACTTGGCTGCCGTATCCAGACACAGTCTCGCTGGCATCCGAAGTCGAAGCGGGTGCGCTGACAGTGACAGTGACGGGGGGCAAGACTGAGAAGCCTGGGGTGACAGATGGAGAAGCGTCAGGGGTGAGGGTGACGATGACCGGTGTAGACTCTCCGCCGGGAAGAACGGTGACAGTAAGGGGCTCGGAGTCTGGAGACGAAAGTGGACCGCCTACAGGTGAAGGATTGATAGGAGAAGGTTCACCGGAAGGAGACCCATATTCAGAGACTGTTGGTGTATTGCTTGGTCCCCATGAGTTCACATCTGAAGTAAGTGAACCGAAACCAGTTGTCTCAGGTGAGCCTGGCGTGTACGTGACAGTGACCTCGGCTACTGAGTTTGGAACCGAGTTCGATGCCAAAGGTGTGTTTGGCTCCTTTGTGAACGTGACGACATACGTAGAGGGGCCATAGCCAGGCTCACCCGGCGGAGTGTAAGTGATCTCAATGATAGAGCCGCCCAGGGTGGCTTCTCCGCTCGATGATGCTCCGGGTTGGGCTCCGCCTTCGCCATAAGAGCCCGAAACTGGACTGGAAGGAAGAGCTTGCGTAATTGTGACAGTCGCAGGTCCCTCGAGGGTAACGGTGGGGTGGACAGTAGTGAACACGGAAATAGTATGAGTGGCTTGGCCCACGGAACCCACGGAACTGGACAGACAAGGGGAACTCGAGACCCCGAACGGACCTGGCCCAAACTGCGCGGTCGATGAGGGACCGAGACTGGGTTCGATGACGGTTGTGGTGAGCTGTCCACTTGGACCAGCACCCGATACACTCGCCGGAGAGGTAGACAACGGGAAAGAAAGGCAAGGGTTCGATGGGGTAATGGCAATGACTCCAGTGCTGCAACTAGTCTGGCCGGGTTCAAGTGGGAGAGTGTAGGTGACATAAACAGGTGAGCAAATGGACTGTTCAGGGGATGCAGAAGGGCTAGCAGGGGCCGGTTCAACCGCAGACGGGGTCTCGGCTTGTGATGGTTCTGCAAAGATGGTGACAGTCGACAGGACGCCGCCAGTTGCAGTGCTTGGAATCACATCCGAGTCGCATGATGAACTCGGCTGGCTCTCTCCCGGGCTAGACAGTGCCGGTAGAACGGTAATCGTCGCAGGCTGGGTTGAAGTGGGATAGATTGTGACTGTCAAGGTAGACCCGAGAGGATTGTCAGTCCCTTCTGGAATGGTGAGAATAATCGGGCTGCCACTAATTCCTGGGCTCGAGATCGCGGGGACGGTCACCGTGTCGATTGCTTCAGTGATTGTCACCTCGGGATTGACCGTGGTCAAGTGGTTGATCGTCAGGTAGCTTGTGCTGAAGATCGTGAGGGTACCTTCATTCTGACTGAGGGAAGGATTAGTCGCGTATGGTGTATTCGAAAGACCATCTCCTCCCGGAGTCTGACCAGTTGTGGAGGCCGCATTGGGTTCAGCAAGCGTGATGGTGACTTCAAAAGGGCTGGGAGTCAATGTCTGGGTCAGGGAGAGCTCAAGTGAGTCGGTGCAGGAAGTAGAACCCGAGGCAGGATCGCTGAAAGAACCGAGAGACGAGCGGTTGCCGGCGGAAGGTTGTCCAGATACGTTGGCGGTATCAGTGCATGAAGTGGAAACGAAGCTAGACACGCCAGGAGCGCCCGAACCGATGGGAGAGACCGTGACAGTTGTAGCAGCAATAAAGACTGTGCTGAGGAGCGTCTCGTAGACGACTGACGGCGACGAGGTGCTCTGCTCAGTTGCGGTGACGAAAAAGGGCCCTGAATTGGTAGAGCACGTCGAATCGACGTCTCTGTGAGATGTTAGAACGCCTTTCTTGACATCGGGAGACTCGGACTCCGGGCCAGCGTAAAGGAGGGGTTTCTGTTTGAGGAGACGTACTTTCGTGGGACTACGGCGCCCAAGGTCAACCATCCCAGGCCCGCGAGGACACTGAGATGCGGGATAGCACGCATCTCGATAGATGTATGGCCTTGAACACAGACAAAAGAGTTCCGCGGGGTGGAGGCGAACTGGGAGAAATGGGAGGATGGACGCGAACGGGGGATGAAAACGAGTGACCGAAGAAGAGTAGAGGAAAAGACAGTTCTTCCGCCTGAGAAAACGAAGTGAGCGTGAGGCAGAATGAGAGAAATCGAGAGATGAAAAAAAGAAACAAGAAATCCCCAAGTCGAATGTGGGTTGTGTGCCGTGTTGGATAAGAATTTGTCAAGAGCGCTTGCTCATCATCGCGAGGAAGGAGCTAACTGCTTGCACATTAATCTCCTGTAAGCCCCCAGGGCAGGAAGGAACTTGCAAGAAAACTGACGTATACCCAATAAGAGATAATCTCAACAAACCAAAAGGCTCCTTCCCGACCTCCCAGGACAAGTGATCGCGGAGTCAAAGGGCAAGAGGCATCGGATATCAAGAGACTCAGCCACGCCCAGAGCATGCTCCTGCAGCACCGCAGGGACAAGTTTCCTTACCTACCTAACCTTAGATGGAAGGCTCTGGGTCAAACAGTAGCCATGATATTATGGAGTGGGATGCGCCTGACAGGAGTTCTGGACCAGCGATCATTCGTAGCGTGACCACTGTGTCCAATTACTTGCCGACAATGCTTTCCCAACGAGGAGTCGAACCATTTGCACATGGTCGAGAACTCATGTCAAACCGCCTTAATTTGGCAAGTAAAAATGGAGCGCATTTGCATCTGCAATGCACACCGTGTAAGTTTCGTTGCTGTTATTTGAAGTACCTTAAACCGGAAGTGGCTGGTAGAAATATCTTAAGCAAGCGGCGCTTCTAAGCTGCTCCTAGGAGGCATCTCATGATAGGTATCTTGACCACGCGCTAGCCTACACCGTGAACCAACACATGTGAAGTACATCCATGCTCGAGCAGTCTTGAGAATCAGGTGTATTATGTTGAACGCAACCCGGAAGAGTAAAATATTATACAGGGTCATCACTGTACGGTGGGGGAGGTGATTGTTCATCCGAGGTTTGAGCCTGCGGCCGACGGTCATCCTCCCTTGAAGCGCTTTCCAACTTCACGACCCATAATGCGGAGCCGGCGGTGGTAGTGAGCAAGAAAAAGAAGCTCAGGATGGGGATTAGCTCCAAGATCATGGCAACAGTACCGAACCACATATAATCCCATGATCTGTCGCGCAACTCCTGCTTGATTTGTTTCTTGTCCAAGCCCCTGAGCTTGAACCACCGATGGTGCGACAATGTCCCGAGCCGAGCACCCGTGATTATGATAAAAGCTGGGATGCCAACGTAGGGTATCAAGTTCAGCGGGAGAAAGACAATAAGCTCAACGATCTGGATCACACTCCATGGCTGGTATTCGGCACGGCTGGTTGGCTTGCCTAGCATCTTGACCGAGTTTGGGGCATCGAGGAAGAGGACTCGTTGCGGCGCAATGAGCTCGATCAGGCCCTGGTTGATCAGAGTTGCCTGCGCAGAATTAGATTCAGATTCGTCGGAAAAAAAAAGAGACAAAAATAGCAAGAGATGAAGGGAATGGGCTGCTGTGAAAGCTTCGACCTACATCAAATACATCGACCCGGCACTCGTCGACGAAGAAACCTTCGAACAAGCCTTGGATGATGATCAAGCCTTCGCCTAGCACAAGGACAACAGCATTCGCCCAGGCACCCCAGCCGTGAAATAGGGCAAGGAATGCGTATTGGGGAAGGAAGGCAAACGTGAAGAGGATGAAATACACTAAGGACGAGATGATGGATAACGGGAGAAGACGGCCGGAAAAGAGAGGGTAGAACTCCGAATGCCGTAAAAAATATAGTATCCCTCGTAGAGGATAGGAGCCAGATCTGAGGGCTCGCCTCAAGTAGAGTATGGGTCGCGAGTCGAAGACCCCTCGAGCCGCAGTGAGGACGAACGTCGTTGATGACGGTTCATTGTTGGCGCCAGCTGGGTTTGACGACATCTTTCAAATTCTCTCATTTACCGACCTCTACAAATTGACAGAGTAATGAGAGCCCGATCTGACGAGAGAGACCTGTCTCGTTTTGATGTACCTTGGAGGCGACGAAGAGGCATCAGTTCAACATGGGCCACCTCATAGAATTGCGCGTCACACTACCCCGACTTTTGGTTGATGTCACGGCCTGCATTCTACATGTTGGATGGGTGGGGGCTCCACATATGGGTTAGGGTTGATCTGCAATGGCCCGCGAGGCATTGCTCTTCATCGCAACGTCCAACTTGCGATGCTCAAACTTCAGGTTGGCCTTGGCAACCTAGGATAAATATTTGTCATTTAAATGGAACCTTCGTCAAGCACCTCTGTGTACATAAGAGCTTCAAGCAACGGGGCTCAGGTACCACCGTGAGAGTGCGGTGGCGTCAGTCCGACGTGAGGTCAGGGAGGCAATATATACACCTTCCTATGTCCGGCCGGATATAACCGAGCTTGATGGTAGTGATTGGATGCGCATTCCTGCATCTCCCTTGTATTTCGGACGAGCCTTTGGCTACCTTGAGTGCTTGGCTACTTGAAGGTACTTAAGGTAAGGTAGGCAAGCTAGGTTGAAGGGTTAGGGGATATTCAACGAATCAAGCGATTCGCGAGGCAGAGCTGGGAGGGCATTCATGACCTCAGTTTTTTTTTTAGCTCCGAAAATCCGGGGCTACGCGCAGAATCTCAGGTCCCCAAGGTACCTAATTAGATCCAACCTTTCCCTGCGAATTTTACCTTGGTCAACCACTTGTCATCCTGAGATGAAGAATCGTGTTGGGTTAAGAGGATACGATGCCGAGCTAATATCTTACTTGTGGTCTAAATCAACAGTGCAGTTTTAGAAGCTCAGCATCATGTCGTGAGTCGTGGGTTGGGAGCTCCAAGGGCACAGGGGATGGCCGTGGGACGCAGGCCCTGTATCCTGCATGACTCAGCTAGGAATCTAGGGTCCATGACAAATCCAGGCGGTCGAGGCCGTGCTTACTTCATTCACGCGTTTGTCCAATTCTACTCTACCTCAGTGGATTTGAGTAAAACATTAGACCGGAGATAGGATTAGGATTAGGATTAGGACTTCTTTCTCGGATTCGAAGTACTACAGCGCAAATTTTCCTCGCGCGGAGGGAGCTACAAGCGGTGTTGTAACAGCCAGCTTTGCCGCAGCCATAATCGGAGATCTCACGATGGACATCGGCCCGGAGGAAACATCGGAGTTCACAACGCCGGAGCACAGGAAGAGAAACCGAATCCGACTCTCCTGCACCACATGCCGAGAAAAGAAGTAAGCGCCCCGGCCCAAGAAAATCAGGCTAGGTACCAATTGGATATCCCCGATATGGTCCGGCCGAAAGACCTGTGACATGAGGTTGTCACGGATGTTTTTCTTTGGCCGCGCCAAAGTCCTTTTTGGGATCATTGACGCTTTGCGAACCATTCGTACCATCCGTATCGAGATGCGGCTACTAATTCTATCTTAGACTGAAATGTAATCGCCAGACACCATGTGATCAGTGCGAGAAGCGCGGCATCGTCGCCACTTGCGAGTACGTCCCTTACACCGTACCTCGTGCTGGCGTCTCTGGATTCCCAACAGTGCCAGACACTGTTCTGTCGGCTCCTGCTACGTCGGTACAGAAGCAAAGTCTTGGCGAGCCTTCTCTTCAGGCTCGTCTGCGTCACCTAGAACATCTTGTTCAAGTGCTCAAGTCTCAGCGCCGCGACAATCTGGAGGCAAACTCGAGCGCCAACTCCAACCCGTTGAACGCGGAGCCGGCCGAAGACGACGAGCCGCCTCTAGAATGCAAATCATTAAACGAAACTGCCGGACACATGGTTGATGAGTCGAGATATGTTCACTCGACAAATTGGGAAGCAATTCTTGATGATGTAAGGACTTAAGGACTGGGCTATATCGTAGACTTCGGCGGCACTTTGTACTGACCGCATCCCACCAGATCACGTTGCTCACAAACGACTTGAAGCCTTTCTATAGCGACCCCGTCACCGAGCTAGACGTCGGAAAACGGGGTCCAATACTGCTCGTCGGCTCCTTCCCTTCGGTCACCATAGCAGACATGCTCGGCCACCTACCGCCCCACTCGGTGATGGACAGGATCATTGCCCGTTTCTTCCAAGGAAAAGAACCTGCCTGGACAATGTTCCACGTGCAGTCTTTCCTTCGCAACTATGGAAAATTCTGGGAGAATCCAGACCAGGCTACGTTTACCTGGCTGGGCCTCTTGTTCGCCATGACATGCCACACCGCCTTGTTCTGCCTCCGAGGAGACGAAGAAGTCCCGGGAAATCTTGGCGACCCCCTCCATGTGTTCGATACCTATCGTGCCCGTGTCGCACACTGCCTCGCCTTGGACGACTACACCAAACCTGGCCAATACAAGGTGGAGACCTTGATGCTCTACTTCGGAACCGAATATCTCCGCGAGCCAGATGCGATGCTGGGCACCTCGGTCCTCCTCTCCATCATATGCCGGCTTGCGATGCACATGGGTCTTCATCGAGATTCCAGGCACTATCCGGATATATCGCCATTCGAAGGGGAGATGCGACGGAGAATTTGGACCTTGTTGGTCGGCATCGACCACTTGGTCTCGTTCCAGTTCGGACTTCCTAGCAATATCAACGCGCGTTTCTACGACACAGCACCTCCCCGGAACCTCAGGGATGAGGATTTCGACGAGGACAGCAAGATATTGCCCCCAGCACGCCCCGAGACGGAGCGAACCCTGGTGCTGTATCTCATCGTCAAAGACCGATTGTTCAATGCTTTCAGCGATATCATGTGTGCTATCTCGTCACGGGTCCCGGTGAAATATGCCGAAATCATGCAGCTCGACGAACAACTCGAGAAGATTCACAAGGAAATGCCTGCGCACTTGCAATATCGGCCGTTCAGCGAGTCGCTCGTCGATCCGATCGACCTGATCATGCAGCGGCTCTGGCTCGAGCTTTTGTACCAGAAGACACGCTCGATCCTGCATCGCAAGTATCTCGGCCTCTCGAGGATGTCTTCGAGATACTCGCATTCGCGGCTCGCATGCTTAGACGCCGCGACGAAGACCTTGCGCCATCAGTACGATATCCACTGCGAGATCCAGCCGGGCGGCCGGCTGGCTAAGGAAAGGTGGTTCGTGTCCAGCGTCAGCACCCACGACTTTTTGTTAGCAAACATGATCCTTTGCCTCGAGCTGTCGTATCTTTACGCCCAATCAAGCAATCCAGATTCTTCCAAGCATGCGATCAAGGCGTTCAAGGAGGACACCAGTCAACCCGTGATCCCAACGGAGCAGTTGTTGGAGGTCTTGCGAACATCAAGATCCATCTGGCAGACGACTAGGAAGGAATCGAGCGAGGCCAACCGCGCTTTCAAGATTCTGACCAAGATGCTTAGCATGTCGACCGGAGTGGCATTTGAGAGCAGCCCCGAGTCGGTCGATAGCGTACTGGAGAGAATGGACGCCATGTACCCGCCGCCTCTGCCATTCGGAGTTGCCCTAGGTAGGATCCCTCCTCCGTGCGCCTGAAGGTTTCCTAATCTTTTTTTTTTAAACCCTGCAGCGCGTCATCTCGAGCTCCAAATAAAAAAACAATGTGAAGGCTGACGAAAGATATTGGTAATACCATCAGGATCCGATCGGAATAGGAGCAGCAATCTGACGCCACAGTCAACAACACCAGCACCAGCCACATCGAGCTCAGCGTGGGGGCCAGCAAGTGGCTCAGCAGATGCACTTGCTGCTGCCTCAAGCTGGATGCCAGACCTGCCCGTTTTGGGACCGGCTGAGGCGCTGTCGTCGTTGGAAAATATGGATGCCTTGGTTGATCCGAATCTCGCCAACGATTGGGTACGAACCCGACCCTTCCCCAGAGTCTAACTAAGTCAATAGAGTAATCGTGTTTGTTCGTGGGATCACTAACCTTGCATGATACACTAGTCGCTTTGGGACAATCAGATCCAGAATCCGAGTGCCGACATGCTGGAAATCGACTGGCACACGTTTTTTCAGCGCCCCCCGGGCATGTGAGATTAGCGCGACAGACGCCAGCGCGCGCTCTCTCTCTCTCCTCTCCCCTCGCACGTCGCTGTAAGCGAGACCCGCTGCCTGTAACGGGTCCGCGGATCGTCTTACGGCGGAAGGAAGAGGACTCTAACACGCGTTGAGACATAACCCGAACATTCAGCTCGCGACGCCCGCTCGGTTACTTACTACACGCCGGGCCGGCGGCTCACCTCAGCGAGTTTGATATCGACAAAAACCCTATCTAGACGGTATGGGCAGATCGCGTGGCCCCACCGATTCCTGGCGGCTGTGGCTCTCCTTGTTTTGCTGTTCCGGTCGATTTTTATATGGGCTTATCAAGCACAAGGTAAGGAGGCCTGCGGGCCGCTCTTGGGGATCTGATGGCCATCAATGAGATGGATTCGGTGTCGCGCGGACAAACTCCATCGTCATGTGTCACACATTTTGCGGCGCCCTTGGCGTGGCATCATCATCCGGCGCTTCTACCTAGTCGCAATGACCGTGGTTGTCAATGAAACTCTGCCGTTAGCCATGGCCATGTAGCCCAGACGGAGCCTCGTCCCGAGACGGTAGGGCAGCCGAGGCGAGTTGGCGAGGAGAATCTATCTATTTTACTCCCACTGCTACGTTTTAAGCGACCCGCCATCGGTGATTCGCCAGCCCTACAAGGCCATCGGTGCAGCCTAGCTGTATGTCCAAGGCACTGCAATCCAGGTACTTCGTCCGAAAATCCCAAAAATCCCAGCTAAGTAACTCGAAACGAGATTCACACACAAACTTTTGGCCGAAGGCTGCCGATTGGGATCTGAGGCACGAAACCCAAGCAAGGTACTTACTTAGCCTACAAGCACGGACAAGAGCCCCATCCGCTCCCCCTGGCCACCATCCTTGACCGATAGATATCGTAATTGCATAGGTACTGTAAGTAGGTAAACTAGGCAATTGGGCGTGATATTCTATTTCCACCCCACCATCCGTCTTCGTCCCCCGGCCCCCCGATCTATTGCTCATGCTCACGCTCATTCTAGGAGAACAAAAGTGGTTTTTTTTTCTGGGGGCGCAGGTCCTACCGACAGCATCCATACCTGATTGGCGCATAGTTACGACTACCAGTCTTTTCATGAGCCTAGCTGGACGGGTTTACCGAACGACGCTAGCGCCCTTCCAGGGCCAAACGGCTATTTTCTACAGGGCAGTCAGTCCGTCGTACTGTCGTAGCTTTGTGGTCGCCCCTCTTAATTAGGTACTTGGTAGTGCCTTGACTAGGACGGAGTGCAAAGACCGACAAAACCCCGTCGCCGTGCCCTACTACTGTAGCTATGATGATGGCCGCTGGAGCTGGCACTGGCTCCGTACGGGGATCGGTCCGTTGGATGCCCACTGCCTGCTGTCTTACTTTGCCTCGAGCTCAAAGTACCTACCTACCTACCTTACCCACCCTACCTACCTCTACTTACATACATTACCCTACCGTCCGCACGTCAGTAACTTGGCCCTGAGCCAGGGTACTGCAGGTACTGTACTTATGCGTCTACCCCTAGAGTACAACCAAGCAACTTCTTTTCTGTATAAAGTATTCTAATCCTAATCATCTCGGCCGACTCCGCGACCAGTCAGGTGGCGTCTAGGGCTGGTCTCCAAGCTTCTACATCCCTGCGCCCGCCTTTGGGACTAAAAAGCTCACATGGGCTTTGGATGCTTCTTACGACCTGCCACTACCCTCCCAGTTGCGAGGTTCGCCGGCCATTACGTGCACCGTACCCCACGAAAGAGCCCTTGAATTATACTCAACCACGCATCGACTGGCATGACGCACTAGGTACCTTAGGTATCTCGATTCACGCAAGATCCCACGCAGCTGCTACTACCCCTCCGCGTCGCCCACGAGTTGGTTGCCAGCCTGGTTTCCTCTGCGCATCTCTCCAGCGTGGTGGCGTAGACCCATCTCCCAGGTCTTCCAAGGTAACGACGGACATATCCTGAGAGCATCGGATGCCTCACAGAGCCACAATGGATATAAGAAAGGCCGTGGGTATCAAGAAGGAGGAGGGCACGTCGGTCACACAAGGTAGCAAGCCACATCGCCTCTCCCTCCCCTCTCTCCTTCGCCCTCGCATCGTCCTCGCATCGTCCTCGCCTTCTTACCTTCTTACCATTATAAGTAGTCGCCAGAGTTTCCAACGTCAAGCAGCACGCTTCTGGTTCCGATCCCTTGCTCCTCTTCACTGAGAACCATCCCGACGACGACAAAATGCCACCGCCGCCGTCCTCCTCTTCCTCTTCCTCTTCCACCCCCGCGCCGCCGTCGGAGGGTTCTAGCTTCGCGCAGTTGGCAGCGCACTACCGCATCTTCATGCTCGAGGACCTCCTCGCCGAGCCGCAGGAGCTGGCCTACGATCCCTACCGGCAGGTGATATACGTGAGCCAGCGCTGCCTCCAAGGCCACGCCGCGTCGCCTGTCGAGTACGCCGCCTACGTCTCCGTCTTCGACGCCTGCCCGACCTCGGCCACCCAAGGCACCTTCGTGTCCACCATCGACATCACGCCGTACGGCGGCCCTCACGGCATAGAGATGGACGAGAGCGGTGCCTACCTCTACATAGACGT